>Ga0316207_10002421_pt1 | contig 19221 bp, 17 predicted proteins | sample 6weekpyrite_MG_FD_204943 | JGI IMG/M metagenome (GOLD analysis project Ga0316207, IMG submission 204943) | Microbial mat bacterial communities from mineral coupon in-situ incubated in ocean water Damariscotta River, Maine, United States -... | ecosystem: Environmental > Aquatic > Marine >...
AAGCTGGGTGCAACCAAGCTGGGTTTTGTCTATGAAAATGATGACAACGGCGGTGGCGCAGACCAGGACAATATCTACTTCAGTGTAGCTCATGCCATGAATAAGGATCTGACTTTGAATGCTGCCTTGGGTCAGAAGGGTGAGGTAAGTGGTACTACCGACACTGGTGCTAGCTTCTATGCTTTGGGTGTTAACCGTAAGTTGAGCGAAAAGACTGAAGTGTATGCTCTGTATAGCTCAATTGCTAACGATGCAATGGGGACTAACCGTTTGACTGATGGAAGCAAAGACAAGCTCTATCCAGGTGCTGTTGACGAGACAGCGTCAGCTTTGGTGGTGGGTCTGAATCTGAAGTTCTCATCAATGTAAGAATCTGTTAAGCTTCTAATGGCTATGCAGGAAACGGGCGCCCTAGGGCGCCCGTTTTGTTTTAAGGTAAACCCCTGTGGAAACAGTGTCTTGTTTGACAGTTTTGGCGCTGGCATGGTAGAAAACGCCTTGGTTGGCGGAGATGTGCATTAATGAAATGCAAGAGATTTTTCCTTATTGGGGTCGTGTTGCTGCTATTTACGGCAGGGGTCCAGGCGGGAGTGTTTAATACTAAGCATAACCTAGGTAGTACCGGTCTTAATGCGGCCAGTACTTTTAGTGGTACGCGTGAGATTTGTGTTTTTTGTCATACCCCGCATGGTGGCGACGGCCAGTCGGCGGCACCTATCTGGAATCGAAATCTCGATCCCACTGGTTTTGCAACTTACGATCAAATGGGAACAACTACACTGGATGCAGGTGTTGAGCCGGTTGGTTCGGTGTCGTTGGCCTGTCTTTCTTGTCATGATGGGACTCAAGCGATGGACGCTGTCTTGAACGAGCCTGGCTCTGGCCGTGATGTGCCGGGTTTCTCACGTGGTTTATGGGTTGGTCAGGCGGCAACGGTTGAGGGGCGAATTGGCCCTCCAGATGTGGTGACTAATCTAGGTAAGGATTTGACCAATGATCACCCTGTCGGGGTTCAATATTCAGGTGGCGGATATTCATTATCAAACCCGGCCGGGCCTGGATACGATAAAGATTTTAATCCTGCCTTGTCTGAGGTTATGGGGGCGAGCCGGGTATGGTGGGTAAACACGCCGGGCGGCACGGCAGCGTTTGAGAAGTCGGATATGAAGCTGTATACCCGTGTGGGCAGCGTTGAGGGTGCTTACATTGGTGAGCAGCAGCCTTATGTGGAATGTGCTTCATGCCATGACCCACATGTCGATTACAATCCAACCTTTTTACGTATTGACCCTATTGGCAGCCAGGTGTGTTTAACCTGCCATAACAAATAGGGTTGTTGGTGTTTCGGACGGTTGTAATTTGCTTGTGTTTGGTGGTTCCCGCGGTAGTTTGGGCGGCCGAGGATATTTTTGCGCGTGTCAATGGGGCTGTGTTGACAACGGCTGAGGTGGATGCAGCGCTCTATATGGCAGCGCGACAGCGTTTGTATCATGGCCGAATGGATAAGAAGCGTGAGCAGGAGTTGCGGCGCGAGGTGGTTGCTAGCCTTGTTGATAGGTTGTTGCTGATTGAGGCTGCTCGGGCGCGTGAGGTTGATGTGGATGAAATGGCCAAGCGGTCGTTATATAAGAAAATGCTTGGCAGATATGATGTTGCGACGTTACCGCAAGATCATCGCCAGAAAATTAATGTTGAATTGTTGCAGCGAGCAGAGGAGCAGCTTCTGCTACAGCAATTGGAGCTTGAAGTTAAGACAGTTGCTGAGCCGGAAGGTTCCGAGTTGCTGCGGTTTTATCAGGAAAATATTGAAAAATTTACGACGCCGCAAAAATTACGGCTTTCAGTGATTTTGTTAAAGGTGGTGCCATCTGCCCCAACTCAGGCCTGGCAGGCAGCGAAGGATGAGGCGGAGCAGATAAGGCGAAAGATTATTTCGGGCGCCAGCTTTGCAAAGCTGGCGCGGATGCATTCTAGTGACGCGTCAGCTGAGAGTGGCGGCGATTTGGGTGTGGTGCATCAGGGAATGTTGTCTCGTGAGGCTCAAGAGGTTGTGGATGGTTTGGTTGTAGGGCAGCTTTCTGAAGCGGTTGTTTTGCTGCAAGGCGTAGCGCTATTTAGATTGGAGGCGCGCCAAAACCCCAAGCTTAACCCTTTGGTGCAGGTGCAGGAGCGGGCGCTAGGATTGTATCAGCGTGAACAGGCTGAAAAGGCTTGGTGGGAATTGTTGGGGTCGTTGCGGTCTGAGGCAGAGGTTGAGATGCTTGGTGGTGAGATGACGGTTGAGATGCTGTGGGCGCAAGGGGTTGATGGTGTCCAGTAATAGACAATGCAGTGAGTCTGGTTAGTGCAGAGGCTGATCCGCAAAAAGCTGATTGTTCGAGCCTTGTTGCTGGCTTGTGGGGTTGTTTCTGTTGGTTTGGTGCAGGCTTCGACAGCCTCTTATATGGGGCCGCTTGAGGCTTCAGGTTTTCTAGGTTATTACTACCGTTCCTACACCGAAGATGCTGGTGTTGAAAACATCAGTAATCAATTGGCTGGTACAGTTAATGCGTCAACGTATTTTGGCGAGCCTTGGCTGGCCACGGCAAATCTTGCTTTGAATTTGACCCAGGACTCGTCCGAGTCTATAAGGGGTGGCTCGCAGACCTCGGTTGATTCACAGTTGATTACGGGCGACTTAGGTTTAAATGTATTGCCACAGAGTCGTACGCCATTTGGTTTGAATCTGCAATTGACGGATAGCCGGGTTGATACTGTAGACGCTGGTTTGATGCCGATTACCTTTGTGGGTGAAGAGTATTCCACTATGTACCTCGGTTTGAGGCAGAGCTTTATGACGCAAAATGGCGGTCGTTTGCGTTTTAATTACGATTTCCGCAACTGGGATTCAACCAGTGGTGGTGAATATGATGATGAGACGCTCGGTGCTGAGGTTGATTTGCGTAAACCAAAACAGAATCTGGTAGCTCGGGGTAACTTGCAAACTAATGAGCGTGCTATCACTGAACAGCGTAATGAAAACCTGGTGTTGGATTTGAGTCATTTTTATTATCCGGTTCGAAATTTTCGCCTGGATAGCAAAGTGAGTTATTACGACTCTGAGCGTTCATTTCTGGATCCGTCGGCCGTGGATAAGCGCTTATCAAACTATGATATGACGCAATTGACGAGTAATGCCTTTTGGCGCCCAGAAGATTATCCATTGAGCTTTACTGCCGGTGTGAGAGTGTTCTCTTCGGCGAGTAGTGAAGGGGGTAATTCAGTCTCTGATATTTCGAATCTGGCGATAAACTCTGGTATGTTTTATCAGGTCAATCAAAATTTACGTTTGGACGCGAGTTTTTCATCGTTGTATGGCGAGAATGGTGGAGTGCAAGATGATGCTCATCGTCAGGCAGGGGGCTTGTTGTATCAGGCCGATTTGGTTGAGGTCTATGGGTTTATGTATCAGTCTTACCTGGAGGGCGACTTTGTCCATAATGTCGATGTTGATGATGATATTTATGATTGGTCATTTACGTTAGGGCACGGCCTTGTACGATCCTGGTGGCCTGTTGAACGAACTTCGATGACTTCACTGCGTCTCAACCTTAACCAGGCGCTTGGATATGACGGTGCTGCGGGTGAGACGCTTAAATCAAGCTCGTTTGTACGGATAGATCATTCGGCGTCGCTTTCATTTAATCAGCAGGCGTGGGGTGGCAATAGCTTGGCGCAGTTGACGCTTTCGGATTCACGGAGTGCAGGTTCGAAAGAAGTGGGTGCAGAGACGATAAACAGAGATTTTGAACAGCAGCTGATCAATTTGCAGTTGAGTCGCGATCAGGACCTGGGTCGTAGGAGTTCAATTACAGGGGATATTACGGTACAGTATGTCCGGGTGAGAAATGAGGTGGCTGCAAATGTTGATGAGCAGGATACGACAACATCAACAGGGCGGATAATGTTTCAGCATTATCAGATGCTTGGTGTTCCCCGGCTGCAGTTTTCATCAGATTATATTGTTTCCAATATCTCTACTGAGGGGGCGATTGATCGGTCTGATTGGGAGAACCGGTTGTCTTATATGATAGGAAAAATGGATACTAGTGTTAGTTATCGATTGACTGAGACTAACAGTCGCAATTATGATTTGCTATACTTCCGTCTCATGCGCCGTTTCTGATGCGTGGGTTAGGGTTATTAAAACAATAAGATTTCAGATTTTTTTCATTTTTGAGGAGAGCTTTCGCTATGTCACGTGTGACCAAGCATAGTAAATGGAGATATGTCCTGCTCGGAGCAATTACGTGGCTAGCCGCGTTCTCATTGCCCCAGACAGTGCATGCAGAGTACGCCGATGTTGTAATCAATAACTACGCCGATGCGGCGGGTATACGTCCGGTGGTTTTCCCCCACTGGTTTCACCGCATACGTTTTCGCTGTAAGGTTTGCCATGCTGACCTTGGCTTCCAGTTCAAAGCGGGTGGTAATAAAATCACTATGGCCAAGATCATTGATGGCAAGTTCTGTGGCGCATGCCATAACGGTGAAATTGCCTGGTCTGTTGAAAACTGTGCCATGTGTCACTCAGCTATTCCAGGTACTCCGACCCATTTCCACGGTAGTACGGTCCAGCGTCTAATCGCTCCAGCCTACAAGCCAGTTGAAAAATAAGGGAGACGGAAAATATGAAACTACGTAGCAAAAGTGTATTTCTAGGTTTCGCCCTGTCGCTGGCAATTTCTGGCCCTGCATGTTCGCAAGGTTTTGTTGAGATTCATGCGGGTGGTGTTGAAGATATGTCTCTGGATTATGCGCCAGAGTACAGTCCTGTTAATGAGGTGGCTGCACCTGTTGATGAGGTTATCCGTCTTGCACAAGTTTCAGGTGCTAATGGCTTTAACCGTAACCTGAAAAAGCAAAAGATGAAGAATCCGCCTCCACCAGAGGATGGTATTCACGATACAGAGAACGAAGGTACTTTCGTATTGATGCCACCTTTGGAAGCATATGAAGGTCTGCCGCCAAGTGACTATGGTAACTACGTCGATTGGGTAAAAGCTCTCGATGAGAAAAAGTTAGCGCCTCGTTGGGATCGTGTTGATTCTTCAGAAGAACCATTCGTGATGGATATGGATATTGTGCGTGAAGTTAAGGCTTCAGTGCCTGATGTGATTTTCCCGCATCGCCAGCATACTGAATGGCTAGCTTGTTCAAATTGTCACCCTGCGATCTTTATCCCTCAGAAAGGTGCTAACCAGATCAATATGTCAGCAATCCTGCTGGGCCAGAAGTGTGGTGTTTGTCATGGTAAGGTGTCGTTCCCTATTACCACCAAGTCATGTAAGAAGTGTCACTCCAAGCCTAAGCCTGCTGATTGGCAGCCACCTTTGAGTGAGGCCACTCTAAAGAATCCGTGGAGATAACCGTTATCTTCTAGTGATTCTGTCTCACTAGCACCAATGAGATGGCCGCCTTAGGGCGGCCTTCTCTGTCTAGGAAGGAAGAAATCGGGCTGACACCTAATATGGATAAGTCAGCGGTAAGTCGTAAGAATTTACTGTCGAGGGTGACGATGATGAAACCAAAGTATACGGTCCTGTCAGTAGCAATTGCTGCTATTTTGGTGGGGTGTGGTGGTACGACCACTGAGAAGCAAGCAGAAATGGCTCCTGAAAAAACAGCGGGCTCTGCTGCTGTTGAAGTAAAGGCTAGTCCAGCACCTGTAGTGGAGCAGCAGCCAAAGGTTGAACCGAAGACTGTTGCGCCTGTTGTGCAGGCTGCGCCGGATCCAACCCCGGCCCCAGTGGCCGCGCCTAAGCGTAAGCTAGATATTCCTAGTGATCCCAATACATTTTTGGTGACATCGTCGACCAAAACAAATGAGCATCCGTCTTTTGGTAAGGGGCTTGACACAGGCTTTGACATTAACGGCAAGCCGGGCAAGGAAGTTGTGGTCACTCGTGGCGAAAAATATAAGTTTATCGTCGATACTGGAGTTAAGCATGACTTTTATTTCACCACCAACCGGGTTGGTTGGGGGGCGGGAACTTATGTTGATGGAGTTGAAGGGCAGTTTATCTACAAGGGTGAGGTGACCTTTGAGCCGGGTAAGACAACTCCGGATTTGCTTTATTACCAATGTCGTAACCATAAGTCCATGGGGGGCAAGATATTTGTCCTGGATAAGGGTGAAGATTTGGCCAAAGTTAAGGCGGCTTTGGCTGCCAGTGATGTAGGCGAAAAGTCGAAAAAACGCCGCGCCTTTGTTATAACGGCCGGCGCGGTTAAGCAGAAGCTTGGTTATGCGCAGATGGTGATTGGTTCTGGTAGTGCCAAGCGTGTCGAGAATAGTGGTGATCAGCAGGCGATTGCTATGCTGAATAATGCTCGTGGCCAGATTGAGTCTGCTAAAGCGTCATTGGCAGGAGATCAGCTGGACCAAGCGATGACTCAGGTTAATGAAGGTTTACGTCTCATGACTGCGGCATCAAGGAAGATCACTACAGAAAGTGAAATGGCTGGCGTAAATCACAAGGCTAAATTTGAAGAGCTGAGTAATTCTCTCAAGACTTACGAAGGGTCTTATAAGAAAAATATGGAACGTGTTACGAAGGCCAAACAACCACTCAAGGCGAAGCTGGATCAGGCGGAATATGAGCGTTTGGTTGCTGAAGGTAAATCTTTAGCTAGCAAGGGTGATCATGTGGAGGCAAATAAATCTTTGGAGAAAGCACAGTCCATGATTACGTCAGTATTGACGAGCATGTTGCATGCTCAAACTGTGACTTATGATAAGAACTTTGAGACACCGCAAGAGGAGTATGAGTATGAATTGGCTCGGTATGAGAATTATGAAGAGTTGATTCCGCTGGCTATAGAGCAGAAGCAGCCATCGCAACGTGCTTTGGAGCTGGTTGACAGTTTTGTTCAAAAGGCTGCGAAAATCAGAGATGAAGGCAAGCAGGTTGCGGCTAAAGGTGATCATAAAATGGCGATTATGGCTATTCAGGCAGCAACTTCTAACTTGCAGCGTGCGCTACGTATGGTGGGTGTAAATTAGCGTTAAGCTATTGCTTTGTGTATAGTGCGTACTGACTGCCACCTAAATTGGTGGCAGTCGTTTTTTTGTTTGTTAGGTTGATTTTAAGAATTTTAATCATGTTACGTATCAAACGACATAACATACTATTTCTCGGGTTGGCTGGGCTAATTCTCGGCTTGCTAACCCCTAGGATTGCCTACGTACAAGAAAAGCTTGAAGGTGACTTCTGGAATAAAGGAGAGCACTTTCAACTAGATGGCAAGGTTGTGCCTGTTTACGAAGATGGCATTCATGATCCAACTAACGATGCTGTAAAGGTGTTGCAAGAACCTGTTGAGGCGATGGAGAACTTTCCTCGTGATAACTCGGGTGTGATTGATTGGGTTAAGGTGCTGGATAAGGGCATGGTTGCTCCACGTAAAGGTTTGTACGGTGATGAAGAAATGCACGCCGTGGATTTCGATGTTATCTTTAAGAATACCGGTTCGATGCCATATGTGCGTTATCCGCATCTCCAGCACACAGAGTGGCTGACATGCAAAAACTGTCATCCCAAAATTTTCCTACCGCAGAAAGGTGGTAATCCGGTGACTATGTCAGGGATTATGCAAGGTAAATTTTGCGGTATCTGTCATGGCAAAGTTGCCTTTCCACCAACCAAGAATTGCGGACGATGCCATTCAGTCTCTCGCGACACAGTCGGCTTAAGATAGTTGTTTGTTTGTTAGGAGTAGCACAGCTGTTTGGCTGTGCAACTACCGAGCAAACAACAGCACCGGTTTTGAATGACGACACGGCTGCTGCCGAGCTTGCTGACCTGTTTGATGGTTTCGATGGTGAAGAAAGTAGTGTGGCATTTGAGGGCGGCGATGATGCTGAGCCCGCGGTAGTTGGCCCGCTAGTCTTGGATGATGATGGCTCTATTGACCCGCTGGATCAAATTGCAGAGACACAACCCGCTCCCGATCTAAGAATTCTACAGTCAGCGGATATCCAAATATTCGATTGGCGAGTTATTCGTGGCGCCACACTAGGTAACTTTTTTACTGGTGAGATGGAGCATCGCTTTAAGCGGCCAACGGCTATCGCTGTGCAGAGCGAATATCTCTATGTCATAGACCAGGGCGCTGATGCCCTATTTCGTTTTGATCTTGTTTCCGAGCGGTTAGAGGTGGTGCTTGACCTCAAGACTGAGGTTAAGGGCGAGGTCGCGGATATCTATATAAATAAGGACTTTTCTTTTTATCTGACAGATACAGAAGCTGGCCGAGTGTTGCATTTTGATCGGCATGGCTCGTTGCTCGAGGTTTTTCACAATCACTTCAATATGGTGAGGCCGGTGGCTGTGGCAGCACTTGATGATGGCAGTGTAGTGGTTGCAGATGGCCATTATGATCATCTTTTGCATTTCAATGCCATGGGTAAACTGATCGCCACGTACGGTGGTCGTGGTGAAGAGGTTGCTGAATTCATTAATATAATGACTATGACCAAGGGACCCGATGGTTTTTATGTGGGGGCACGAGTTGGGCGTCGTTTGCAGGTTATTGGTAATGATGGTGGTTATCTCTATGCCTTTGAAGAGGGGGCCGTAGTCTTTCCAGCGGCGATAGCTGTTGACCGAGAGAATCGCGCCTATGTAGCAGACTATATGGATAACACTATAAAAGTATTTGATCGGGGTGTACTGATCGGAACGATGGGTGGTTTTGGGCGTGGGCCTGGGCAGTTCAAGCGAATCACTGATTTATGGTTAGATGCTGGTGTTCTTTATATCGTGGATAGTTTGAACGGTAGGATCCAGGCTGCCAGGGTTTTACCTGAACCAGTTGCCTTACCTACTTCAGTAACTAACTCAGAAGGTGACCTAGTTCAGGAGTTTATTGAAGACCCGTTGGGTGAGGTTGAGACTGTTGAAGAACTGTTGAGTCAGCCTGTGACTGATGCTGAAGAGTCGGCTGAAACAGATGAACAAGAACCAGTTGTCCCGTAAATGAAATATATGGAACGGTGTTTGACGGCGCTTATAATTGCTGCTTTGTTAGTAGTAAGTGGCTGCGCACAAATCCCCGCCGTTTTTGATTATCGTCCCTATGAAGATTTAAAACAGTCGCCAGTTTGGCCGGCTGCGCCTGAACTTCCTAGATATGGTTTTGTTGGCCAGTTAACGGGTGAGGAGAATTTTCCCCGCCCTGGTGAAAAGACGCTCAATATTGGTGTTAAGTTTTTACGTTGGTTGGTGGGGCTGGTTGGGCACGGTGAAGCGCCGATTGTGTTGCAACGACCACAGGCGGTTATTAGTGATGGCCTGGGGCGTGTCTTTGTCAGCGATGTCAGTCGCCAAGCGGTTTATCTATTTGATACCCAGAAGGCAGAATTACAGGTCTGGCAGTATGCTGCAAAGGATATTCGCTTTGAATTGCCGATTGGCCTAGCGTTGGCGGAAGGTGGCGGTTTGTTGGTGGCAGATGCATCACTGCGACTTATCTCACGTTTGGACTCTAATGGTTTGCCTATTGCACAATTTGGTTTTGGTGAGCTTGAGCACCCAACCGGCTTGGCCAGAGACCCGGCTACAGGTCGAATATTTGTGGCGGACAGAGGCAGTAATTCTATCAAGGTGTTTTCGGCTGCAGGGGAATTGTTGACTGAGTTTTCTCGATTCGGTGAGGCAGAAGGTGAGCTGAATGGGCCCACCTATCTGTTTTGGCATGATGAAAAGCTATACGTTACCGATACCTTGAATTCGAGAATTCAGATTTTTTCAGGCCAGGGTGAGTATCTTTCCGGCTTTGGAAAGCGTGGATTATTTATCGGAGACTTGCCTAGGCCAAAGGGGGTTGCCGTAGATAAAGTTGGTAATATCTATGTGGTAGAATCGTTCTATGATTATTTGTTAATATTTAATCAAAATGGCGAGTTATTGCTGCCAATTGGTGGCTCAGGACATGAGGTGGGGCAGTTTTATCTGCCTGCCGGTGTTTGGGTTGACGAAAAATATGTTTACGTAGCGGATACATTTAACGGCCGCGTTATGATATTTGAATATCTTGGAGATAGGAATGCTTCGGACGTTGCAGGTGATGGCAGCTCTGGTATTGTTGACGCTACTAGGGACTAGTGCCCAGGCTGAAGTAATATCGGATATTCGTAATACCAAACACAATTTTTCAGCCACTGTCGTACCTAGTTTGCCTGATGGCGCCAGTCGTACCGTTCAGGCTTCGTCTGAATCTCAAATTTGCGCCTTTTGTCATACCCCTCACAAAGGCGCTCAGCAATCCAGAGCACCGATTTGGAATCGTAAGTTAACTGGCGCCACATACACCCCCTACACCAGTTCATCAATTGATGCTGTTGATCTTGCTCAACCCAATACCAAGTCAAAACTGTGTTTGTCATGCCATGACGGTACCTTGGCTATAGGTTCGGTAAATGTTTTGAATCGTGTCGAAGATGCCCAGGTCAGAATGCGTGGAACAAAATCGGATGGCACCATGCCAGGCGGTGTTGATGAGCGCTCTGGTTTTACCCGTCGTCTGGGTACAGACCTGACTAACGACCATCCAGTTTCATTTACCTATGACACTGCCCAGTTTAATCGTGATGGCGAACTGCGTGATCCAGCCGCTGTAAGTTTTCTGGGTGAGCGGAACCTTAGTGGGCACAAGCCAACCCTGCCACTCGAGGATGGGCAGATGGAGTGTATCTCTTGTCATGATCCACATATTCGTAGCACCGAAGGTGAGAATATCAAATTCTTGCGCGTGAATCGTTTCCAGAAGAGCGCGCCGGTTGAGGGTTCCTTCAGCCAGGCCAACGATATTATTTGCCTTGCATGTCATGAAAAATCGGGTTGGGCTGATTCGGCACATGCCAATCCAGCCGTGGCGAGCAATGAAGTTTACACTGACGCCGCCGCAGCCATCCGAGAATTCCCTCAAAATATCCAGGTTTGGCAAGCGGCCTGTTTGAATTGTCATGACCCTCACACTGTGCAGGGTTCTCGTCGTCTATTGCGTGAGGGTACAGATGATTCGGGCCAGTTACAGAGTGTAGGTGGTGGTGTGATTCGTGTTAAGCAGGGTGGCAAACCAGCAATAGAAGAGACCTGTTATGCCTGTCATTCAACCGATGGCAATGTCTTGCAAGGTCAGAGTAACAAGGGGGTGTTTGAGCCACCCGATATCAAGTCAGATTTTAGTATGCAGGTGCATATGCCTATTGCCAGTAACGAGCAGGCTGCAAATGAAGAGCGCCATTCAATTGGTACTTATCCAGCACCACAAAGCGGTAAGGACTTTATGGAGTCGCCGCAGCGCATGGGTAAAGGTGATCTGAGCAATCGTCATGCAGAGTGTACCGATTGCCATAATCCGCATCGTGTCATTAGGAATCGTCGCTTTAATGATGATCCGAAGATTCCAGGTGAGGAAGGCACTCACGTCCATAATGAGACGGATTTCCGCGTCGAGGATGGTGGTGCCCATAACAACCTGGCCTCCGGCGTGTTGCGTGGTGCCTGGGGTGTTGAGCCAATTTATGGCAGTACAGAGTTTGGCAGTAATCCGATTAGTTTCGAGGTTAAGCGTGGCGATGCCGTGGTGAATGGCAGTACAGATGTTAGTGCGCCCTATGTGACGCGGGAATATCAGATCTGCATGAAGTGTCATTCAAACTATGCCTATGATACGCCACCACCGCTAGGGGTAAATCATTCTGGTGGCACACCTGCTGGCACAAATGCTTTGTATAACTACACCAATCAGGCGATGGAGTATCAGTCGCCGGAAGATCATAAGGGTGAGGGTACGTCAGTGAGCCCTAAAGGTGTCTATATTGATGGTGATGCCTGCAATCAGGTCAACCTTGGTAGAAAGTCGGTGGGTGTCGCGGAAGAGGCGGTTACTATTTCTGACCTTCAGAACAATCAGAACACCAAAACACTGGCGACGCTGGCTGTACGGACAGGAACTCAGGATCCAGAGGGTAACTGTATTAATTACGATGAAGACAATCATCGCTCCTGGCATCCGGTAATGGAACCCACAGGACGTACCCCGGCGATACGTGATGCCAACGCCGATGACTGGACTGCGCCATTTAATGCCGCCGTGGGTACTCAGACGATGTACTGTAGTGATTGTCATGGCTCAGACACACAACAGGGTACAGTTGTGCCAAATGAGCCACAACCTCATGGGCCTGTTTGGGGACCACATGGTTCAGATAATGAGTTTCTACTGAAGGGTAGTTGGAGTGATGAAACCGGGCAGAATACCGCCTCTGACGGTCTCTGTTTTAAGTGTCACAATTTTGATTATTACGGCAAGAAGTTCCCTACGGGTAACATAGGTATAGGCCGTACTCAAGATAGTGGTTTTAGTCGCGATGAAGCATTGGGTTTTGCTTCTTGTCTCTATGTGCCTAGTGTGAACCTGCATACCGGTCACGCTCAGGAGGCTCAGGTCAAGAACTTTCGTTGTAGTTACTGCCACGTCTCGATTCCACATGGCTGGAAGAATAAAGTTTTCCTGGCCAACCTGAACGACGTTGGTCGTGAAGTGGGGCTGGCTGCTGGCGGTAACCAAGTACGTAATAACCAGACTTCTCGTTATTACCGAGGTCCTTATTACAATGGCGCGGTATTGAAGGTGGTGCAGTTCCGCCAGAGTGGTCAATGGATTCACAATAGTTGTGGTTCGGCTGGTACGCCGGGTAATGGTCGGGTCGGTGGCAACAATAATGCCGGCAATATCCCCTGGATGACAGATCAGGGTTCGGGCAGTGAGGCCTGTAACCTGCTGCCATGATACCTTGGTTACGTCGGTTGGCCTCAACGCGGCTGACCTTATTTGGGATGGTCTTGCTGGCGATTGGCGCTGGCCTGAGCTACGACAACCCAGCCGATGTTTCGGTCTGGGTGTTGGCCGGGCCATTGTTGTTGCTGGCTCTTAACCTGTTTGCCGCCATTCTTACCCAGCCAGGCATTAATCGCCGCCCTGGTCTATTGATGTTTCACATCGGTTTGTTATCTATCTGTGCATTGGCAGCTATTGGTCGCCTGACCTTTTTCGATGCGCGTGTTGAAATCAGTCAAAACAGCGCCTTTGATGTGGCTGCTGTCGATGAGATCAGGCAGGGGGTGTTTCACCTGGGTGAACTGCAGCGGGTGCAGTTTGTCCAACAGGCCTACACGGTTGAATACCGGCCTGGATTGGTGCGAGGTATCACTCGCAGCCATCTCCAGGTAGGTGATGGCCGTGGTGGTTGGCAGACAAGAGTGGTGGGTGACGATACGCCATTGATAATTGATGGATACCGTTTTTACACCACCTTTAATAAAGGTTTTGCAGCGGTTCTGACTTGGACTCCCACTCAGGGTGAGGCCATCACCGGCACCTTGCATATGCCCTCGTACCCGCTGTTTGATTACAAACAAGCCAACAGCTGGACACCACCGGGCAGCGAAGAAGAAATTAAGTTCTGGCTGCGTCTCGAGACAGGTTTGGACCGGGAGAAAGACTGGTTGCTTGATGTCAATAAGAGCGAGGCGGTGCTGGTGGTGAATGACGGTGAACAAAGGCTTGAACTGCAACCGGGCCAGGACATTAACCTGCCGGGTGGCCAGCTGCGTTACGAGGCCTTGAGCAGTTGGATGGGCTACAAGATTTTTTATGACCCGACCCTGAAATGGCTGTTTATCGCTGCCATGTTAACGGTGCTGGGCTTGTGTTTGCATTACTGGGACAAATTTAGACACCAGTCCATGGCCTCGGCTGTGGTGACTGACAAACAAAATAAGATGCGGAAATGACTGGCAAGGTAATTAAAATATGAATGACGCGATAACCGAGCTTCCCTGGATGTGGGCAGGCCTGTTCGCCTATGCCGTAGCAACCCTGTTGGCGTTTCGCAATGTCTGGCAGATCGGTGCTGACGATACAGTAGCCGCGTTACCCAGTCGTCGGGGTGAAGGCAAGATTTTATTGGCCATCGTCATTGGCGTATTGCTGCTAACCATTGCTTTGGCTGTGCGCTGGGATAGGCTGGGTCATGGCCCTTTCGTTAACCTGTATGAGTTACTGATGAGTCAGCTGTTCAGCCTTGGTCTGATCTATTCCATCGTCTACTGGCGTGTCCCCAGCCTACGTGCCAGCGCTGTGGTGGTGCTGCCACTGATCTGGATTCTCGGCACCTGGATTCTGTTTTTGGAGCCAGTTGATAGCCGCTTTCCTCCCACTTATCATAACGACTGGCTCTGGGCTCATGTCGGTTTCGGTAAAATATTTCTCTCTTTCTGTCTAGTGGCTACCGGCCTGGCTGGTGTGATCCTATTGCGTGCTATCCCACGTTTCGGCCGCTGCTTTGCCCATATGACGGATGAGGCGCTAGACCAGTTGGCCTGGCGGTTTATGATGCTTACCCTGGTGTTCGATAGCCTGATGTTGATCGCCGGTGCGGTTTGGGCTCAGGATGCCTGGGGTCGCTACTGGTCTTGGGATGCATTGGAGACATCATCGTTTATGACCTGGCTTTCGATTGGTGCCGGCATTCATGTTCGTTTGACTTATAAAATACCAATACGACTTGGTGCACTGGTTATCTTGGCAATTTTCTTTCTGGCCTTTACCACATATTTTGGTGCGCCTTATTACAGCGAGGCCGCCCACAAAGGGGTGATTTAATCCATGTCAGTAAGTGAATCACAAGGCCTGCTGGAACAGACCACCGCCATCATCGCCATGGCGCTGGTAGTCGTCATGCTGGCCATGATGAGCGGTTTTGCCAATCGTGCCCAGTTTGCCTACCAGCCACCGGTGTTAAAAACAGAAGCCCTGGTTGATGCCAAGGTCGATCCCCGCGGCCATGCTAAACAATTTCGTTTGAATCAGATTGAGGAACGTTTTCAGCAGGCCCTTGCCATGTTGCATGCCAAGCAATATGACTTTGCTATCAAGGCCCTACAGCGAGTTATAGAGCTGGCACCAAAGATGCCTGAGGCCTATGTCAATATGGGTTATGCATTGATTGGTAAACAAGACTTCAAAGCCGCGGCGGACTTTTTTAGCGCCGCTATCGAACTCAAACCCTATCAGGCCAACGCTTACTGGGGGCTGGCTGTCTCTTCGGCAGAGTTGGGTGAATTAGAGGCAGCGCTTGGCGCGATGCGCACCTTTATTCATCTATCACCACCTAATGATCCCTTTCTGCGCAAGGCTCGTTCTGCACTATGGGAGTGGGAATCTAGCCTCAAACGTGGGCCGCTGCCTGAGGCAGAAAAAGAGTGGATCAAACGTCGTGGCCAAGAATGGCAAGAGCGTAATAGTATTGACGCCGATGCCCCAGTTGCAGAAGATCGTTCAATAGAGCTGAATTGATCTGTTGGCAAAAGGATGGGCAGCCTTAGGCGCAGGCGGAGGCAGGTTCGTCTTCAGGTGAAAACTGGAACTGTAGGCAATTTCTCCATAACTGCTCGACCAGTTCCATTTCATCCACAGCAAAGTCAGACTCAATCCATTCAACGATGGCCTTGGCCACGTCCGGGTAAGGACGCGGCCCAGGACAGTCCTCACTCAACCATTCGCGTAATTGTTTCAGGTTGAACTCATACATTACTTCGCCGATGTCCAAAACCTCTATCGCTTCAGCATTTGAAAACTGCTCCATTTGTCCTTGCATTGGCCTGACCAACAATTTTTTGCCTGCCTGAATTGCTTCACTCAATAGGCCAAAACCGGCATTGGCAATCACGCCATTGCAACTGGCCAGATCTTGTTGGAAGGCACCACGATGAAAGGGTCGCAAGTGAATGTTTTTATCATCAAGAGCATGATCGACTTCGCAGTAGATATAAAAATCTACATCTTTGATCACACGTAAAAAATCTATCACCCGTTTGCTGTTTTCAAATGGCAGATAAACCAGAATTTTATTTTTAATAGAGGTTAGTGGGTGATTCAGTGGTTCAATCATAGGAGGTAAAATGGTGCCGTTAAAGTGATGCCAGTGAAAGCCAAGGCTGCGTTGTGCCGGAGCAAAATGTTTTAAAACCATACCGCCTAGCAGCGTATGGCCCGAGGTGGGCACCTGTCCTGACTTGAATGCATATTGATGACCAATCCCAAGAGACGGTTTGTTTTGCAGCTTTGCGGCCCAGGCGCTGATGGGTTCAAAATCAGTAATCACCAGGTCATGGTCAGACAGATCAAGCGCCCTGACATCGCGAATAAAATGAACCAGGTTGTTGCTCAGCACCGTCCTGAGGTGATCAATCTGGCCATTATTCCAGCAAAAGGTCAGTCCGCGTAAACAGCGAAACTCAGCGAACGCCTCCATGTCAAAAAACTTTTCTCGTGGCCGGCCGGAAAAAAGATAATCAACCTCTATGCTGGAATTAGCAAAGGCCCGCGCCATGGTTCTGGCTCTTGTGATATGACCATTTCCTGTACCCTGAACACCGTATAAAATCCGCATTTTCCCAGCCCCTAAACCGTTAGCCATAGTGCCAATTCAGCACTGATCAGCCCCAGTGCCATGCCAGCCAAAATGTCGGTGGGAAAATGTACCCCGAGCAACACCCTAGAGCTGCCAATCAGAAAGGCCGCTGTATAAACCAGTGCTGAAAATTCGGGATAATAAAATGCAATGATTGATGCAAACAGGAATGCCGCTGCAGTATGTCCGGATGGAAAACTGAATTTATCAGAGGGTTTTAACAGAGAATTAAAACCGGCAATCGCATCTGCCGGGCGATTGCGCTTCACAGTGTTTTTACAGGCAAGATAAGTCGGAAGTTCAATGGCGAAGGCCAGCAGAAGAGTCAATGTAAACTGCGTCCCGTACTGCTTATCAATCAATAGCAGCAGAAGTCCGACAATGACATAAAGATAACCATCACCGCATTTTGAAATCCATTTTGAGGCCGCAGCAATCTCACGATAACTACTGTGCGACACACACCAATGAAAAGCCACCTGATCATACTTGGTAACAACATTAACTATGTTAGGCATAACAGTCCCCCCCGGTTTGATGACATTGTCAAACTAGGTGATTGCAGGAATGTGAACCTTATATGAAGGTTTGGTTACTTGGGTAACACAGGTTAGATGAATAAAGGATTGTATATTGAGGTGAAATGGCGGCGTAAAAATTCACCATCATTTGTTCCAGAGTGATGGGATTAATGAAAATTTTTGATCGTTATTCAACGCGAATCCAGCCTATCTCAGTGGCTGTTTTTGGGCCAACCAAGGACTGTGTCAGGCTCTCAGGCATCATAGCCTTTGTTTCCGATACGGCAATACGGCCACCCATAATTTCGGCAAACTGTTGAGGAAATAAAGGAGTCCTCTCTGGTTCGGCGTAGCCATCGGGGAAAGTAGGTAGTGTGGTTTGCAGATCGTATTTGTCGGAAGCGCCAAGGGTATGCAGTAACTCATGAGCAATTATAAAATTATTCTGCTGGGCTGACTTATGATCAGCAAAGGCATGCACAACACTTACCATTCCTTTTTGCAGTGCGGTTGAATGAGGCAGACGTTTATTGTTCTCGGGTTGATGATATAAAACAAACACCCGAATATCGGGCCGTGGCCCAGTGTATTCATCAACGGCGACCGACCAATAACGCAACTGTAAACTCCACCAAATAGTCTTTAATACTGACCTGTCTTTAGGTGGTAGAGGCGGAAACTCTTTAACTACAGTGCCAAGCCTAATTTCAACTGGATCTTTTACATCAACCCCGTAACGGCTGGTTTCGCTAGCAAAAAACGCTTGCACAGCTGCAAACTCAGCCGTTGAAACAGACTTGATATATTCATCAGCCACCTGGCTGTTGTCCGCATTGACTGGATAGACAACAACCCATAAAGAATCCTGCCAGTCGGTTGAACGAATAGTGGTTAACCAGCTATCTAATGCCACCGCAGCCAGAATCATTAAGAGAAAGAATATTCGCAGCTTTTTAAAGCTAAACCCTGAACTAAGATTTGCACTGGATTTGCGTTTAAGTGTATCTGTATTTTTGCTTGCCACATTCGCAAGGCGGGCCTTGGCATAGGCAACTCCACATCCAGGGCATTGCCAATCAGGTGCGTGATCAGAAGGCTGGCGTTGATACTGGCACTTAGGGCATAACAAGCTAAAGGGCACCTCTAAAAATGCACTTTTTACGCGATAGCTGCGTCAGCTCCGTGCTCGAAGCCTCATGTATTCCATATACTCTGCGGTTCTGTGCGCGGTGCTTTCTTGCTCTCACGCAAAAATCACTATTTTTTGAGCCACCCTATATACCTGTTATTTTTTCTGTTTCAAAAGTGCATCAAGCCCGGAAAATGCTTTATGGCTAGCCCCTTCTTGCTTGCTCTTTGTCTCGGTCGTTCCTTCACCATCAAGCAAACGTGAATGTTCATTGTCATGGCAATAGATGCACAGCAGTTCCCAGTTGCTGCCATCCTCAGGGTTGTAATCATGATTATGATCACGATGATGAACGGTAAGCTCATGCACATTGGCGTGTGTAAACTCACGTGCGCAGCGACCACACACCCAGGGGTACATTTTCAGTGACTTCTCTCTATATCCTAGTTCTCGCTTGGCGCGGTTGCGTTGGGTATCAGCAACAAGCTCATCAAGACGAGAATTTGAATTAGTTTTTTTAGCCGACATAAATACGCTCCTCTATAGTTGTGTATTGTCCAGTCAAACAAAGTTTACCAGTATACTCATGGATCTTGTTTATGGGAGAGTACCTCATATTATAGCGCTGAAGAGTGGGCCTTCTTGGTATGGGCTGAATACCTTGCTTTGCCCATTATGTGCTGCATAATTAAATTGCAGTTATTACTTGAAACCACGGAATACGTTTATGTTTGGTTCTCATCATAATATGCATTAACCCTGTCTCTCATCCATTTCTGTGTTGCGATATTGTTGCCTGAACCCTCGTTGTTCCATCTTACAGTCCAGGTCTTACTGCCTTTGCTGGAACCCGCATGATAATGCACACGAATGTCATATTCTGAATCTGTAACATGGCTTAATATATACATCCAGACTCCACCACCTGATACACCATCTGCAACGGGATCTTGATAATCATCTGAGTTAAGTGATTTTGACTCTTGCCATGACATATATTGTGTAACGTTATCAGGCGTGTTTTGAGGTGTTTTTGAGTTTGCAAT
>Ga0316207_10002422_pt1 | contig 19214 bp, 21 predicted proteins | sample 6weekpyrite_MG_FD_204943 | JGI IMG/M metagenome (GOLD analysis project Ga0316207, IMG submission 204943) | Microbial mat bacterial communities from mineral coupon in-situ incubated in ocean water Damariscotta River, Maine, United States -... | ecosystem: Environmental > Aquatic > Marine >...
AGCTGGATTTGGCTCAAAAAAGTGGTGCTACTGCTGTGCTTCTGATTGTGAAGTCCTTGACTGATAGTAAACTTGCTGAACTGTACAAAAAAGCACTGCAACGCGGGTTGCTTCCTTTTGTAGAGGTGAATGATATGCATGAAGTGCACTGTGCTTTGGAAATAAACCCAGACATTATTCTTATCAATAATCGTAATTTAGATACGCTTGAAATAGATATGGAGAATACATCTAAAATTGTAGGGCTTATACCAAGTGACATAGCTGTGATTTCTGCAAGCGGCATTTCTACTCCTGAGCATGTAGAGAAATTGAGTAAGTATAGTTCTAACTTTTTAGTTGGCAGCTCTTTGATGGTTGCTCCGGTGAATGAGCTCGAAAGTAAAATTAAAGTGTTAGTGGGAGGAAAAAATGGTTTTGATACGCCATAACAAACTAAAACCACCGTTCGATAATTATGAGGAACTTTCTCTGTCGGAGCCTGATGCTCTAGCAGAAGGAAGGGTGAACCCTAACATCCAAGATATTACATCGTTAGATGCGGCGGCCCCTCAAATCATTGAAGCTTTGAGAAATGCAAAAAGGGTTGTTTGTAGCGAATCTATACGCACGCAACAAACGGCTCAACAGTTGATGAACTTGATAGGTATTCAGCACAATATCGAAATAGACGCACGTTTGAATGAGATTGTTTTCACACCTTCTAAAATGCTGCCGTTCAATACAGAAGAACCTTTAAAAGAAATCCGTACAGGTTTGTATAGGCATATTCAGGAAGGGGGAGGGTATGCTGATTCAAAGGAAGTGCTTGAGGAAAAGTTTTTAGAACTTCTAAAAGAATACAACAACAGTAACACAGCATGTTTTTCACATGGCTTTCTGATGCGTTTGTTGGTTTCATACGTAAAGCAAGGTGTAGATATGGATAAAGCTTTAAAAGGGGTGTATGAGGAAGCTTCTATTAAATATCTGAGTTTTATTGAAGTGTAGATATTGATGTTAATATGTCTTTATAAAAGTGGGAGCGAGTGGGAGCCAAAATAAGTGCTTATTTTAGCTTGACACTACCCATGCTCACCTGTATAAACCGCCTATAAGTAACGGTGTCGCGGGATGGAGCAGCTCGGTAGCTCGTCAGGCTCATAACCCTCTGATCCACCATATTTATCTCTCCTGAAATTATTAACACAAACAGCTTAAGTTTTTGGTTTTGCTTTTGTTTTTATTGTTAATAAATATGGAGAACTAAGCAAAATCATCTAAATTTCCCCTGAAATGACGCTCCCACTTCGCTCCCACTTACACCCACTTTTACAAAAAACGGTCGGTTAATTGAGCGAATCCCTTGATGAGCAACGCTTTGGGGTGATCTGTAGATATAATTTGTTTAATGTCCCATAAGTACTATAAGGAGTACAGTTATGGAAATACATCACATACTTGGTGGAGAAGTTAGAATATACCAACGCCAAAGAAGTAAAAAATGGTATTGCGCCACATATATTGATGGCAAGGAGTTCAAAAAAAGTACTAAAAGTGAAAGTCTTGCTGAAGCAAAGGATATTGCTGAAGATTGGTATCTTGAGTTGCATGGTAAAAAGCGTGACGGTGTTTTAGAAAACGCTAAGACTTTTGCTCAGGCTGCTACAAAATTTGTAGAAGAGTATGAAGCTATTACTACTGGTCATCGTAGCCCTAAATGGGTGAGAGGACATATGGATAGGATACGTATTCATTTGATTCCGTACTTTGGTGAGCATAGGATTGATAAGATTACGGCAGGTATGGCTCAAGAATATAGAACTTTTCGTATGACAGCCCCTAAACATCTTACTGAAGAGGAGCTAGATAACTGGAAGCCTCCAGCAAGGAATACTCTCCATAATGAAATTGTTACTTTACGCATGGTGCTAAAGACAGCTTTACGCCATGAATGGATTCAGTATCTGCCAGATTTATCTGATCCATACAGAAAACAAAGTAAAATTGAACATAGACCTTGGTTTACCCCTAATGAGTACAAGCAGTTGTATGAGGCAACGCGGGCGAACGCCGCTTACCCTAAAAACAGCCATTATAGATGGCATGCAGAACAGTTGCATGACTTCGTGTTGATAATGGCAAATACGGGATTGCGTCCAGATGAAGCAAACCGTTTAGAATATCGCGATGTGAACATCGTGGATGATCCTCATTCTGGTGAGAAAATTCTAGAGATTGAGGTGCGTGGTAAACGTGGGGTTGGTTACTGTAAGAGTATGCCAGGTGCAGTGAAACCATTTGAGCGTATGTTAAAACGTAATAAGCCTGAACCGATGGAACTGCTATTTCCTAACGACCCTAAGAAGATGTTTAATAATCTTCTCAAAGAGCAGGACTTGAAATTTGACCGTCACGGTAAGGCTCGAACAGCATACAGTCTCAGACATAGTTATATTTGCTTTAGATTATTGGAGGGTGCTGATATCTACCAAGTTGCTAAAAATTGCCGCACAAGTGTTGAGATGATTGAAAAGTACTATGCTGCTCACCTTAAAGACATGATTGATACATCTCTCGTGAATGTGAGGAAGAAAAAGTAAATTTCTGCTGATGGTTTATTATTCGGGCAGGTCAAAGTTCCTAGAACAAATAGTTTTGACTATGTATTCACATGCATTAGAAATTTTGTCGATAGAGCATGTTTCAGATTCTTGAGGGATGTGAATGAATAGTGCTTTGTTGTCAGGATTGGTCTTGCGGAATTGGTTTAGTGCATAGAAATAATAATAATTACAAATATAGTTAATAAAAGAAGACTTTTCTATTGCAGGGTTCTTAAGATTTGATAAGGATGAAACGATTTTATCCACGTTAAATAGTGGATTAAGTTCCTCAGGTGCTGAAGAGTCTATTTTGTCTGCAGGAGGGAGTTTTCCTAAGACGTCTGGATAATATTTTTCTTCACTGTTGTAGGCTGCTGGTTCTATTACAACAGTATTTTGTAAAGAGGCATTTAAGCCAAAAGAGATAACAATATCTGGGCTGTGTTGCTTTATGTCGTTATCGAAAGACTGTGTACAGCCTTCGTAGCTAACTTCCATAATGCTTTTGCGCAAATCAACTTTTGACTTCCAGTCTTCTTTGGATGACAGAAGGTGATTAACAACTTTAATAGAAGGATTGTCATCTGTATCAGAGAAAGATCCAAATCCTGTTAGTAGGATAGTTTGTTTGTTTTTATTCACTAGATATTCTTTTCCTGTTTAAGTTTTGTCGGTTTAAGATTAGAAATATTGATCCAAATACAATTAAAGAAAAAGCTATTGAATCTGTCAAAGATAACTCCCTTATTTCTAGTAAGCCCATAATACTGAAACACTTCTCGATTGCATAGTTGAAAATAGGACCTATAGATGCCACCATCATATACACTTCTGACTTAGCTTTGCTCCCTGCTAAAAAGTATAAGATAAACATAGGGCCTCCTATTGTAGCACCTAATAAAAATGCAATAAGGATAAGTTTTTTATCCTGTAATGCGCCATTTGATGGTAATACCTCAAAAATTCCTGGAAGTGTTTGCCCATGATTGAGTAGAGTGTCTCTTAAAAATGATCCAGCGATTATCATAAGTAAAACCATTATACTCGTCACAAAAATAACCCAGCCTACGACTCGTGCCCGGTCTCTCCAAGAGTCTTTAGCTTTCTTCCATACAGGATGTGTTTCAGTCATGAATACCATCACAACACTAAAAAATATTGCTATTCCAAGAACAAGGATAGAAAGGGGCCTAATTGCTGCCTCTTGCATGCTTAATATTAAACATGCCCCTGAAATAACGAGAAGAGCTCCTAAAGAGTCTTTCCACTGCAAATATCTCCTGAAAAACAGGGCACCAATAATCATACCAAAAATCATGTCTAAGCGGTATATGGCACTAAAATCTGTGGCAGTCATAAAAGTGAGACCGTACATGATAGTAATGTTGATAAGAACGGCAGATGCTCCAAATATCCATGTGTGAGGGACTTTTAGAGTGCTTGTTACTAAATGGCCTGGACCTGCGAATAAAATTAAAATGAATGCTGTACCGATGAGGCGTACGCAGGTGAATACTGTGGGATCAGCATCAAAATTGACAGCATAATATCTAGAGATAACATTGGTTATGTTAAAGAGGAGAATTGCCGCGACTGAGGCTAAGATACCTTGCATTAGAGAGAAATAAATAAGATTGATAGAATGAACATTAAATATGTAGCAAACATATAGTAACGAAAGTCTTTTTTAGAGACGTTACTATCAGATGTGTTTGCTTGATTTTTTATATCTAAAATAAAATCCTTCAATTCCTGTAGTTCAGGAGTTGTTTCCTGCCCCTTAGAAGAAGTGTTTTTAAACTTGATAATTTGAGCGCTCATTTAACATATCTTTCTTTAATCATTGGGATATTAACAATGTATGCAAAAAAGGACAAGTTTATTTTACAAAATAAAGTATTTGATAGTTTGATGAAAAAGTGTATATCTAAATAAGATTGTAGTGAGGTATTTATATAATGAAGAAAGATTTTGGAACTGTTCTAAAAAAGCTTAGGGCATCACACCGTCTTAATCAGACCCAAATGGCTGAGCTTATGGGGGTAAGTAAAGTAGCGTATGGCCAGTATGAACAGGGGAAGCATTCTCCTTCTATTGAGAAGTTCGCTTTGTTATGTGAAAATTTTGACATTGCTTTTTGGGATATTTTTGATAAGCCCCAAGAAAGTAAAAATACGATTGATTTGGAAATACTAGATAAAGCTACCGACATTTCTTTGGAAGTACAAAAATCTTTAAATTTGAATTTAAATGATAAACAAAAGAGTAAAATCACAGCAATGATTTACAATTTTATTGTCAAAAAAGGTTCTCAGAATCAGCCAGTTATGGCCTCCGATATTATACCGCTAGTTGAATGGGCTGTCTAATATACGGTAAAGTATTTTTTATTTATATGTAAAGTATACTTTACTTTGGAAAATCTTTTTGTTAGTCTGTTATTGAGTTTAACGGATTATAGAAAGAATGGGACATGCATATTGGATTTATCGGTGCTAGTGGTAAGGTCGGTCGCGTAGCCCTTCAAAATTTTTATATGAACAATGAAGTTGAAGATGTACGTTTAACACTTTACTCACGCCACCCTCTGAAAAATAAAGGTCTTCTTCTTGACATTGAAGGGATGCTCGCTATGAGCCACTCTCCCTTTAAAAAACGTATGCCTATAGATATAATTGCGACGGATGATTTTTCAGATCTAAAAGATGCCGATGTTATTATTGTTAGTGCTGGCATGTGGCCGTCAAAAGAACAGTTCGATAACTTTAAGAATATTGATAATAGTGGCCGTATGGTCCAAACATATGTTAATTATGAGTTGATAACTGATCTGTCAAAAAACATAGCAATTCATGCTCCTAATTCTTTGGTCGTTATTGTCACTAATCAAACAGATATATTAAGTGAAGTTGCAAGACAATACTTACCTGCTGAAAAAGTGCTTGGTTTTGGTGGGATACTAGATAGCTCTCGCTTTAGAACACTACTTGTTAAAGAATTAAAAAGAAAAAAAGAAGATGGTTATTGTCATAATATCTATGACGAAAAAGCACATGTTATTGGATATCATAACAATAATATGGTTCCACTTACTTCCACCATTCCAAGTTTTTATACTCGTAGTGTTATTAAACGCGCATTAATTAAAACATGCCAACAGGGGGGAGAGATTGCAAGGATGCAACGTGACCCTTCTTCAGGGGATGTGGCTACAGGAGCATCTTGTGCCCCTGGGTATGCAGTATATCGTACGATGCTTGCTTTGACAGGGCAGAGTACCATTGAAGAGTCTTTTAATGTCGTTCTCTCAGATGAAACTCTTTCAAATAATTACGGTGTTCCCCAAGGGGCTTCTTTGAGCGTGCCAGTTTTATTAAAACTGGGCGGGTATGAAATATCTCAAGGGTATTTTGTGACATCTAAAGAAAGAGACCTTTTATCCTCTGCAAATGAGATGTTTTTGGATGAGTTTAAAAAGCTTTCTGTGGGTATGGCATGTTTAGAAGGGAAAAATGACATTTTAGAGAGGACGGATGTGCTGGCTGAAAGTGTAACCCTCTCTGATGAAAAAGGAGAACTAAGATGTTAGCTTCACTATTTACTGATCAAAAATTAGAATATGTACAACACTCTTTTTCAGATGTGGTGCAGAAAGCTGAAATATTAAATATTGGGAAGGCCCCCGCATCAAGTAAAGGGTATTTGAGATTACATGCAAATGAGAATCCTTTCCCTTTACCTAGACGAGTTAGAGAAAAAGTTTATGAGGCATTTGAAGATTTATTTCATTATCCAGAGGATGATAGTGCTTCTCTAAGGGAAGTTGCTGCAAATGTTTACGGGGTGAAAAAAGAACAAGTTATCGCTGCTAATGGCTCTTCTGAGATATTAAGCCTTATCTATAGAACTTTTTTGTCTCCTGGTGATGTAATGGGGATGTTAACACCTGGATTTGGATATAATGAGAAACTGGCCATCTCTCAAGGTGCAACCCTTCACCGGTTTGAGCTTAATGAAGACTTTTCATTTCCGATAGAAGAGCTGACTTCGGAATATGCAAATTCAATGAAATTTATTGTGATTGCTAATCCAAACAATCCAACAGGAACATTTGTACCAACCTCTACAATTGAGGATGTTTTAAATAAAGTTAACTGTTTAGTTGTTGTTGATGAAGCTTATATAGATTTTGCTTCTGATAGTTCATTACGCTTAGTTGATCAATATCCAAACCTTCTTGTTCTTAGGAGTTTTTCTAAAAGTTATGCCGTTGCTGGTGCACGTATTGGTTTAGGTTTCGGGCATCCTAATGTGATTGAGAATATTATGAAATTTATGAGTATGTTTAATTTAAATATTGTTGGCCAAACGGTTGGTGTCAGTATTCTTGAAAATCTTCAGAGTTTTGAACCTCTTCATGAAATTATTTGTCAACAAAGAGGGCGTGTTTCTAGGGAATTAGAGATCTTAAATTTTAACATTATTCCTTCATATGCAAACTTTATTTTAGCACGGGTACCAGAAAATTCAACAGCCGCTGAATGGTCCAGACTTCTAAGGAAAAGAAAGATATTGGTGGGGACTTTTACTGAGGAGAGGTTGAAGGAATACATTCGTATAACAATTACAACAGAAAGACAGATGGATATTTTTATTGATGCTGTGAAGAGTATTGATGTTGCTAATAGTAAAAAGCCCCCCTTTCAAGGAGATGAAAATTGAGCATAATCGATAAAAAAGAGGTCATTCTTACTGGTGATAGACCTACAGGACCTTTGCACCTAGGGCATTATTTAGGCTCATTAATAAATCGTATTAACATGCAAGATACGCACGATCAATATATTCTCGTTGCTGACATGCAGGCGTTAACAGATAATGCAGAAACACCTGAAAAGGTGAGTGAAAATGTATTAGAGGTTGTTATGGATTACCTCGCTGTAGGTATCGATCCTATAAAAAGTAAAATTGTTTTACAGTCACAACTGCCTGATATTGCCCTGCTTTCTATGATTTATTCAAATTTAGTGACGGTTTCTCGTGTTGAAAGGAATCCCACAGTTAAGGGAGAATTAGTACAGAAAGGCTTGGAACGTAATATTCCTCTAGGTTTTTTTTCATATCCAGTAAGCCAAGCTGCAGATATCACTGCTTTTAAAGCTACAGTCATACCTGCTGGTCAGGACCAGTTACCTATGATTGAGCTGACTAATGAGATTATACGCCGATTTAACCGTATTTATAATACAGATATTTTACCTGAGACAGAAGCGATTGTTCCAAAAGTGGGGCGGTTAATAGGGATTGATGGTAAGGCTAAAATGAGCAAAAGCCTGGCTAATGGAATTAATTTGAAGGCTACTCCTAAAGAAATAGAAGAGTCTGTAAAAAGAATGTACACGGATCCACAACATATACATGTCTCTGATCCAGGAAACGTGGAAGGTAACGTTGTCTTCTCATACTTAGATGCATTTGACCCTGATATAGAAGGATTAGAAAACTTAAAGGCACATTATCGTAGAGGTGGCTTAGGTGATGGGGTTGTTAAAAAGAGATTAAACGGAATACTCCAAGATTTGATATCTCCTATTCGTACTGAAAGAAATAGGATTGAGAAAGATCTTGGGGAAGTTATTCGTGCCATAGAGTACGGGACGGAAAAAGCGAATACTGTAGTTAATACAACTTTGCTGGAAGTGAAATCAGCAATGGGTATTGATTATAATAAAAATTGGGAGAAATTACTAAGAGAAGGAAAGCCTTTGTAGCGTTATACGAAATATAACCAAATAGTAATACTTACCCTGTTAAAGAATTAAACATCTTTTATCCCTTTTCTTACTTTCTATCCAGTTTTGTTGGATAGGAGCGTCATTTTTCAACCTTTAATTAATCAACCCTAGAAGGAGGTGCTATCATGAGCACTGTTTCAAATCTGTTAAACTTAAATGTTGGTGGTAAGGCTGAGAGCTTAATAAAGTTAAAGTCTATAGCTGGAATTTCTGTTCCACCATTTATCTCAATACCAGCCTCTTGTGAAAATTTAGAGGCTTTAATACAAGAATATTTAACTTTAAATCCTAATGTTCATGCAGTTGCTGTACGTAGTAGTGCATTAGTAGAAGATGGAGAAAATGCCTCTTTTGCGGGTGCTTTCGATACTTTTCTTGATGTTGAAGCAGCAGTATCTGAAATATTGGATGCTGTTAAACGTGTTAGGTTTAATGCTACACAAAAAGTTGAAGGGCTAAGTGATTATATGGATCGCTGTAATATCAAATACCAAGATGGTGTTGGTGTTGTAGTTCAGGAAATGGTTTCAGATCCTGACTATAGTGGTGTTGTGTTTTCTCATGGCCTTGAAAGTGTAGATGCATATTTCCAAATTAACTTTCATACTGGTCTAGGTGAAGAAATCGTGAGTGGTCGCCAAAAAGGCGGACATTTAAGGTTTTTAAGGCAAGGTGAGGTATCTGAAGTTATAGGGAAAAAATATCCATTTTTGCAGGAATTGATTAATGCTGTAAATAGCATTGAAAAAAACTATTCTTGTGAATCTATGGATATTGAGTTTGCGTATAAGAATGGATGTTTATATATCCTTCAAGCACGTCCAATGACTGTTGCAAAAGGTTGTCTTCATAACGATAAAATGTTGCTTTTGAGTGATGAAATCAAGTCTTTAAATTGTAAAGTACACCGGTTATCTGAAAATGATTTTTACGGTGATATGATCGATATTAATCCTAGAGAGTTGTTGGGTGAAAACCCTCAGTTTTTGAATGTGTCTATTTTTGGAGAAATGTTTGCAGATGATGTTGTTGAACGTGTGCGTGGTCAAATGGGGTATGCACCGTTGTATGCTGGAATGATGGAAGTTTTATCAGGTAAGCCTTATGTTTCATTAAGAAGTTCTGCTTATAGTATGAGGCCTAAAGGTGTATCAGATAAAACTTATGAGAAGGTTTTTCAGCATTATCTTTCAAAAGTTCGGAGCAATGTAGATTTGCAAGATAAGGTTGAATTCCAACTTTTTTCTTTGACAGGTCAACAGGCTGAAGGATTGGTTGAGGAATTAAGTGAAATTCTGGATCTTGAAGAAGTTTTGGAACTTACTGGATCTTTCAATGAATTGGATGAATACCTTGCTGTTTATATGGTAGGTTATTTGGAAAACTATTCTTGTTGGCTTAGCCAATATCAAAGTGAACTCGATACCTTAGAAAGAAGTGGTGGTTGTAATGTTAAAACTGCACTATCAGCACTTATAAAGGGTACATCTTACTTTACTGCTACTGCAAGACTCGCATTTTATGCGAAAAATGCAGCTGAAAAGAAATATGGAGAATCTTTTATAGAGAAATCTATAGGAGGGCTAGATACTGTTTCAGGTCAATTGCAGGAGTCTCTTCTTTTGTACGCAAAAGGAGAAATGACTGTGGAAGATTTGAATAGGGTTTATGGTCACCTTAGGGCTGGACAGATGGATATATTTACTTCGTCTTATAAGGATAATCCAGAGTATTATTTCAACTTAGAATATTATGAGGCAATGGATGAGTCTCAAGCAGATTGTACTTTGAAAGGTGTTTTGGAAAGACGTAATGATGCGGAGGCTTTTTTAAACGAATTGTCACCGTTATTACAACAAGAGATAGTTGATATGCGTATGTTGTTACAGGCTCGTGAGGCTGTAAAGTTTGAATTTGCGCGTGCATTTGACTTGCTTTCCAGAAGTATTTTGGATGTTAGCAAACAGGTTGGATTTGATAAAAATAAACTTGGCTCTATGAATATTGATGATGTAATTGCATTGTCTGAAAGTGGAGTTGTTGACGTTAAGAGTACGTTTATGTCACCTTTACATAAGTTGTTAATATTGCCTGCGGTGTTTACGCATACTACTGATTTGAATTGTGTTGAACTTGAACAAAAGTTCGGAACTTTCTTTTCAGGAAAGGTAATAGAGGCACCTGTAATTGTGGTTAAGGAGGGGATGAAACCTTTAAGGGAAGATGTTGAAGGGCGTATTATTGTTCTTGATCATGCAGACCCGGGGTTTGATTTCTTGTTATCATATGAGCCAGCTGGCCTTATTACAAAGGTTGGTGGACCAGCATCACATATGGCTATACGCTTAAGTGAGTATGGTTTGCCTGGTTGTATTGGTAGTGGCATTGATTTGGAAACAATAGATGTAACCAAATCTCTTGTGTTAGACTGCAAGAATAAATGCATTAGTGAAGGCAGGGAGTTGTAGTTAAAGGAATAACTATAACTGCATTATACATAAATAACTTTGGTGTTAATAAGCAATGATTTTAGTACGACATAACCGATTGCAAGAACCGTACAACAGCTATGAGAGTTTATCTATGGCAGAGTTGGACGATATTGCAACTGGGAAGGTATCACCTCCTATTGAGGAAGTGATATCTTTAGATTTTGTCTGCTCTGAAATTATTGAAGGTTTGAAAGGTGCGGAGAAGGTTCTTTGTAGTGAATCAATTCGCACCCAACTTACCTGTCGCGCCATTATGTCTTTATTGGATATTGATATACCAACTGAAACTGACTCACGCTTAAATGAAATCATTTTTGTTCCATCCAAGATTGTTCCTGAAGGTGGTGGGGAAAATCCACTGTCTTTAGTTAGATCATCTTTATATGAGCATATGCTGAAAGGCGGTTCTCATGCGGATTCAAAATTTGAAATTGAGAAGCGTATTCAGTCTTTGTTTGATGACTGTCGTGGTAAGTCTATTGTGTGTTTTACACATGGCTTTTTGATGCGTTTGATTGAAGCTTATGAAGGTTCAGGGGAAAGTATTGATATTGCCTTGAAAAACATATCTGAATATCAACCAGTTGATTATTTACAATCTATGTCTTTTGACCGTCCTTAGGGCAGGTCAGTCAATTTATTGATTCTATAAACTTAAATCCTTTTCTGAAAATTAGATGAGGCGTATCTACGTCTCATTATTCTGGAGATAAATTATGAAAACAGTATTAACGGGTATTAAACCAACAGGAAAACCTCATTTTGGTAATTATGTTGGTGTTATAAAACCTACATTGAAGCTTGCTTCTGATTCGTCTGATAATGCTAGAACTTTAGTGTTTATTGCAAATTATCATGCTTTAAATCAGGAACGTGATCCTATGAAAATTCGTGATAATACATATGGTATTGCAGCGACATTTTTAGCGTTTGGGTTGAATCCAGATGAAGTTATCTTTTATAGACAATCTGAAGTTCCTGAGATATTTGAGTTGGCGACTATTTTGAGCAACTTAGTACCAAAGGGATTGATGAATCGTTCTCATGCTTACAAGTCAGCAGTAGATCGTAATCGACAATTATGTGAAGGCAAGGATGTGGCTGAAAATGGGATGGATTTAGATGCTGGTATTAATATGGGGTTGTATAATTACCCTGTGTTAATGGCAGCTGATATTCTCTTGTTTCAATCTACAACCGTACCGGTAGGCAAGGATCAGACTCAACACATTGAAGTTGCTCGAGATATTGCTGGGATGTTTAATCATGTTTATGGTGAGACGTTAACAATTCCTGAGTCTTTTATAGTTGAAGATACTGCTGAAGTCCTAGGGCTCGATGGTCGGAAAATGAGCAAGAGTTACGGTAATACGATTCCTGTTTTTGAAGACCGTGAAGTAGTAGAAAAACTCATTATGAAGATTAAAACGGATTCTAGGCGGCCTGAGGAGTGTAAAGATCCAGAAGAGTCTACAGTATTTCAATTGTACAAAGAATTTGCTGAGCCCAATAAAATTGATGAAATGCGCCATGCTTTTCAAAATGGTGAAATGGGACATGGTGATTCTAAAAAGTTACTTATTGAAGCTGTTAATGATGTTTTAGAAGAGCCTCGTCATAATTATCAGGAACTTATTTCTAACCGTAAGTTAATTGATGGTTTTTTGTTGTCTGGTGCTGAAAATGCTCGCTCTATAGCATGTCAAACTATGTTGAATGTTCGTGAATACATTGGTGTTTGAGGAGGTGTCTTGTGGAAAGCAATGTATCGTCAGTAAAGGTAGATGAGTTTCTTCGAGATATTGTATATCCATTGTTAAAGAAGTTAATTCAGCAATCTTTAGAAAAAGGGGATACTTTAGTTGATACTTTAGTTGCTCCCCAAAACTATGGCTTGAAAGTAGATGATATTCTTGAGTGTGGTAATTGGGATTTATTTGGATCTGCAGGTATTATTCGAACTACTGAGAATAACTTTCAGAAGTTTGAAGGTGGGATTAAAGTAGATATCTCAACGACAACTCAAGAGGTGCCATTATACCAATTGAAAGTAACTAAGGAAGGTTTAGAAAAAACGCTACTCAAGTTTTCTGTTGAGTGGGATTAAGCGATAAGAGGGGCCTATAGGCCCCTCTTTTTTTTGTCATAACCTGCTATAGAAAAATATTTTTTAATACAGGGTGAGTCATTCGTTTGGGTTGTTAATCGGTTATAAATTTAAATACCTTGTCTGCTTTGTTAAAGATGTAGCGTTTGCTTTTGTACGGCTCTGTTTTGTCCATAATTGCAGGAAGGTTGTTTTTAGTAAAAGAGTTTCCCCAAGTTATAAGTGCTTTTAAGTCTTTAATACTCATTTCGTTGCATTGTCCTATACCAACCTTGGAAAGAATAAATCGTTTGATGATACGAAAGTTGCGTAGATAGTTAGGTACGTTGAGAATGATGATGGCATCTGCAGATTCAAAACTGCTATCAACCCACTTGTAGTAAATACCTTCAATCACCCATGAGTCTTGTTCTGTGAATTTAAGGAGTTTAGCATCTCGTTCGTCTTCAGGTGCTTTGGTGTTATATATATCCGCATTATTATCCCAGTGAATTTGGTCTAACTCTAAAAGCAGAGCGTTTAGCTGTTTTGACAGCTTTTTACTCAGGTAAGTTTTACCACTACCTGGCGCACCTATAATATGAACTTTAGAGACATCTTTTTGCATAATAGAATTATAACAACAGAAAGTCTTATGTCTATAAACAAGCATGGTATATGCTTTTAATTATGAAGTTTTATGATGTAAGTAACCTGTCTGAATTGCCTGACGCCTCTCAAGGTGAGAGGTTTTTCGATTTTATTGGTGGTGAGAAGGAGGTGAGGTGTTTCCTTGCGCCACAGGATATGTCACGCGGTATTTTTATGGCAGAGCATCGAGATCTTCTTGGTGAGGCTTTGCAGCCTATTTATAATCATAATGGCATTTGCGTAAGCCAAGATACCTCCTGTCCATTGCCTGGGTTTTATATTGTTAGTCCTGTAGATCAATACACATCTATGGATAAATGTGATGAGGTTTTACATATGCGCCTTTCTTTTGTTGTACGAGAAGTGCGTAAGGCAATGAGAGAGATTCTTAGTATTGAATATGCTCACGTTCTTTATGAAGAAAAAGCGAGTAGGGGGTGTCATGTGCATTATTGGGTACTACCCATTAATGATATCAATCAGCACCCGAGGCTTTATAAATTTGATATAAAGGCGTATATGGACCAATTTTCTTTTAAGGAAAATAAAGAAAAGATATGTGCGTATAATGCAAAAATGAGAGAACATTTTAAGCAGATAAATCTCATAAAAAGAGATGATCAGATTACTCAAAAACTGAAAGAAAATTCATGAAAAATATACTGCTCACTTCAACGGGTTTTTCACATGATGCTGTACGAGATTATGCACAAAAAATGCTGCGTCATTGTAATGTTAAAAGCTGTGCAATCATAACAACTGCATCCTCCCTGAAAGAAAAAAATGAATGGGCGCAGGTTGCCAAAACTCAGTTGAAAGAGATGGGTGTAGAAGATGTTGCGTTTATTGATTTGGAAGTTCAATCTGCAAAATTATTGGGAAGTTATGATTTAATTTATGTGAATGGTGGTAATACTTTCAGTCTGTTACATGCTTTTAATAAACTAAATTGTAAGGATGTTGTTTTGTCTCATTTGAAAAGTGGTAAGCCGTATATTGGTGTTTCTGCTGGGAGTTGTGTGCTTGGTAGTGATATCATTCATCTCGAAACAATTGGCATGGATGAGAATGCTGTAGGCCTAAAAAATACTCAGGGTTATAACCTTATCAATAAGAAAATTATCCCTCATTTTAGGAATGAACATTTAGAGTATCTTAACAGTTATGATGAAGGTGATTACCTCCTTCTCAAAGATGGTGAAGCAGCTGCTTTTGAAATGGGTGAAACTGAGCTAATGAAAATTTAAATTTTTTAGAAAGTAGATGTGTATGAGCATAGAATTATTTGACGGCTACAGAATTGAGATGATGGAAGCAGATGCCTTTTTTGAGTTAGAAAAGCCGCTTTCAAAAGGTATGTTTGATCATACGATTAGTTTTAACGCCCGTGATACTCTTCACGAAGAAGAGCAAGAGCGGGTTCTTAAGCTGCTTGAAAATTTTGATAAAACAATTAATATCTTCCTTGGATTATTTAAAGGTGATGAGTTTGTTGGGTGGTCGTGGGGATGGCAATGCAAAGCGGATGAGTTCTATATGTGTAATAGCGCGGTTTTACCAGCGCACCGCAGGAAAGGTCTTTACACCGCTCTCATGCAGGAAATGATGAAAGAGGTTAAAAGGTTGGGCTTTCAGGTTATTAAAAGCCGTCATACAACTGTAAATAATGCGGTACTTATTCCTAAGCTTAAAGCTGGCTTTGTGATTACAGGTATGGAGGTTTCAGATATGTTTGGAACGTTGGTCAACTTGAGTTATTTCATTAATCCAGTGCGTCGTAAAGCAATAGATTATAGAGTTGGAGAGCAAAAGGCTGATGAAGAATTGCAGCAGTATTTGTCGTAGCAGCTAGAGCGATTTAAGGAGAATGATGAAAAAAGATATAATCATAACAAAGCGGCTGAGTTTACGTGTTCCTTGTTTAGAGGATGCTACCTTTATTCAGCGTGAGTTCCCTAAATGGGAGGTTGTGCAATATATGAGTACACGTATACCGTGGCCTTACCCTGATGATGGAGCAGAGTTCTTTTTGAAAGAGGTTCTTCTGCCTGAGATAGAGTCAGGTAATGCTTGTGCTTTCATTGTTGAGTTAAATGAAGGGTCTAGATTTACGCCTATTGGTTTGGTGACTTATGAGGCATCGGAAGATGAGGGTGTATTAAGGCGCGGCTTTTGGATAAGCCTTGGCTATCAGGGGAAAGGCTATATGTCAGAAGCATCTAAGGTGGCAGATGACTGGGTATTCCAAAATACAGACGTGAAGGCTTTATGTACTGAAAACGCTGTTTCCAATCCGAAGTCTGGAAATATTCAGGTGAAGCAAGGTTGGGAGCTTGTAAGAGTTGAAGAAACAGATAAGTACCTTGGTGACTTCTCCCATGAGCAAGTGTGGCTTCTTACACGAGAAAAGTGGGAAGAGGATAAAGGTTAAAGTAGGGTTTTGAAATAATGGGAAATAAAGTTATAAGGTGTGTATCGTGAAAAAGGAAGTTGCTTTTATTACAGGAAATAAACATAAGTTTGAAATAGCTTCTGCGGTGCTGAATTCTTATGGGATTAATGTGAAAAATATAGATATGGATATTCCTGAACTTCAGTTGGATGACATAGAAGAGGTATCAAAAAAGAAGGCTGAACATGCTGTGGCTGAAATAGGGTGCCCCCTCATAACAACGGATGTAGGTTTTAGTATTCCTGCATTAAATGGTTTTCCAGGTCCTTACGGAAAATATGTTTTTAATAAACTTGGAGTTGAAGGTGTTTTGGCTCTTATGAAGGGAAAAGAAGACCGTTCTATGAGTGTTGTTGAGGTTCTTTCTTTTGTAGCACCGGATCAAGAGAGTAAAATCTTTCAAATGACAGTTGAAATGCTATTGCTAACCGAACCTCAAGGAGGTGGTACTGTTATGGACCAGCTTATGCTAAGGAAAGGTGAAGAGGTTAGTTACGGGAGCTTTACTAAGCAAGAGCAGCTTGCCTGGTGGGTTGATAAACCTAATTACTTTCATGACTTTGCAAAGTGGTACGTGAAATAGAGGTTTTACAATGTTCTTTCTCCTTGTAAATGTTCGTTGTAGTACATATCTTTAATATGTTGAGGAGAAGCATGTCTACTAAGAAAAATAAAGAAATTAAATCTGCATTAGAGAAAGCTAAAAAGCTGAAGAAGAAAGAGGCTTCAGCTGCATCTTTCAATGCTCAAGGTGGAACGGTTAATATTCATGGCCCTGTGAATATTCAAACATCTGAGCATATGGTTAATAATAGCAATGATGATTCTCAACATGGTTACGGTGATCATGGCCAGATTACAGTAGATATCCATGGACGAGAGCATGTAGATATTTCTGCTTTGAAGCAGGGGAGACAGGTTGTTTCTGATAGAAAAGTTGGTGATTTAGTCAATGTTAAAAATATGACTCCTAAAGAATACCGTAATTATAAAATTTCATTTTGGGATGGCGTTGAAACACGAGAAGGGGCAAAAAACTGGGAAGAGTTTGAATGGCCTCAGAGCTCAGGTGAAAAAAACTCTGATGATCGTAGATCGTCTCATCGTCGTTTGAATAAATCCCCTTACAATGGAAAAAGTCGTAGAAGCAAATCTCGCAGACAAGAGGATTTTTATAATGTTTTCATCTACTACATGATGATGTTTGTAACTGTATGTATTATTTTGGCTTGGGTTGCCGCTATTGCTATGCATGGAGAGAGTCGTTGATCGCACTTCTAAAAAATGGCTGGATAACTTCCATCATATGCTTTGTTCTTTGGGCTATGACCAATGTTTCTTTCAGGTTAGTTTCTGAGTTAGATATAAGCCACATCCTCTTTATTTGTCAGATGACACTTTTTTCATCCCTTACACTTCTTATGATCTCTAAGCCAGGTGATCTAAGTTTAAAAACACTTAAAGCACCTGCAACATGGGGGATTGGAATTACTTTTATTATAGACCAAGCATTGTTTCTTGTGATGATGGGTTTCCTTACAGCGACAGTAGCTGTTTTTATTGGAAAGTTAAATATTATCTTTAGCCTGATGCTGGCAGTAATATTCAATAAAAGAAAATTCTACAAAGGTATTCTTATTGGAACTATTCCACTTGTTTTGGGTGCAGTGTATATGATGGATAATGAAGGGGTTTTGAGTAATATACATCTATTCACGCTTGTTGTTTTATACTCTTTTAACCTTGCAGCTCATCTTTTCTTAATTGAAATACATGATACGAACAATAAAACACTCTGTTTCTCAGATGATACCCGTGTGACTGCCTTGGTTATTGGTGTTACGAATATGTTCTTTCTTTCTGTTATTGGTTTGTTGTTTTTAGTTGAGAACCTCTATAATTATGATTTTGGTGATTTAACACCAAGTATTGGACAGGCTTTAAATACAAAAGCATTTTTATATGCAGCATTTTTAGGGATAGTTCTTACTTCTTTTACAAGATACTTAGAGTTTGTTTCTATTAGAAAGGTTAAGACAGAGTACTTCTTAGCTTTAAGCGTGATTTCTCCAGTGCTTACATACTTTTTTGAGAAGGCTATAGGCTTTGATGCCATCTCGCTTACGTTTGAGAACTCTATGGCAGCAAGCCTTATTCTTTCAGGTTGTTTGTTGATAGTTGTTTTTGGCCGAAAAGAGAGCGCCATTTTAAATATGTTTTTTGGGCGTAAACGCCCTTCTAAAAAGCAGTTGAAACAAGAAGTAGCAAGAGAACGTGTTATTGCGACACTTATTTATTTTAAAGATGATATGGAGCAAGCATCCAAGGCACTCGGTGTTTCAGTTAATATCGTAACGCATGTCTTAGATGGTACAAAAGAATATGCAGATAGCACCCTTGATAAGATCAGAACAGGATTTTCTAATAATGTGGAATCTAAAGACCCTGTGACAGGCTTGCAGAACAGGCTCATGTTTATGACAAAGAAAAATAAGTCTGAACGTGAGAATATTCCTTATAGCCTGATGTTTATCGATTTAAATAAATTCAAACCTGTAAATGACACGTACGGTCATGATGTAGGTGATATGATCTTAAAAGGCGTTTCAGACAGGCTGCATAACGCTTATGCACATGAGGCAGAGATTAGCAGGCTTGGTGGCGATGAGTTCTGTTTGCTGTTCTATAAGATGAACTTAGAGGCTGCACTTCAGCGTAAAGAAGAAGTAGAGGCCCTTATTGCAACTCCTTTTGATGTAGGTGGCGTTTCAGAACTTATTGATGTATCAGCTAGCATAGGCTGCTCTTCTTTCCCAGAAGACGGGAAGGGTGAAGACATTATGAAAATAGCTGATAAAAGAATGTATGAAAATAAGGGGTAGGATTTTTAGCTTTTAATAAAGTGTAAAAATCCCAGTCGCACCCCAAAAACACCGAATCGCACATGATTTAGGGTGAATCGCACCCTAAAAAGGCGGAATCGCACATCAAAAACGTACAATCGCACTTTGCGATGGCCAAAAATCACTAGAATCGCACTTTTTTACGTGGATTGACTATGTTTTAACCCCCAGAAACCCTACATTCTTATAGGCAGGATAGGCTGTTTGTGGCCACAAAATGAATTTTGGCTTTTTTTTACCTGATTCTTTG
>Ga0316207_10002423_pt1 | contig 19208 bp, 18 predicted proteins | sample 6weekpyrite_MG_FD_204943 | JGI IMG/M metagenome (GOLD analysis project Ga0316207, IMG submission 204943) | Microbial mat bacterial communities from mineral coupon in-situ incubated in ocean water Damariscotta River, Maine, United States -... | ecosystem: Environmental > Aquatic > Marine >...
CCGCTACATCCGGCTTACCTTCATCAACGTTTTGACGGATATTAATGTCTAGCGGTAATGCGCCGAGGAAATCAACATCGTATTGTTCCGACATGCGCTCACCACCACCAGTACCGAAAATGTGCTCGGCATGACCACATTCTGAACAGATGTGGATGCTCATGTTCTCGACGATACCCAGTACAGGCACTTCAACTTTCTCGAACATCTTCAGGCCTTTACGTGCATCTAAAAGCGCGATGTCCTGTGGGGTTGTGACGATAACTGCACCGGTTAATGGTACTTTCTGTGCCAGTGTTAACTGGATATCACCAGTACCCGGAGGCAGATCGATAATTAAGTAATCCAGGTCTTTCCACTGGGTGTCCGTCAGTAACTGCTCTAATGCCTGCGTTACCATTGGACCACGCCAGATCATTGGAGTCTCATCGTCGATCATGTAACCAATCGACATCGACTGAATACCATGGCCGACTAATGGTTCCAGTGTTTTACCATCGGCAGACTCGGGCTTACCACCACCCAGACCCAGCATACGTGGCTGTGATGGGCCATAAATATCCGCATCGAGGATACCAACCGTTGCGCCTTCAGCCTGTAACGCCAGCGCCAGGTTAACTGATGTGGTCGACTTACCGACACCGCCTTTGCCCGAGGCAACAGCGATAATGTTCTTAATGCCTTCTAATGGTTTCAGGCTACCCTGAACAGAGTGGCTGGCGATTTCAAAAGACACATCAACATCTGCCGATGAAATACCATCAACGCCTTCGACAATCTTTTTGATATCAGCTGCAGCCTGGTCTGTGTGACCCGCCGCTGGATAACCCAGTACAATCTTTACACTGGCTTTATCGCCATCAACTGCGATGTCTTTAACAGCCATTGCTGTCACCAGATCTTTTTCCATATATGGATCGATATAATCTTTTATGGCTGTTTCTACTGCCGCCTGAGTGCTCATGGAACCTACCTCTATTCAGATACAGGATTGGAAAGTGGCGCGTATTGTATACTAATTTACTAGGTTATTAACCCCAGAAGATATATTAAATAGCACTAATACACATGAAATTTATCGAGTGAGGGCATTATGGGGCTCAAATAGTGCTTTTCAAGCACATACTTATCTAAACCTCTACACCAGCAGCACAATGATAAATATTGAATGCTTCGCTTCACCGGGCTAGCCGAAAACCCTCTAAAATGCTACCTTATGCGGCTTTCAACCTGACAGAGTCCTGCTTTCAATGGCTAACGATAACACTGCTCAACGCCGCATTTTAGTCACCAGCGCATTACCCTATGCCAATGGCCCGATCCATCTTGGCCACCTGGTGGAATATATCCAGACCGATATCTGGGTACGATTCCAGAAAATGCAGGGGCATGAGTGTTACTACGTTTGCGCAGATGATGCTCACGGTACGCCTATTATGCTTCGCGCCAAGCAGGAAGGCATTGAGCCAGAACAACTGATCGAGCGAATTAGCCAGGAACACCAGGCAGACTTCAGCGAATTTTTAATTGGCTTCGATAATTACTACAGCACGCATTCCGAAGAAAACAAGACACTGGCCAGCGATATCTACACGCATTTGCGAGATGCCGGCCATATTCACAAGCGCCCAATCCACCAGGCTTTTGATCCTGAAGCCAATATGTTTTTACCGGATCGTTTCGTTAAAGGTACCTGCCCGAAATGCGGCACCGATGACCAATACGGTGATAACTGTGAAGCCTGTGGCACCACCTATGACGCCACCGACCTGAAAAACCCGGTGTCTGTTATCTCTGGCGCAACACCGATCGAAAAAGAATCCGATCATTATTTCTTCAAGCTGGCTGACTTCACCGACATGTTAAATGGCTGGATCAATGAAGGTCATTTGCAGGACGAAACCGCCAATAAAGTTAAAGAATGGATGCAGGATGAATTGCGCGAATGGGATATCTCGCGTGATGCACCTTACTGGGGTTTTGAAATCCCCGATGCGCCGGGCAAATATTTTTACGTCTGGTTGGATGCACCGATTGGTTACATGGCCAGCTTTAAAAACCTGTGCCAGAAAGAAAAAGGTAAGAATGATATTAACTTCGATGACTTCTGGCGCGATGATAAAAACACCGAGCTGTATCATTTCATCGGTAAAGACATCGTCCGCTTCCACGCACTGTTCTGGCCCGCTGTTTTAACCGGTGCCGGTTACCGCACACCAAGCAATATTTTTGTTCACGGTTTCTTAACCGTTGATGGACAGAAAATGTCGAAGTCACGCGGCACCTTTATTATGGCGCGCACATATCTTGAGCATTTAAAACCAGAATACCTGCGTTATTATTTTGCCGCGAAATTATCATCCAGTGTTGATGACATCGATTTAAACCTCGAAGATTTTATGCAGCGTGTGAATTCCGACATTGTTGGTAAAGTTGTCAATATCGCCAGTCGTTGCGCCGGTTTTATCAAGAAAAAATTCGATGGCAAACTCAGCAGTGATTTACCACAGCCTGAACTGTTTAATGAATTAACATCAGCTAGTACAAAAATTGCTGAATTATTCGAAGGCCGTAAATACAACCAGGCAATTCGCGAGATCATGGCACTGGCCGATAAAGCCAACCAGTACATCGACGAAGAAGAGCCGTGGGTTAAAATCAAAAATGAAGACACGACGAACCAGGTTCAGGGCATCTGCACACAGGGCATTAATATGTTCCGCGTACTGGTAGGTTACTTAAAACCGGTTATGCCTGCGCTGGCCGAAGGCTCGGAAGCTTTTTTGAATTGCGAGTCAATGGACTGGAACAATATTCAAACACCGTTGCTCAATCATGAAATCAATAAATTCAAACCATTAATGACCCGGGTTGAAAAAGATCATATCGATGCCATTGTAGAAGCCTCAAAAGAAGCGATGGCCGCTCATGCTGCACCGATCACAGGTCCACTAGCCGATGATCCGATTGCCGATGAAATAGAGTTTGATGATTTTGCCAAAGTCGATTTACGCATTGCACGCATCGAAAAAGCCGAACACGTTAAAGGCGCTGATAAATTACTGCAACTGACATTAGATATCGGTGGCGAAAGCCGCAATGTGTTTGCCGGCATTAAGTCTGCCTACGCGCCGGAAGATCTCGAAGGTAAGCTGACTGTGATGGTTGCGAATTTAAAACCACGCAAAATGCGTTTTGGCATGAGCGAAGGCATGGTACTGGCTGCAGGCCCGGGTGGTGAAGATTTGTGGATTCTTAACCCCGATGATGGTGCGCAACCTGGCATGAAGGTGAAATAAGTTGCCTTCCTGCAACAGGGTTTTATTTTATAAACCCAGGCCTGTCATTACTCATTAAACATTGATAACTGGCTCATGGCCGGCGGGTTTGAAAGCTCTACCCGGTTACGGCCGTTATTTTTAGCCGTGTAAAGCGCCTGATCGGCTCGAAGCTCTATAGTTTCCAGTGTATCGAACTCTGATTCCAGCTGGGCGATGCCGATGCTGATTGTCATCGTGACCATTTTTTCATCATAAGTATAGCTTGCCTCTTCTATTCTCTGACGGATTTTTTCGGCGACCATTGCTGCCGACTTTATATCGGTTTCAAATAATACGGCTGCAAACTCTTCACCGCCAACACGCCCCAGCAAATCACTTTTTCGCATACACTTACCAGCAATGTCAGTGAACTTTATCAGCATAATATCGCCAACCTGGTGCCCATGTTCATCATTAATCTTTTTAAAATGATCAATATCCATATAAAGTAAGGATAATGGTTTTTGTCCTCTACTAGCGGCTTCGAGATATTTATTAGCCATTTCATTGAACATGCGTTTATTCATCACACCGGTAAGCCCATCTACCGTAGCCAGTATTTCCAGCTCACGATTTTTTCTTAATATCGCGGTTTCGAAATCAGCAATCTTACGCACATGAATAGCAGCGAGGACACTGGAGATTACCAGACCCAGTAAGGCCCCCTGTAATGTTGTCTGATTTATGCCCAGTTCAAATAATAAATAACAACTGATGATAATCAGAATCGAGACAAGCGTGGTTAACACCCCTGCTTTTACATCGATCACTGTATAAGCAACAAACACAACAATATAAAACCAGATGATTCGGAACTGATCATCTACTACAAATATCAGTGCCGAGGTAAAAGTGATCAGGCAAATAACGATCAGGGATAGCGCAACTTTATAGAAATTATCACGAGATAAACGCAACCAGATCAGCAGTCCTAGTGAACCAATGGATAAAGAATAGTTAACACGGGAATGAATATAACCGGTATCGTGAACACCAAGGTCATGTAATAAGCCAATAAGAAAAGCAAAAGCAATCGCAACCAGCAGGCAGGAATTAAGTAAACGAAATCTGAATTTCAGCAAAGTCTCATTTGACTCAAATTCAAAACCGCTGTTCATGATTCCCTTCAACCTGGATACCTTTTGTAAGCTACTAAATATTAATCCCTAATGATAATAGACCATCTTTTGTAATCTACCCGTGGTGACTGACAGCAGGTCGTGCGTGTTTGGACAAAACTTCGCATCAATCATTAACCCGCACGGCCAGAACATCACAGGCCGCGCCGTGCAACACAGCATTGGCGGTAGAACCCAGCAATAAACCCAGCCCATGTCGGCCATGACTACCGACCACAATCAGATCAACAGATTGTGATTCAATAAGTTTGAAAATTTCACTTTTAACCGACCCAATTTCGATAAGCGTATTGGTATCTGATACAGAAAACCTTTCAGCCAGCGTTTGCATTTGCTGCTTTGCGGTTTTTAACAGTAGCTCATCGAGATTAACATCCACCAGCATGGTCTGATCGAGAAAATCCACAGGTGCTGGCTCGACCACATGAATCAGGGTCAGTTTGGCCTTATCTTTTTCTGCCATTTGTTGAGCACGCTCAATAACCTCTGAGACTGAATCGGTAAAATCTACCGCCACCAGGATATGCTGATATACATTCATTTTTTACTCCTTGAACCAGGCATTGTTATTATTTCCTTACCATCGATGGGCATCTTCATAATTAATATTCTGATACACTAAGACTAATAGATAAATGACAGATATCAATCATATGACTGAATTTGCCCTGATACTGCTGAGCACCATCCTGGTGAATAATTTCGTGCTGGTGAAATTCCTAGGCCTGTGTCCGTTTATGGGCGTTTCACGCAAACTGGAAACCGCGATCGGCATGGGCATGGCAACCGCATTTGTGCTAACACTGTCATCGGTTTGCAGTTACCTGGTTAATGAATACCTGCTTCAGCCTTTCGGACTCGAATACCTGCGTACAATTATGTTTATCCTTGTTATCGCCGTGGTCGTACAGTTCACCGAAATGGCCATGCATAAAACCAGCCCGTTGCTTTACAACGTGCTCGGTATTTTCCTGCCACTGATTACCACCAACTGCGCGGTACTTGGTGTTGCGCTGTTGAATGTGCAGGAGCAACACGGCTTTTTACAGTCGGCATTTTATGGCCTCGGCGCTTCACTCGGCTTTACACTGGTACTGGTTCTATTTGCCGCAATGCGTGAGCGGCTTGAAGTCGCCGATGTACCTGTGATCTTTAAAGGTAATGCCATTGCACTAATAACTGCCGGTATTATGTCGCTGGCATTTATGGGCTTTGCCGGTCTGATTAAATTATAAAGTTATGCTGACTGCTCTGATTATTCTCGCCGTACTGGCGGCCATCTTTGGTCTGATTTTAGGTTACTCGGCAATTCGATTTAAGGTCGAAGGTGACCCGATTGTTGACCAGATCGATGCACTGTTGCCACAAACCCAGTGCGGCCAGTGCACCTATCCCGGTTGTCGCCCCTATGCGCAAGCCATTGCCAATGGTGAAGCACCGATTAACCAGTGCCCACCCGGCGGCGAAACTACCATCCTGCAATTAGCAGACCTTCTCGGCGTGGAAGCTCTGGAACTAAACCCCGAGCACGGTGAAGAATCGGTAGCCACGGTCGCGGTCATCGATGAGGATAACTGCATCGGTTGTACATTGTGTATACAGGCCTGCCCGGTCGATGCGATATTTGGTGCGGCCAAACAAATGCACACGATAATTGCCGATGAATGCACCGGTTGCGATTTATGCCTGCCGCCATGCCCGGTCGACTGTATCGACATGGTGCCGGTAAAAACCGAAACCAGTAGCTGGAAATGGTCTCTGCCTGATAATAACAAGACAGCACCGAAGGCCTGATCACTATGCAGCAACTTTCTACTTTCAAAGGCGGACTGAAACTGGATGGACATAAAAAAATGTCCACTAGCGCAGCTATTAGCAAAATACCGCTGGCCGAAAAACTGGTGATCCCTGTGCAACAGCATATTGGCCTTGAGCCCGATATCATCGTCAATGTCGGTGACAAGGTTTTAAAAGGTCAGCTGATTGCAAAAGCCAGTGCAGACATCAGCGCCAATATTCACGCCTCAAGTTCAGGCACCGTCATCGCGATTGATAAACAGGATGTACCCCACCCTTCAGCTTTGCCCGCCACCTGCATTACGATTGAAACCGATGGCAAAGATCAATGGATTGAACGTCAACCGGTAAAAGACGATTACAAAAACAAAACCTGCGTTGAGCTGTTAACTATTATTCGCGAGGCTGGTATTGTCGGCCTCGGCGGTGCTACCTTCCCGACATCGGCGAAGTTACAGGGCTGCGACCAGAAACATATCGAGACTTTAATTATTAACGGTGCCGAATGCGAGCCGTATATTAGCTGCGACGATAAACTGATGCAGGAACGTGCCGATGAAGTCATTCTCGGCACCCAGGTTTTACAACACCTGTTGAGTAGCAAACAAACCGTGATCGCGGTAGAAGACAATAAACCCGAAGCAATTGCCAGCCTCAACAGCAGCCTAAGTAAACTTGGCATTAACAACATCGACGTCGCCGTGATACCGACACGCTATCCCACCGGTGGCGAGAAGCAATTAATCAAAGTCATCACTAATAAAGAAGTGCCTACCAAGGGTCGGCCGGCTGATATCGGTATTCTTTGCCAGAATGTCGCCACAGCCAGCAGTATTTATCGTGCCGTGTATCACGATGAACCAATTATTTCCCGACTGGTTACCGTTACCGGTGAAGCAGTTAATAATCCAGAGAATGTTGAAGCACTTATCGGTACGCCGATGTCCACATTAATTGAACAATGTGGCGGTTACAAAAATAATGTCGGTGGATTAATTATGGGCGGGCCGATGATGGGTTTCGCATTACCCAGTGATGAATTACCGATAACCAAGGCCTGTAACTGCCTGCTGACACAAACTACGGAACAGCTTCAACTACCATCGAGCAAAGCCTGTATTCGTTGCGGCGAATGTGCCGAAGTATGCCCAGCGAATTTATTACCGCAACAGCTTTACTGGTATAGCAGTTCGAAAAATTTTGATCGCGCCCAGGATTTACATTTGTTCGACTGCATAGAATGTGGTTGCTGCAGTTATGTCTGCCCCAGCCATATTCCGTTAGTGCAGTACTATCGTTTTGCTAAAACTGAAATCTGGGCACAGGAAAAGGACAAGGCTAAATCGGATATTGCACGTCAGCGCCATGAATTCCGCGAGGCACGCATCGCCCGCGAAAAAGCCGAGCGCGAAGAAAAGCTGCGACAGAAAAAAGAAATACTGGCAAAGAAAAAAGCTGCCGAAGCAGGCAAGGCCGATCCAGTCGATCCAAAAAAAGCCGCGATTGAAGCTGCACTTGCTCGTGTAAAAGCAAAAAAACAAGCCAGCGATGTAGAGCCAAAAAACACGGACAATTTGACCGAGCAGCAACTGGAAAAAATTCGCCAAGCTGATGCACGCCGTAAACAGGCGGACAAACCAGCAACAACGGAAGATGATAAAAAATGAAATTTAATACCCCTGATATTTCCCAGGCATCTTCACCCCACGTATTACGTCATGACGGCGTCAACCAGGTCATGCTGCAGGTTTTACTGGCCTTAATCCCCGGCATCGCCGCGATGTTTTATTTCTTCGGCTGGGGAGTTTTATTTAATCTGCTGATAGCCAGCACCGTGGCACTGTTCACCGAAGCCGTGATTATAAAAATGCGCAAGCGACCTGTTGCCGACAACCTCACCGATTTAAGTGCACTGGTGACAGCCTGTTTACTAGCACTGGCATTACCGCCATTAGCGCCATGGTGGCTCACCGTGATTGCCACACTATTCGCGATGATCCTGGGTAAACATTTATACGGTGGCCTGGGTTTTAATCCGTTCAACCCTGCAATGGTAGGTTATGTGGTGGTGATGATTTCATTTCCCCGGGAAATGACATTCTGGTTACTACCAAGCACCGTCAATCCGGCATCTTTAAATTTAAACGAAACCTTCAACCTGATGTTTTTCTCGCAGCTGCCCGCAGCGATGACATGGGATAGTATTAGTTCAGCGACACTGCTTGACGGTTTAAAAACACATTTAACACAGGATCAGCTTTTATCCACTGCGGCTAGTAGTGACGCATTATCATCCTTGTTTGGCACACTGGCTGGCCTTGGATGGGAATGGATTAACCTGTTATTTTTAGCTGGCGGCCTCTGGCTGTTTTACAAACGCGTGATTGACTGGCGCATCCCCGCAGGTGTGTTAACCAGCTTGCTGGTAATCTCATCAATTTTTTATTTGATTGATAACGAGCTTTATTTATCACCGCTCACGCATTTGTTAAGTGGCGGCATTATGCTCGCCGCGTTCTTTATTGCTACTGACCCGGTCAGTGCCAGCACGACACCACGCGGGCGACTTATTTATGGTGCCGGTATTGGCGTGTTAATTTTTATTATTCGACAATGGGGAGGCTATCCCGATGGCATCGCCTTTGCGGTATTATTAATGAACATGGCAGCACCACTGATTGACTACTACACCGTGCCGGCTGCATTTGGCCAAAAAGACAAACAGAAGACATAAAAATGAATAAACAGGTTTTTATTACTTCAATTATTCTTACCCTGTTTGCCGTTATCGGTGGCGGACTGGTTGCGTTTACAGAAAAAAGCACAGCTGCACAAATTCAGTTCAATGAAAAACAATCTTTACTGCGCACATTAAACACAATTATCCCATCGACACAGTATGACAACGATATCACTCAATCGACAATAACGATTGCTGCCAGTCCTCATCTAGGCACTGATAAAGAGTCAGTGGTGTATGTTGCGATGAAGAACAAGAAACCAGTTGCGTTTATTTTTAATGCGATTGCACCCAACGGCTATAACGGCAAAATTTATTTACTGGTCGGCATTTATACCGATGGTCGTATCGCCGGCACACGCGTGGTTAAACACAGGGAAACACCGGGGCTCGGTGATGCGATTGAAGAACGCCGCAGTGACTGGATACTTGGTTTTAATAATCACTCGCTCGATAGCCTGAGCGAAAAACAATGGAAGGTAAATCGTGACGGCGGTGAGTTTGACCAGTTTACCGGTGCAACAATTACGCCGCGCGCGGTTGTAAAAGCTGTACACCAGTCACTGTTATACTTTAACGCCAACAAACAACAGTTGCTTGAGTCAGCATCTACATCGGCCAGCAACGGCGAGGGTTAATCATGTCTAGCGATTTCCAGAAAATCAGCCAGGATGGATTGTGGACGAACAATGTTGCACTGGTGCAATTACTTGGCCTCTGTCCATTGCTCGCTGTTACCGGTACATTTATTAACGGTCTCGGCCTTGGCATTGCAACTTTACTGACACTGGTTTTATCCAATGCCAGTGTTTCAATTATTCGGCACTGGGTACGACCAGAAATTCGCATACCCGTCTTTGTACTGATAATTGCGTCGATCGTCACAACCATTGAGATGTTAATGCACGCATGGTTTTCAGAGCTGTATTACATACTCGGTATTTTTATTCCATTAATCGTAACTAACTGCTCGATTATTGCGCGCGCTGAATCATTCGCGGTAAAAAACCCAATTCTGCCTTCTGTGATCGACGGCTTCATGATGGGCATCGGCTTTTTAGCCGTACTGGTACTGCTCGGTGGTTTGCGTGAGATTATCGGTTTTGGCACACTGTTTGACTATTCACATTTAATGTTTGGCGAAGCCGCTCGAGACTGGACAATTGCAATTGAGGATTATCGCGGATTTTTACTCGCCGTTTTACCGCCGGGTGCCTTTATTGGTTTAGGTTTATTAATCGCCGTTAAAAATGCGATTGACCTTAAGAAAACTAAAACACAAACCGTCACGCTGCAAACGGCGGAACAAAACGCATAACAATTATAATTGATGAACAAGCTTAAACGCACCGAAATCTTCACGCGACTGCGCGAAGATAATCCACATCCGGAAACCGAACTTAACTACAGCTCCACATTTGAATTGTTAATTGCTGTATTGCTATCGGCACAATCAACAGATAAAGGTGTTAATAAAGCGACCGATAAATTATTTCCAGTCGCGAATACACCTGAAAAAATGCTGGCGCTTGGCGTTGATGGTTTAAAAAAGTATATAAAGACAATTGGCCTTTATAACAGCAAAGCTGAAAACGCGATAAAAACCTGCAAAATTTTAATCGAACAACATGGCAGCGAAGTACCGGATGACCAGAAAGCATTGGAAGCCCTGCCCGGCGTTGGCCGAAAAACCGCCAATGTAGTACGCAACACCGCTTTTGGTCACCCGACCATGGCGGTGGATACACATATTTTTCGTGTCTCTAATCGCACAAAAATAGCGCCGGGAAAAACCGTACTTGAAGTCGAGAAAAAATTATTAAAATTTATTCCCGATGAATTTAAAGTCGATGCGCATCACTGGCTTATCTTGCTTGGCCGTTATACCTGTATCGCCCGAAAACCTAGATGCGGCTCCTGCCTTATTGAAGACCTGTGTGAGTATAGAAAGAAAACACAGGAATAATAAAATATCTAACCTTCACCTCAGGTAGTTCCCTGACTGATAAGGAATTTTTGAAATGGAAAACAACCCGCGCAATAAAGCCATAACCATCTCACTAGGAATTATCTTTCTTATCTGGTCGGTGAATGGCATGTATATGTCATTTCTTTCAGGCTATAGCAAAACATTATTCTGGAGCCTGGATCTGGTTCAATGGGTTGTTATTCCATCAGCTATCATCATTTACCTGTCATCAAAAAATCAACTCACAATCGACCAATATGGCCTGGATTTTCGACAGTTAACGATTAAGACTCTCATCTGGACAGTACCAGCAACGCTGACGCTTTACCCCAGTTTTTTTTGGGTCACTGACTTCACCCGAGAGTTACTCGGTCAGCCCAGCGGCTTCTTTACTTTTCATGATGCTTATCCCGACGGCATTATGGGCACTATTGTCTGGCTCTATTCCGCGCTGACCGCCGGCATTGTTGAGAGTATATTTTTTATTGGTTTACCCTGGTTATTGTGGTCACGACGGGTGAAAGATAACACGCTGGCTTTCATTGTAATTATCTCCGTTATTTTTGCTGCTGTTCACTGGGAACAGGGGCTACACATTCTTGCCGGTGCTTTTGTTTTTAGCCTGGCAGCCTGTACTTGGTACCTGTCCCTGAAAACTTTATGGCCGGTTTTACTGGCGCATATTTTTATCGATTTAATTGCACTGTAACAACTTAACTTTTACCAGTGATTAAGGCTTCACCTGCCTGAACAACGAACGAAATTTAAAGCCCTGAACAAATTCAATCTGGTATTCTTTTGCTGTCTCCATCTGCTGATCTGTTTCTATACCTTCCAGTACCGTGTGTTTTTCAGATACGGCAGAATAATTGAGAATTGAATGGAATAATTTCTGATAACGTGGTTGCTGTAATTTCTGCAACCAGCTGCGATCAAACTTCAAGAAATCAACCAACGAGAAAATTTCCAGTGAGAGCAAGGCGTGATCCGCCCCAATATCATCTAGTGCGGTTTTAATACCTCTCTGCCTGAGAAAGTTATGAATCCGTTCCGACATCCTTGCTTCATGAATATCACTGTTTTCAATCAGTTCCACAACCACATCGTTGCTACTGCCAATAAGGCACATCAGTTCACATGGGTTGTCCGGCTTACAATCCACCGCATGTGGATCAATATTCAAAAACAGTTGATAAGCCTCTGGTGCATTGTCGAGCTGCAGCTTTTTTAATGCCAGCTCTGTTTCTATGAGCTTTTCAGGTTCGTTATGCAACACATCAAACACTTGCTGTGGCGAAATCATCTCAGCTGACGGTGTATAAAATCTGGCCAGCGCCTCGAATGCAACAATTTCCCCTGAACATAATTCAATAATCGGTTGATACTCAACACCAAAGCGTTGTTTATCGATCAACTCATCGATGATTTCTGAGTGAGATTGCGGTAATGCGGTAGAACTTAGTGGTGAATTCATAAATAGGGATCGTGCTTAAAGGTTTATAAAACGGGTTTGACATACACAAGCTATCCCTGTGCAATGCATATTAATGATAATGATTCTTATTTTCAAGCATTGCGTGTTGTTTTTATTATTAGCCAGATTATACGGACATAATCGATTTTGGCGAATTTTTTAGTGTACTATGATGCCAGTGTTGTCGAACCATTGAAGATACTCAACCTATTCCTTGCAATGACAACCTGAAAATAACAAATAATAAAGTCACAAATCCACCAGCTTTATGAATAAGATAAGAAGCAATAAATTACGTATTCCTGACGCCCCAACATCCATTCAAAAAGGTGTACCCCTGAAACACGTGCTTGGATCTGAAGCAATCAACTGCCTTGCAAATAATATTTCCACGATATATCCAAAGTTTCAGACCCAGGCATTTAAACAAGCCGCTTTACATGATCTTGAAGATCTGGAATTCATGCAGCGAGGTGTACATATTGCCAATGCACTTCGAGATTATCTTCCAGAGAAATATGAAAAAGCGATTGAAATCCTTCTAGCTTCACTGACATCACCCAATACTGAAACAGAAGGTTTAGGACTCGCCGTACTTTTTTATCATCCTCATAGTTGTTTTATTTCTGAATATGGCCAGGATAAAGCAAACAACAAAGGCGAAGATCCTTTTAAAATATCAATGCAGGCGCAATATGAACTGACGAAAAGAAATACTTCTGAATTTTCTATGCGGCCCTTTTTAATCAAACAACAAAAACGTACACTCAGCCAGATAAAAAAATGGCTAACAGATCCCAACCCTCATATCAGGCGACTATGTTCTGAATCTACTCGCCCCAGGCTACCCTGGGCACCACGCATTCCCGCCTTTATTGAGGATCCATCAGCCGTTCTACCGATATTAGAAAAACTAAAGAATGATCCTAGCCTTTACGTGCGCCGCAGTGTCGCCAATCATATCGGCGATATTGCTAAAGATAATCCGGAAATTGCTTTTGAACTTTGCGAGCGCTGGCTCAACGATGCCAGCAAAGAAGTTAAATGGCTGATTCGACATGCGCTCAGGCATCCTGCTAAAAAAGAAAATAGAACAGCATTACGAATCAGAACAGCAGCAAAATAAATAATGAACAATAAAAAATCAGCTTTATGGTTACTCTTTGAGTTGTTAATTTAAACAGTTTCCCGATCTCTACCTAAATGACTCGACTTCATCACTGCCGGGATAATCTGGTAGACTAAGCTTTTAACCTGCCACGAGCTCACCGGTTTCTCAAATATGTTTTTTAGTAATGACCGCACAAAACTTCGCCAGGCTTATTTTGATATCTGGCAAAAAACATTAAACAAGCAAGCATTAGAGCCGATGGAATTACTGATATCACAGGTCATTGCTGAACACCCTGAATATCACGCTATGTTTGAGAATCAGAAAGCTCTGGAGCGTGATTTTTTTGCCGAGCAGGAAATGAATCCATTTATGCATATGGGCATGCACCTGGCTATTCGTGAACAAATTGCCACCAATCGTCCTGAAATGCTGGCTGTCTGCTATAACAATCTATGTAATAAGCTCGGCAGTGCACACGATGCAGAACACCAGATGATGGAATGTCTGACAGAGATGTTATGGAATGCGCAAAAGAACAACTCTGCACCCGATGAAACCGCCTATCTGAACTGCCTTAAAAAACTCGCCGATATCAAATTTTAGTGAACTTGGTTCAAGCCCCGAGGTCATAAGGATGTCGCGATTAAACAATAAAGAGAGGATACCAACCATGACTAAGAAATTTTCAGCAAAATCTGCGGCCCTGGCCGCCGGTGCTTCATTCGCAATCAGCCTGGCAGCTTCGCCTGTAGCAATGGCCGAAACTAACCCGTTTAGTATGAATAAATTATCTACCGAAGCACCGATGCAATTAGCCAGTGGTAAATGTGGCGAAGGTAAATGCGGTGGTAAAGACAAGTCAGAAGGCAAGTGCGGCGAAGGTAAATGCGGCGGTAACAAAGACAAAGCCGAAGGCAAGTGTGGTGAAGGTAAGTGCGGCGGCAACAAAGATAAAGGCAAAGGTAAATGTGGCGAAGGCAAGTGTGGCGGTAATTAATCTCAACTAACTCCTGCTAATTAAAAGCCCTGCTCTGCAGGGCTTTTTTGTTTTTAGCGTCTAAACTCAATAATACATCGCGTATAAACAGCAGGGATTTGGAATGAAAGCGTCAGATTTATTTGTGAAGTGCCTCGAAAATGAAAACGTCGAATACATCTTTGGTATTCCAGGCGAAGAAAACCTTGATGTGATGGATTCACTACTGAGTAGTCAGATCAAGTTTATTCTAACCCGGCACGAGCAAGGTGCTGCGTTTATGGCCGATGTTTATGGCCGCCTCACCGGCAAAGCCGGTGTCTGTTTATCTACATTAGGGCCCGGGGCAACGAATCTGGTCACCGGTGTTGCTGATGCCAATATGGATCGCGCACCCGTCGTCGCGATTGCAGGCCAGGGTGCGACCACCCGCATGCACAAGGAAAGCCACCAGGTGCTCGACCTGGTTAACCTGTTTGAACCCATTTCAAAATACAGCACCCAGATTCGCGAACCAGAAGTCATTCCTGAAATTGTTCGCAAAGCCTTTAAAGTTGCTGAAGCAGAAAAACCCGGTTGTAGTTTTATAGATTTCCCTGAAAACATTGCGGAAATGGAGCTTGAAGGCCATCAGCCGTTAAAAGTTCAGGCCGCGAGTTTACCGGCACCCCGTGCGAATAAAATTCGCGAAGCCGCTGACCTGATTGAAGCCGCGAAATACCCTATTATTATGGCTGGTAATGGTGTAATTCGTGCTAATGCTGAGAATGCACTGATTGGTTTTGCCGAAGCTTTGCATATGCCAGTCGCCACAACTTTCATGGCTAAGGGTGTGATTCCATTTTCACACCCGCTTTGCATCGGCACTGTTGGCTTACAGGCACGCGATTTTGTTTCCTGCGGTATTGACCGGGCCGATGTCGTTATTTGTGTCGGTTACGATATGGTTGAATATCACCCTTATCTCTGGAATCCGGAAAATAATCACAAAATAATCCATATCGACTCAATGCCTGCCGAAGTCGACAGCCATTACATTGTTGAAACAGGCATCATCGGTGACCTTAACGAGTGCCTCAACGAATTGGCTGACGAAACCCATGTTGAAGAAATTGTTCATAACGAAAATTTAAAGCATGTGATCGAAGAAGAATTTAGTCAGCATGCTAACGACAGCGACTTCCCGGTAAAACCACAAAAAATTATCTGGGACTTACGTCAGGCTATTGATGATAACGACATTGTGATCAGCGATGTCGGCGCACATAAAATGTGGATGGCGCGCATGTTCCAGGCCGAGGCCAGTAACACCTGCATTATCTCTAATGGTTTTGCCTCGATGGGTATTGCACTGCCCGGCGCTATTGCTGCGAAACTGGCGAAACCAGAACAGGCAGCCATTGCAATAACTGGCGATGCCGGCTTTTTAATGAATGTGCAGGAAATAGAAACTGCGATGCGTATTAACACACCCATTGTCATTATTATCTGGAACGATTCGAACTACGGTTTAATTAAATGGAAACAGGAAGCGCAGTTTGGTCGAGAAAGTAATATCAACTTCACCAACCCTGATTTCGTTAAACTTGCCGAATCATTTGGCGCCAAAGGTTATCGCATAGAAAGTACGACTGAACTACAACCCACGATTGAACAGGCGATCAAAGATAATACCGTGGTGATTATCGATTGCCCAGTCGACTATTCTGAAAACATGAAACTCACGCAAAAGCTCGGCGAGCTGGTCTGCCCTATTTAATCTGTCCTACTTAATAAATAGCCTTCAGGATTAATCATGCTTAGCAATGAAGTGATATCAACCATACTGAACACTCTCGCTATCCTGTTTATTTTTGCGGCCGGCATTATTGTCCTCATTGTCATTGTTACTTATTTTATTGACATACTTCAGACCAAGCAGGCTATTCGACGTAACTACCCCGTTATTGGTCGCTTCCGATATTTTTTTGAACATGTTGGCACTTTTTTTCGTCAGTACTTTTTCTCGGCCGATCGCGAAGAACTCCCCTTCAACCGCGCGGAACGTTCCTGGGTTTATCGCGCGGCAAAAAATATTGATAACACAGTAGCCTTTGGTTCAACTCGCGACTTAAAACCGGTTGGTAGCGTCTTTTTTGTAAACTGCCCGTTTCCGACACTGGCCGATGCCGCTGCTGATCCCGAGCCATTAGTTATTGGTGAAAACTGCGAGCATCCATTCGCTGCTCAATCAATCGTCAATATATCTGGCATGAGTTACGGCGCAATTTCAAAACCGGCGGTGCTGGCTTTATCAAAAGGAGCCAAGCAGGCCAAATGCTGGATGAATACCGGTGAAGGCGGATTGTCGCCCTATCATTTACGCGGCGGTGCTGACATTGTGTTTCAAATTGGCACGGCCAAGTATGGTGTGCGCGATGATGCCGGCAATCTGTCCGATGAAAAACTTAAAAAAATTGCATCGCACAACCAGGTGCGAATGTTTGAAATAAAAATGAGCCAGGGTGCAAAACCCGGTAAAGGCGGTATGTTGCCCGGTGAAAAAGTCACCGAAGAAATCGCAGCTATTCGCGGCATACCCGAAGCTGTTGATTCAATCAGCCCAAACCGTCATACCGACATTAACGACATTGATGACCTGCTGGATATGATTCAACGCGTACGCAGCGTCACCGGCAAACCGGTAGGCTTTAAGTTTGTCATGGGTGCCTATGGCTGGATCGATGAACTTTGTCAGCATATAAATGAACGCGGCAAAGATTCTGCGCCTGACTATATTACACTCGACAGTGCTGACGGCGGAACCGGTGCAGCACCAATGAGCTTAATGGACTATCTTGGCTTGCCTATTTCTGAAAGCCTGCCCATTCTAATCGACACATTAAATCGCCATGGTTTACGCTCACGGATAAAAGTGGTGGCTTCTGGCAAACTAATAAATCCCGCCAATGTTGCCTGGGCATTATCGGTCGGTGCCGATTTCGTCTCATCAGCTCGAGGTTTTATGTTTGCCCTCGGTTGCATTCAGGCCTTGCAGTGTAATAAAAACACATGCCCTACCGGCATCACTACGCACGACAAAAAACTACAGAAAGGCCTCGATGTTAATGCCAAGTCTGAAAGGGTTAATAATTTTGTTCATAATCTGGTGCATGAAGTTTGTGTCATCAGTCACTCCGTGGGTGTACGCAGCCCGAGAGAACTGCAACGCAAACACGCTCGTCAGGTCATCAATGACGGTCGTTCAATACCACTAGATGAACTCTATCCAGAGGTGACACAATCGCCTAATGCCGGACAACCGGCTGAAAATATCACTGAATTAAAACAACAGGACTGAACTCTGCCGTCAGGCAACAGTCGTAATAATAATTCCTAAATAAAGCCTGAAGAATAATTAGGGGAAAACCATGGATAAACTTATCGACCTGGTCGACACAATCATTCAAAAACTCAATACTGTGGGTGAATTTTTGCCCATGCTCGCGATTCGTATCCTCATCGCCTATGAATTCTTTGAAGCAGGCCTGGAAAAATTCAGGGGCGGTAACTGGTTTTCTCAAATTCAGGACCAGTTCCCGTTTCCGTTTAATTTTATTCCCACCGATGTCAGCTGGTTTATGGCCACCTGGGCCGAACTACTCGGATCGGCAGCTATCCTGGTTGGATTTGCGACACGCTTCTCCGCGCTGTCGTTAATTATTCTTGATCTGGTGGCCTGGTATTCTGTGCACGCTGGCAGTGGCTACAATGTTTGTAGCAACGGTTTTAAACTGCCAGTAATGTACCTGGTACTGATGTTACCACTATTGTTTATGGGTCCTGGTAAAGCCAGTATCGATCACTTTATTTCACGTAGATACCTGTAATGAGCAATCAAGTTTATCCGGTTGAAAACGCCGGCCTCGGCCTGCGCCGCGAAGTGCTTGATGAAATGATACAGGCCGACCTCAGCCCGGTCAGTTTTATGGAAGTAGCACCCGAAAACTGGATTGGTGTTGGCGGCAGCTACGGCAAAAAGTTCCGACAGATGACCGAGCGGCATGACTTTGTCACTCATGGCCTGTCATTATCGATTGGCGGCCCATCAGCGTTGGATACAAAGTTTGTTAACGATATCGCCCAGTTTATTAAACAACACGACATCAAATGTTACTCCGAGCATTTAAGTTATTGTTCGGATGACGGTCATATGTACGACCTGATGCCTATACCGTTTACTGAAGAAGCCGTGCATTATGTTGCTAAACGCATTAAGCAGGTACAGGATATTATCGGCCAGCGCATGGCGATTGAAAACGTATCGTATTACGCCGCACCCAGCCAGCAACTGTCTGAAATTGAATTTATTAACGCTATACTTTCCGAAGCAGACTGTGATCTTTTACTCGATGTGAACAATATTCACGTTAACTCAATCAACCATCGTTACGATGCGGTTGAGTTTTTAAAACAGTTACCGGGTGAACGCATTGCCTATGGTCACATCGCTGGCCATTACAATGAAGCTGACGATTTAATTGTCGATACGCACGGTGCCGATGTTATCGACCCGGTCTGGAACCTGCTTGATAAAGCCTATGAGCTTTTTGGCGTGTTCCCGACATTATTAGAGCGTGATTTTAATATCCCACCGATCCCAGAGCTGTTAAAAGAAGTTGAACAAATCACCACAATTC
>Ga0316207_10002424_pt1 | contig 19206 bp, 15 predicted proteins | sample 6weekpyrite_MG_FD_204943 | JGI IMG/M metagenome (GOLD analysis project Ga0316207, IMG submission 204943) | Microbial mat bacterial communities from mineral coupon in-situ incubated in ocean water Damariscotta River, Maine, United States -... | ecosystem: Environmental > Aquatic > Marine >...
GCAATTCTGAATAATAATATTGTCGGGGATTCCAATCTTGATGGTATGGTCGATGGAAATGACTTTTTAGTATGGCAAAATAGCAAATCAGCGGCTAAACAATGTCTTGATGGCGCGAACACAGATGGTGTAGTGAACATTTCCAACAGCTACGGAATCGATGCAGTTATTCAAGATTGTCTTCATGAAATAGAAGTTGAAGATAGTGTGTCTTTTAACTTTGACAAAATAATGAGATTAGGTGCGGGGTATGAAAAAATTAACATTGACTACAAACTCTACTCAAATGTCACCTATGACGCCGACCTTGTTAGTGTTAACGGAGCAGAAATGCTATGTAAGATGACAAAAATCTATTTAGAGGAATCAGATAAATCGAGTCAACTTTGCAGTCTCGCAGTGTCAGCAGAAACTGCCTTTAAAAATGGCTTTGAAAATCAAGGCAATAGCTACTCACAAATTTTTCTTGATCTAAACCGCAGTATGGTGCCTCATGAAATGACACGTAGCACGTCAAACTTGCTAGCCAGCATGGTGGTTTCATTAAAATAAAAATACACAAAAAAAGTAGACTATAATATTTGCAGTCTACTTGCATTGACTTAAAGACGAATTTATATAATTTGGAACTCAATCCGACGCATTTGGAATATATGGCTCAATGAAATCTGACGATTTAAGTTTTAAAATTGGGATCAGGCTTGAATGGAGCTAAGTTAAAGGTGCTTAGCATGGTAAAATAATTGTAACTTTTTTAACCAGATTAGTCCATAAATCATAAAAAATTGAACACCTTTATTTTCCCTCCCTTCAATTTACCAAAGTGAAGTAGAAAAGTATCAATTTATTAAAAATACTCGAGTCTGACCTTAATTTCTAATTTCAAAACCAGGTAAAAGAAAGAAGAATACATAGAAACAATAATAAGTAGATTCGTTGCTATGTATTCTGCCAAAGCGTTTCTACTAGAAATGCCGGTAGAGATTAAGTGACATTATCGATAGATCAGCATCTGTATCGACCTCAGATACTTTAAAAGCAAATGTCCAATCCTGTATGCCATAGGAAATTCCATAAGCATAGAAAAAACCGGGATCTTTGCCATCTTGCATTGATCTTTTTCCTGTAGGATCAACTGTCGTGTTATTCTCATCAATCTTTTGCTCAACCAACACACCGCCCAATTCAGCAAAAACACTTAAACGCTTAACTATCGGATACTGTCCAAGTACACTTAAACTGACACCGTCGCCCTTCATACCAAGATTATCATGATTCCCAGTGCTAAATAAGCCAAGCTCCGATGCGAAATACTTATTAAATTGATATCCTCCGGTAAATCTAACACCAGCCTTAGTGCTGTTTATCCCTTGCTCCGAAGCCTTTGTATTAGTAATCCCAAGCCCAGCGTAGAGATTAGTGTTTTCCGCATAAACAGATGAAGTAGCACAGACCATTAAAACACCCAACCAAGCACCTATTAGTGTTTTTGCGCTAGCTTTCCATCGTTTAGGTGTCGAAAAGTAAATCGCTTTATTGTTTTTAGATCGAATTAGAGAATTGGTTAACATATTTCTTTCCTCAATATTTTATACGTTTAAGAATGATTTAGATGACAAGTGGCTTAAGTAAAAAACCATTAAGCATCTAGCTAACTTTGTTAAAATTGATAATAACGAGGATCAATAATTATTTCTGTGCAAAATCGCACAACAATCATTGAGTTTTTTAGAGTTTTTTAGAGTTTTTTAGGGTCAGACTCGATTTTTTTGAGTCGTCCTCTGAATTTTGGTAATGCTCTTCTTTTTATAAACCTTTCCACTCGACGTTTATATTTTCCATTGCCCAGCAGCCAAGCTTTATTGCCTATAGTGCTATATGTTTTCTTTCGGGTAATGCGGGTAAAGGATTATACATAAAATTTGACATTGGGCCTGGCATGCGAAAGATGTCTTATGACGATAGCCTGAAACCTGAATCGACTAAATACACCGGTTATGGGCTTCACCATGGAAATATTTTGTTACTTGACTGTTTTGAGGGACTAAAGTTCTGGTAAATTATTTTTATCAATAATCAAGGGCGGACTCGGTTGACTTATCAAATTAAAGTCTCAGCAAAAGCCATTTAATTTGGAGAGATTGTTAACGACACCGAGCCCGTCCTTTTGCCTAATATGCATAGCTTAAAGCATTATTTGAAAATAAATCTTTGTAACCTCCTTTATTCATTCGAACACCGCGGTAAATCAGGGCAATATCAGTTGATAGACTTGGCTTTTGCAATAATGCCTTACACACTTCGTAGCCACGATATATAAGCGCTGGTTTACTTACATGATAATTAACTTCAATTTTTCTCGGGCTAAAGCCTCGATAACAAATTTTATGATTATTCAGATTCATTGGATTCTCCTTTATTTAATATTAAAATTTGTTTATTAAAATAAGCCTGCGAAAACACCTTGGGATTTTTTGTTAGCTTCAGCCTGGCGTAAAGCGCTATCTTCAGCGGAATCGCTAGCGGTAATGTAAAAATCTGCCTCTTCTTCATCGACTTTTACTAACTCGTTTAATAGAATTGTTCGATCAGCGCCTGTTATAAAGAAATCAACTTCGTCTTCAACGGCAGCCAGGGATTCTCGCTCTTCGGCATACTCACTGGCTGTGATAAAAAAATCTGTATCTTCAACCTCATTGTTCGTAGTTAATAAGGATGGTTCAGTTTCATAAACACTGTCCTCAATAAATGAACCAGATTCGTATCCATCAAATGAACCTGATTCATACTCATCAGCAAGCAGCAGACTTGAGGATAAAGCCAAAGATGCTGCTGCGAATAGTTTTGTAAATTTTCGATTTGAATTTTTCATAATATTTCTCCGTTGTGTTTGTTTAAATGATCTTTGTTAAGCTCGGGATTAAGTCTACGGAGATGAGGAGAAGAACTCTGTGCATAAACGCACAGTAAGTTTATTTAATTAACTTCACTGAACAAAAAATCAGCTGAATGAAATTGCGGCTATAACTTGAATTCTGGCAAGATTATTTTTCCAGCTTTATCGAAAATAATTATTATTAAATGCTTCATTACAAATCAATACCCTGCTCAGCATCTATATGTTATTGTTTGGGTAAAAATTGGCTTAATTAGGAAAATCACTATGAACTTAAGGTTCTGTGTCATTGTTACTATATTTCTTAATACTGTTTTCACGTCTAGTATAATCGCTGCGCCCATAAAATCTGGTGACCAGCATTATAACAATGTAGGCTTTTTTGATATTCATGTGTGCAACTGGCCTAATCGGCCCTTGTTTTTTATGAACTTATTTTCCACGCCACAGTTTCGCCAGGTTCAAGAAATTTATATTTATTCACCTGAAAATAAACTTGTGAGTAAAATGCCTTTGGACAAGTTTCGGATTATTGCCAAAAAAGGCAAACCTGAAAAACGCGTTTTCATTAATCAGGTGGATATTAACAAAGATTTTTCGAACGGCTGGTATACTGCAGAAATAAAAATGATAGACGGTTCTACGCATCGTGCCAAAGACTACGTCATCATCGATGAAGTCGCCATTGTGAATGAGATAAATCCACAAGACGGGGCGGAAGCCATATTAATTCCCAAACGCTTGCAATGGACACCAGCGCAAGGTGCTGCGTATTATCAAATATTTATCCGGGACTTATGGAATGACGGGAAACTCATACTTAAATCAAAATTGCTTGATAAACCCTATCTTGATATTCCACAGGGCTTGTTGGAAGCTGATAGATGGTATTCCTGGGTAATACATGCAAGAGACTCTCGGGAGCATGTGTTATTAGGTGACTTTAATCATGGCTCCTTAAGTGCGGAATATAAATTTACCACGGCACCTTAATTTAAACAGATTCAGTAGGTAAATAATCTCTAAGTTTGTCAGTGGTTTTTCTCAATCGTAGACTGATACTTCTCATAATTCCGAGTGCTAAATCCGGGTAGCGACTCACTAGTCCGATAAAACGCGACTTTTCCAGGACCAATAAAGTGCTATCTTCTATGACATGGGCAGTTGCTGAGCGAGGCAATTCATCAATAATACCCATTTCACCAAAACAATCACCAGAATGAAGTATAGTAAAAAAGCTATTTATCTCCGGGTTTTCGTGAAAAGAAATGCCAATTTTTCCTTTCCCTATGATGTACATCTTGTCACTATGATCATTGAGGTCAAATACGCGTTCACCCTGCAAAAAATCTTCGATAAAAAGTTCACTAGCTACGACTTTTAAGTTTTCAGTACTGACCTGACTGAAAACCTGACCGTGCTTGAGGAGTAAGACTCTGTCAAATAAATCTAGCATAACTTGACATTATACCGTTGAATTTGCTTCTTTTGCACAAAATAATAACCAGTTATCATTACGACGACTACACCAGTCTAAAGTTTTCTTAAACCTGAACTTATCAAATTCCAGATTTTCAATGGACAAAAATTGAGCCTTCGCTTCATTTAAATTTTCCACCAATTTAATTATTCTTCGCGACAGAACACTATCACTCAATGTACTCAAAGCTTCACAAGCATTAGCAATATGCGCAGAATCATTGCTTTTTAGACCTGAATAAATTGTGCCTAAAGCATTTCTGTCCTCATACTGACTAATTATTTGCAATACATTGTCGAGTGTTTGCTGACTGCGTTCCAGTAACAAGATTCTTAGCACTTCTATGTTCGAACTACTCGCATGTTGTTTTGATATAGAGCTGCTGATATCTTTATAGGCCCTATAAAAATCTTCAGCGTCTTTTAAATTGTCATAAGCAATATCCGGCATTAATCCCGTTTGAGGCTCCATACTAAAAAATAAATTCATCACGGCTTGTTTAGCATATGGGGTAAAATTGGAATGTCGCAACCAATTCGATATATATCTGGGTTCATCTTCATTGCCAAATAGAATCTTTGCCGCTTCATCCCTCACTAACAAATGGTTATCTTGCAAACAAATATCTGCTATTTTATTTTGTTTTTCCTTGGGAAGGAGTCGAGTGATTGATAATGCTTTTAGTCGTATTTGAGGCTCATAATGTGTAGTAAGGTTTAGAATAGTCTCAAACAATTCGTTCGCCTTATCTTTTGGCCAACTTGGCAAAGTATTGACTGCTGCTTCCTGAATTCTAATATTAGAAGACTGTAAATAAGCTGTAATGTCGCCCAGCATTCGATCCGAAGGGTAATATTGAAAAATACTCAATCCTGCAATAATCTCATCAGTCCTATTAGATGCCAATAAAGTACCCCATTGAGTCCAAGCTTCATTTGATAATTCTTCCATCGAAAAATGCAGCACACCGTAGATTGCGGCTGCAATAATTCTTGGATTTTTTTCATCCAGTGCATCTTTTATATAATCCCTCGCTATATTATCTTTTGCCTCTATCAAACAAATGAGTAGCGTTGCTTGTAAATGTTTATCCTTATTTTTATAGTCTAAATAAATTTCATTGCGTTTTTTTCCCGCAAGCAAAGGCATGATCTGCTGCAACAAAACATCTTGCCTGGCCACATGTAAGGTTTTTACAATTGTGAGTATTTGATCCATCTCACTTTCGGCATACAAATCCAAAAATGCCTCAGCAGCTGCATATCTAACTGCCTCGTGCTCACTATTAGCAGAATTTTTCAATACTGTTATAATTTGTTTTTTCTCGCCCCGAATTGCCAACTTCATGCTTGCATCGGGAACAAAAACTTTTTTTCGCAGCTCATCCAAAATTGCAGGACCATAAGTTTTGTTCATTTGAACGCTATACCAAAATAGAGGCGCGGACATTAGTAATCCAAACATTATAACTTGAACCAAACTATTATTTTGTTGGATAAGAATTAATAAAACGCCGGTTAACATCATCGCGAGTGGTAGCACCAGTCCAATTGAAAATGCGTGTGCGCGTCCACGTAAATTACCAGGAATGGCATTAAAGAACATATTACGGATGGGATTGCGTAGTGCTGGCATAAGCGCATCTTTAACAAAACTGCCAAATATCGCCGCTGAAAAACTCAGACTCGCGAAGAGGAATGCAAAACTAAACAACGTAACCGTAGGAAAAATTAAATTTGACTTTCGAACACCTAGCCTATCGATTAATTTGTTGGTAACAAATAGTTGGATTAATAATGCTAATAAGCCATTTGCGGCAACCAAAACGCCAAAAAAACTACTTAATTCTGCTTCTGTGGTAAAACTTTCGGTATATATTTTATTAACCGAAAAACTCAGTGAATAAAATACGACAACAGTAAAAAACAAGCACCAGGACAGAGATTTCATTAATTTGGACTGCTTTGCAAAATGAAAACATTGTTTAAATTGCTCTTGCGTTTGCTTTAATGGATTACTTCGTCGCCTGGTATGACGAAAATACGGCGATGAACCAAGAGACTGGTGGTGACGTTTTATTATAATCAATGTGGCAGCCAAAGTGACTATCCAGATCAGTAGCAACGATTCAACTCCAAGCAACAATGAAAACCCAGCTAAGGCCAATCCACCAATAATTGTCCCGATTTGTGCACCGGCTAAAATTAGAGGGATAAGTCGTTTGGATTGCAAGGTATCGAAGTTCTGACTAACGTATAATGCCCCATGCACCAATAATATCTCGGAGGCCAGTTCATAGAGTAGAAAATATATGGGATAGATGATGTCCCATTGAAAAAAGAACATGAGCATCCAACAGCCAAACAACAGTACAGATAAAATCAGGCATATTTTCTTCAACAGGTTCTCTGCTGGAAATCGGTCGGCAAAGGAAGCATACAGGCTGGTAACCACAACCAACATACCACCCAGAAAAATATACATTATTGGCAAAAATTCTATGCCATAGCGCTTAAAAAAAAGCGCTTCTGCAGTTCCACGGCCTAAAGCCATGCCACCGCCAATTAATAAAAACAAGATCAGGAAATAAACAACGTCTTTTTTCTCATGCTGACGTATGAGTAAGAATTGAGTTAGAGAAGAAAACACTGGAGACTTTATGTCCTTACATTCCAAACTGATATTTAGTATGCTATTTATACTAAATCTTAGCTAGAAAGCAAGGTTTCATTCGTATTAATAATTTGAGCGTAAAAAGTGGTTTTAATTCTCACAGCCAATTATTAATAATAAGAAATGGTGACCAGAAATAGGGGTGCTTAAAATTTGGGTTTTTAATCATTTGCAGTTGAGCTTTTTGTAAGGCCATGGCCTTCGAATTTTCAGGCTTAACAAGTTCTGTATAAAAATCTCGGATTAACTCAAGGGTTGCTGTGTCGTCTATCTTCCATAAACTACCCATGGCGCTTCGAGCGCCTGCTTGAATACTGACACCTGCTAGGCCCAAAGCTGCACGCTCATCTCCACTTGCTGTCTCGCAAGCACTGAGAATAAGCAATTCCAGAGGTTCACTCCTATATTTGGATACACCAATATAATCTCTCAAGTGATCCATATCGATTTTTTCATCATAGGCTAGTACAAAGTTATCCTGTAATCGACCGCCAAACTTAGCATGTGATGCAATATGCACAATATTGGGTTGAGTACTCGATAAGCTCTGCTTGATGTTTTTAGTACTAAATTGCTGATTGAGCAATAATTTACTATCTTCCTTGGCAAATAAAGTTTCAACAAAATGCAATTCATCATCTACTTTTGGCAAAGCTGCGAAGCCTTGAACTTGTTGAGTCAAACCCGCCAACAATAAACGACTTTTACTTGCTTCAATGGGTTTTGGATCTACCAAATTCAAACTTGGTGCAGTGGCAAGCGCGTATTTTTCCACAAGAAACTGTTTGCCATCATACAATGCAGGCATAGGTATTAATCGCAATACTGGACCAGGCACAAATACCAAGGTCGACACATCATTTGAATCTAACGCTGATTCAATGGGCTTGATTAGCCAGTTATATAAAGTTTTTGCTTGTCGTCGGTAGAGTAATGAATAGACTTTATTTAAATTTCCACGAAATTGGCTCACTTCATCTTTAAATGCTTCTCGTGAGACGTTAACTGTAAATCGTTTAAAACCGCTCGGTAATGACACTAATAATTCCAAACGATTTGGCAAAGCAATAGGATAAATTATTGCCGTATCATCGATTAATTTATCCAAAGCGGTGGTTTTTGACGCCAGTTCTGTAATGCAAGGATCATTAAAATAATCTCGTAATTCTGCCACCTTGAATTGTTCTATTGTGTCACGCGCCGCAAGTAGCAATGGTAACGCCGTTGATTCATCCTGAATTAAATCTGCACTGGCAAATAGAGCATCTACCAGGTCAAGATAAACCGGCTCCACTTCCTGCTCAAAGAACGTTTTGCTCCGTGATTCATTGACTAAACTTTCCAAACGCGTCTGAGATAAAATCTGTACAGCACGTTTATAGGCTTCAATAGCAAAACCTGCTTCACCTTTTAACCATAAGAGTTTTCCTTCCAACCGATGCCACCGATAGAGTCCATCAGCGCCCGGTTTTGAACCGGCTAATTGTAAAGCTTGTCGAGTCAACTGCAGGGCTTCGTCCAATCTATGTTCTTTTAAATAAAGGAAAGCAAGATTCCCCAAGACAAATGAACGCGCACGAAGATCACCCAAAGATGTAGCAATTTTTTCTGCTTCTATCATTAATTGATAAGCTTTAAGCAGATGATCTTCCGGTTTATTTTCTTGTAAGCTATAGCTAACCGCTAAGTGCAATAATCCATATATCTTACTGCTTGAAGATGGCTGATTTCTTATAATTTCTTCTGCATGCGCTAAATTTTCACTGAGTTTTGAGGTTTCTTTTCTGGCTAAAAGGGACAATCGTAAGGCGCTATCGATTGTCTTGCTTGTAAGAATATCTGCAATTTTATCTGAATCAATTACTTCAGGCATTGATGGAATATCAGCTGTTTCAGGCTTGAGGATCGAAGGAACCAGCAAACCTTCTCGAGTAGTTGGATTTATTTGTTGAGGCAAAACAATAAAACTTCCCTGCTTTTTAATGTTACCTCTCACCTTACATTCAGTGTGAAACAAATTCGAAACGTCTTGAAATTCTGTTTCCAATGGCGCAAGACTACTGGTTAAGTCGATGGCGGTGGGTGTTGTGACGGTACCTGAAATACCTGCCGGCCCTGCAGATGCACTTATAATGGCCTCAGAACTAAAAAATTCCTTGCCATCAATAACAATTTCGCCACCTTGGCCTGCACCGGCTTTGGCAACAACCTCAGAATCATGTACCAGCACAAAATCGGATTTTAAATTTATATTACCGCCTACGCCCTCATTCACATTGGCTAGAATGCCACTGCCGCGAACAATCAACTTTTCACTACTGTTAATCGTTATGTTTCCGCCGTCTCCTCCCTCTGCTGAGGCCGCAATCGCAGCTTCATCTCTTACCTCGATGGTATCCGCTGTTACAGTGATATTACCTGCATCTCCAGTGCTGGTACTAATCGTGTAGATGCCTGCAGCTTCAAACGGATCATCGTCAACTTCTCCCTCATCTTCCACTTCATCGTCACCATCGTCGTCATCATCTTCTTCAAAACCACGAACCACTAATTTAGGTGTCGTAATATTTATATTTCCCGCTCGAGCACCACTTTGCGCATCAGCGAATACGCCACCCTGAAAGTCTAACAATACAGATTCCGAAGCATTAATCGTAACGTTACCACCATTTCCTGTTCCTGATGTATCAGTACTGATCTCCGCCTCACCACCAATGGTTAGGTTTTTGGTGATTACGTTCACTTCTCCCCCATCACCACTACCTTCCACATCGCTACCGACTTCGGCGTCACCCAACAAAACAATAGTGTCTGCCTCGATTCTCACTTCACTACCGGGAGCGCTACTAAACGTATCACTGAGAATTTCGGCATCTTGAATCATGGTTAATTTATTTACTTTTATGGAAACCATACCGGCTTTACCTGCGGCTTCACTGGTACTGGAAATTTGTGAATTTCCTGTCATTTTTAGTTCGTCACCAATATCAAAATCGATACCTGTAGGATTTCCATTACTGTTTCCTAAGGTATGCGTTGCAATAGAGAAATTATTAATCTCTACATTTTCACCACGAACAACGATGCTGCCACCAATATCACCATTTAGATCAATCATTGGTTCGGGAGCATCATCAATGGCATCATCATCAACTTCCACCACAAGTCCGTCTTGTCCTTGTAGTGTGATATTTCCTAAGCTGTGGTTCGAGTCCAAAGGCGCTGTCATAGATAGAGGAACTTCACCAGCTGAGGCTACACTGACGATTTTTAGTTGGCCACCCGCAACGGTGAACGCTGCTGTGTCTGAGGAGTTAATACTAATATCACCGCCAATTATCGAAACTTGACTTTGCTCTTTAAAATTTAATTTGCTCTCGTTTATGGTTATTGTTGTTGGCGTAGAGTTGCCCAGGAAACCAAATGCTGTGGGCGATGCAGTGCTAAGAATTCCCGGTGTATCATTCAAAGACACGGAAAACTGGGAATCGTCATCAAATTTTAAATAATTGGCTGTGCTCACATGAAAATTACCATCAACATTTATCGCTGCATTTTCACCAAATACAATACCATTGGGATTAATAAAGAATAAATTTGCACCAGCAATATTCGATCGTAAATTACCGTCTAACATAGACGGCGTACTACCTGTGATACGGCTAATGACATTATTGACGGGGCTTGTTGCGGTAAATGTAGCGGATTCTGAACTATTTAAATCAAACTTGGAGAAACTATGGAATAAATTACTACCCGCCGTTTCTCCCATTGATTCATCAATAACAAAATCAGGACCACTTGCCTGCACATTACTGTCGGGCCCGAGAGAGCCATCTCGCACGATTTCAGCCAATGAATATACCGGTGCTAAACCAAAATATGCTAGTAAACTAATTGTTCGTAATAGGTTTCGCATATTCTTTACCTCAACGCCAATGGGAACTCAATGAAAAATGAAAACCCTGATCCTGCAAATTGCTTTCACCTAAATAGTCGATGTCTCGTAATGCCTTGGCCCAATATAAATTAAACTGAAAATGCTTCTTGACTGTACCCACTACTCCACCGCCAACACTGGCAATCACTCGCGGCCCATTATCCTTCCTTCCGGTTTGCCATGCCCGTCCAGCATCAGTAAAAAGAGCCAGGCTGATTCGGGTACCAGATTTCACCATAACCGGAACACGATACTCCACCGAACCTAATACGCCATTATCTCTAACGATTAAGTTTTCTCGATAACCACGAACCGAGGCATGACCACCCAGGGAAAATTGTTGTGCACCGTATAAAGCATTATTGCTCAGTTGCATATCAAAACGGCTAAACAACCTTGAGTTTAAAAAGACAAATTTGCGCGCCCATTGTAGGTTGGCGTTAAGCGTGAAAGATTTTCCATCAGGGCCAGTGGGATCGACAGCTTCCTCATCATCGTCGTCATCATCGTCGTCATCATCGGGCAATAGAATACCAATACCGCTCGACAATCCAATAACGACAACCTGATTATTTGATCTGGACTTCCAGTCAGTACCAAATCGCAATCCAGTTAAATCTATTTCACCATCATCACGAGGATCACCAAAAGAAAAAGGCTCGCCTAGGAGAAATGTTGCACCATGCTGATAATACGCTGATAAATACCAATCAAAACGCCTATTGATATTTTGAATTTTTGACTCCCTTAAACTGAATCTTACCGTTTGGGACTGATCTTCGATATCCAATGCTTGGAAATTTTTATCTACCACCAAACTTCGACTAGCGCTAGCATACACGTCCATACTCTTATCTGTACCAACAAAAGGCTGAGAATAATTGAGACTAAACCTTGTAAAACCTTCGGTTTTTTCAAAATTTGCAATAATTTGATTACCAGAGCCAGTAATATTGTCATGTTGTGTTGTTAATTTAATGCCTTCCGCCCCAATATTTGGTGAAGCATGATTATTAACTTCCGCGCGAAAATCGTAAGGTAAATTTTCTTTGACGATTATATTTAACGTTGCACTGCCCTGTTCAGAACCCGGTTCAAGCTTCGCATCCATTGACTCAATACGACTATCCTGCTGTAACAATTGCAATCGCTCTTCAATTTTGAATACATTAAGCACCGGTCCGGTATTTCTTCGTATTGGCTCGGCAACATATTTAGGATCCAAACGTCCATCGGTAGTCGCATTAATACCTGTCAATCTGCCTTCAACAATAATAAATTTAACTATCCCAGCTGACACGGCTTGCTCTGGCAATATGACACCGGAATTTAAATAGCCCTTACGAATATATTCTTGGGTAATGTTATCTCTAAGTGCAAATAAGTCAGAAATTCCGATAGATGTATTTATTAGCGTTTTCGAAAGTTCTTGGAGTTCGTGATTGTTAAAAACGGTATTGCCCGTAAAGGTGAATCCTTTAACTAGAAACTTATCACCATCACTAATTTTCTTTTTACCTGAGAGTCTTGGTTTTAATGTGGGCAATAAAGAGCCAATCGGTTTTTTTTCGGGTAAGAAATTGGGTAATACTGGTAGCCTTTCGCCACTTTTGGATGGATGCACGTCAACGGCCAGTACATTAATTATACTGAAAAAGACTAATCCAAATATTGAGAGAATACGTAAAACCATTTTTATGTTCTTTTTATATGTATATTCAGTATCCTTTGCAGGTTTTCTGATATTAACACAATGTAATCCCATTAACTAATTTGTGGGTTACATAATATCTTACGCATTGAGATTTAAACTGGTCATTAACGCACAATAATTTTGTTAAAAAAGTCACAAGAAATCGCGCTTAAATCCGCTTCACAAACAAAAAGAATCCGAATAAGATATATCAAATAGACAGTTACAAAATTCTTTAGAATATGGGCATTAGATTGTCGTCATGCGTCACTACCATTTCGCTGGTAATTTACGGTTTAGAATTATCGCGTTATTCTCGAGTGTTATATATCCACCCTTGGCGAGTTCACTCATAATACGGCTGACCATTTCCCGTCGACAACCGACCATGGAAGACATTTCTGAATGTGTTAATTTCGGCTGAATAATTCTAACTTCACCTTCAGTTTTGGCAAAATGTTGTAATAATATTGAAATTCGCTCATAAACAGTAAGCAAGGCAATATCACGAGTTTTGTTTGTCAACTGTCTGATCAGTTGAGATAAGCCACGAATAATATTTAATGCAATATCCGGATTATGCTTCAAGGCTTTTTCGAAATCCGGCTTTTGAATAACAAGTAATTCTGTTTTTTCTGTGGCAACAGCAGATGTGGATCGTGGATTCCCATCCAACAATGACAACTCACCAAAATAATCACCAACATCCAATAAATTCAGCGTGAGCTCCTTCCCATCTTCATCACTCACATATATTTTTACCCGCCCCTCTTTTACCATGTATAGCGAATTCGTCGTATCCCCTTCATTCATGATAATTGAGTTTTTCTTATAACTTCTCACCTTTGCATGCGACATTAATATATCTATATCTGATTGAGGTAGATTTTTAAAAAGTTGCTCTTTTTCTGCTGATTTATTGTCTTCCGACATATTTCTCTCCCATAAAGAATTAATCAGGACTCTGTCATTAATCGATACGCTTTTAATCCGTGTTCTTTGCCTTTTAACTGCAGCTCACCTACGGCATGTGTTTTGTATTTGTCATCTAAAAAATCTTTAGTGGATTCTGCTAATAATATTGAACAATAGTCAGCTCGATTCTCAGCATTAAATTTTCGTCCGTAACTTTCCAATCTTGCTGCAATATTAACTACATCACCTATACTGGTGTATTTTAATCGCTGTTTACTCCCCAGAGAACCGACAATTACAGAACCAGTTGCTATTCCCATTCTCATACCGATTAAAGGCAATCCCTGTGTTTTTCTCATGTCGTTCATTCTTTGTAGTTCCTGGTGCATTTCCAATGCACAGTCTACCGCGCTTTGTACATCTTTCTTTATTAGCAGCTCAGAATTCTTAAACAGTGGCACACCAAAATTTGCCTTAATTGCATCACCATAATAATCATCAATCATACCACCGTGTTTGATCACGCAATTCGCCATGATTTCCATATAATTATTTAACCATTCCATTAACGCTTCGGGTTCCATCTTTTCTGCCGTGGAGGTATAACCCACAAGATCCGTAAACAAAATAGTTGCTGTGGCTTTTTGTGTCTTCAATCGCCCATCGCTAAAAATATTTTCTCGTTGTAACCAAACTTGATTTGCGACCTCTTGTGATACATGCCGAGAAAATAAATCCATAACCATATTACGCTGTCGTTTTTCTTGAATATAGATATAAGCGCTAATCAGCAAAAACACATCTAAAAATGCAGATAGCGATGCTGCCACAGGTAACCAGGTTCCCTGCGAAAAAACATAAAAGGTGCTAAATAGTAGACTACAAAGACCAATGGATAACAGAATGGCATAGCGGAGCACAGTTGTCGAAATAATTGCGAAACTTGCACCTAACAGTGACCAAAATATTATCCAGGCATTCTCCCAATAATCGCTAACCGTAGACAGTGGTTTTTCATCAAGCAATGCACTATTAATCAATTGATTCGTAGCATAAGCGTGTAATACAACACCGGGCATTAAATTATCTGAATTTTTTCCCTTGTTTAATGGTGTAATGAAAGCATCTTTTACACTGTCGGAAATAACGCCCACAATGACAATTTTATCTCGCATAAATTGTAAATTTTCTTTATTTCCGAACAACTCTTTGAGGCTTATTATTTTAAATCCAGGCTTTTCATTGGCATACGATAGAAAGTACTGGTATCCACTTGCGTCAAAACCCACATAACCACCATCATTTTCTTCCAACGGAATATAGGTCACATTACCCAACATAAGATGGTCTGGTGCTTTTGGATCAGACCGTAATTGAATATTCTTATTCGCTAAAAAGATTGAAGCTAAACGTAAAGACAATGCATAGGAAATCCGCTCATCGTTGTTTAAAAATAATAAACCTCGACGAACTACACCATCGTTGTCAATCAACATATCTGAAAAACCAATTTGATGCTCATTAACCAGTCCTTGATTAGGATAGATCGCCATTTCTGACTTGTTGGAGCTAAATTTTTCTACTAGCAATACATTATCGCGATTGCGCAATGCCTCGGTCAGCAACTCCGTACCTGGAGCAATAAGCATATCGCGATATATATCAATACCAATAGCATTTGGTGATTGCGCCAATATACGCTTAATTATTTGGGCTAAAGTTTGATCGCTCAAGGGCCATTCTTGACGAGACTGAATATCTTCTTCACTGATACCGACAATAACGATATTCTCATTTAAACCACTCTCCTCCACGGTTTGATTAAGAAGATAGTCATAGGCCATCAAGTCCCAAGCCTGTAGCCAACCTTGATTTCTCACTTGAACAACGACTACCGCAACAGAAATACAAATAAGAAGGGAAAAACTCAGTGTTCGCGGAGTGTATTGAAAATAATTAGACGCTTTCATTGCTCGATTTAATCTTTTTTGGTGTTTTAATAGGCAATATTGAGGTCGGGATTGAAATAATACGTTAGAATAGCACTATATTTTCTCAACTAGTTAAAAATGTCACAGAAAAATTTTCTTTAACGAACTAGAATAGTATATAGAAAATCTTTAAAGATTATCTTTTGTCCGAGATCAAAAAATGAGAAGTAAAACCAAACTTACCTTTAGTTGCGCCTTTCTTTGTATGTTCAGCCTCAATACAAGCATGGCGGATAACTCCAAGAAGAACTCTAAGTCTTTTCAAGCAGTTAAGAGTTCAAGCACCGCTTCGAACAAACAAAATCAGGCAAAACCAGCAAAACACCTACGTAAAACATCTTTCACAATGCCGATGTACATTCCACCTTTGCGTGGCGCGCCAATTCGCCGTGTAGGTGGCGGAACACGCAGTGTCGGTGACAACAATCATATTCAAGCACTTAGCCCGGGACAAACGGGACTCACAATAAGTCCTCAACCATTGTTTTATTTTTACCTACAAAGTGAAATAAATTCGGTCATAGAATTTACTTTAGTCGCCAGTGATTCAGAAGATCCGCTAGTTGAAGTTCAAATTCCCACCACGAACAGTTCATTGCAAACTGTCGATTTAGCCACATTGAATGTTCAATTAGCCCCAAATACTGAATATCAATGGTTTGTCTCTATTGTTATTGATCCGAAACAACGTGCAAAAGATGTTGTGTCAGGTGGTGGTATTAAATATGTTTCTGCAACAGAAAATCTTAAACAAACTCTCGCGCATAGTTCGAAAGAGCAACGCTCTGTTATTTTAGCTGAGTCTGGCATTTGGTATGACGCGATTAATGCAGTGCAGCAAACATCAAACCCTACGCTTCAGTTAAACTCACTTCTTGAGCAGGTTGGTCTGAACGATTATTCATATTAGCATTACTAATAGTTATTCTGACTCACCTTACCCAACCTTTCTTACCTGTCTTTTTACATGATTAGTATTCCAGCTAATATCCGCAATTAATACGATCACAAATTCATTGTGACTTTTTTACCTAAATCTTGTGACTTTTTTACCTCTTTTAATCAATAAGAACTGCTGAAATAGACTTGTGAATTGAGCAACGGAAATATTATTCAATTCATTAAAGTTCTTATTCATTTATAAATTAAAGAGGTGATTATCATGAAATTATATCAATTATTTGTCGCATGTATATTGTTAGCAGGTTCTACTATTGTGTTCGCAGATTGTGGTAACAAAGATCCATTTACCGGTGAATATCTAAAACTGGCTCAGCCAACTTACGAGGGTAATCAAGCTATACTTGATGACGATGACATTGCGGATGTTCCTGCAGATTGGTTAACGGATTAATCCAATGTCTTAACTCGGTCTGGCAGCAAACCAATCTATCTAAAGTTGCCAGACCAATGGCGATGAATGCGACTACTAAACTTTTTATATCTTTAGAAACAGAGATTGCAAACGTTATAAATATATTATTTATTACCGTTTTGAATTAGACGTAGGTATCAACGATATTCCCTTTCTTTGGCTCAAAGGATTGCGAAATTCTCGTTACATCCTCCACAAAGGCAGTGTTCCTAGTTCTTGTCTTTGCAGCTTTGGATTCAATTGATCAACGCAACACTTTGTCATAAGTAAAAAGATGGAGTTTTTTCGATGGCATATAGAACTCGATGGTTTTTCATTGTTATATCAAATTTCGACTTTTACAACTAATTGTTTTATATCGCCATCCAAAAAAGTCACGCCTAACTACGAAAATACACCACTACTAAATGATAACCAAACTGGCTTTTAACAGGCCCATGTATTTTGTTGGTAGGTTTCTTAAAGATAATATTATTAATTGGTTTAACCATTTGCCCAGGTCGAATCTCACCAAGATCACCACCCTTTTTAGCTGAATTGCAGGTAGAGTATTTTTTTGCGAGTTTTCCAAAATCCTCACCATTTATTAAACGCTGTTTGATTTTTTCTGCTTCTTCTTTTGATTTCACCAAAATATGGCGAGCCATTGCTATTGCCATAAAAATTAACCTTTGGAGAATGTTTCTTTAGTGACCAGCGTACAGGTTTCGTGCAACTCGCTATAAACAATGTATATCTCTTCTCGCTCAAGCTGATCCATTACCTGCTGAACCTTTATAGATGTGGATATATCATGCTCACCATAATCAGTCCCATCTCGAGTAACAATCTCTTCGATTAAGGCCTGTAAGGTGTTGGGAGCCATTTCTGTATGAGGGATAATCATGATTATATATTATACTAGTGGATGTTATAATTCTCGAATAAATTATTCATTTTATTATTATATAGCACTTATAACTCCAAAAATTTTCTCTTTTATTTTAGGAAGGCAAACTTGATCATTTACTTACACGGATTTAGCAGTGTTGGCTGGGGTAACAAAAGTAAATATATCGCTCAACATTTTAAAGGAAAGGTTTTTGCTCCAGATTACGCAGCACATGATCCCCACAATGCTATTTCCTTTCTTCAGCATTACTTAGAAGATCTAAAACAGCAAACTCCAACTGAAAGCTCAACACTGCTTGTTGGTTCGTCGATGGGTGGATTTTATGCCAACTGGTTTGCTCAAAATTATGGGTATAACTGCGTAATGATAAATCCAGCAATTACACCTTGGCTAACTCTGACCAATTATATCGGTGAAAATGTCAAATATGGGACTAATGAGAAATTCATATTCTCAAAAGAAATGCTGGAGGCTTCTAAAGATTATGCGTTTGATCCCACGAACTCAAATGAGGTGTCCAGGCTTGTTTTATTGGATAAGGGGGATGAGTTAATAGATTATCGAAAAACCAAAACGTTATTTAAAAATATTGCAAAAATTATTACTTATGACGATGGAGATCATCGATTTTCACACATGAAAGAGGCTTTCCCTGAAATTTTAAAAATTGCAGAAGAATCATAAATTCTAATTAGATAATAAGCTCACCAAGTCCATAGACCTTAACTTTCTTTCCATCAATCAGTAGTTCACCATTAATGATACCCATCGCAAATCCACCAATCAGCCAATTCGCAATATCATTGCGTTTTGTTAAACCAAGATCAAAGCTCATGTCGGCTTCGTCTTTGATTAATTTTCCCTGCCAACCTGTTGGCCAGCGATAAAAACCCAGGGTAAAATCTCGACTTTTAACATTACTGGAAATACTATCAAACGATAATGTCGTATTTTTATCAAATAAAAACCCTATGGATTCTCCTACCAATGGTGATAACACTTCACTCTTTTGATCATGATAATAAAAATCCCCATTGTTTTCAGTCATAGCATAAATACCATGAAAATCTTTAAATATGCCAAAATATTTCTGGGATAAACGATTAAATCCAGGTAAATATAGAAACTCATGTATCACACGGCCTTTAATCTCTCTCCCTTTCCATCTTAAAATGGCGTTAGCAGATCCTAAGGTAAATTGACTTAAACCCTTTTTATTTTCGCGTCGAGTAATTACCGGTTCAATTTCAAGTTCCAAATGATTAACTTCACTTTTGATTTTCATACCGGTTTTAGCCGTTCCATGAAAATTAAAGAAATCCGAATCAGGAATTGTTGTGAGTTCTTTTTT
>Ga0316207_10002425_pt1 | contig 19197 bp, 17 predicted proteins | sample 6weekpyrite_MG_FD_204943 | JGI IMG/M metagenome (GOLD analysis project Ga0316207, IMG submission 204943) | Microbial mat bacterial communities from mineral coupon in-situ incubated in ocean water Damariscotta River, Maine, United States -... | ecosystem: Environmental > Aquatic > Marine >...
TTCATCGACACAAGCTGGTAAACCTGGGCTGCCTGCCGGTGTTGTTTCAGGCCGTGCATTTCCCTGCCCAGGCGCTGTTTCTCACTCTGTCCCAGAGCGATGCTTTTATTATCGATCGCCACCACCTGTCTTAACGTTGTAGCCAGTTTTTCCAGCATTACATCGATATCCGGATGAGCAAACAGCGCATCGATTATTTTCTGGCGCGTCGCTTCCAGTTCGCTGAAGGCATTCCAGTCGGCCTGTTTTGCATGAGCATACATTTCATGACTGATGCGCAGAATATATTGCGCATAAGTTTGCGGGGTTATCGCAAGCATGCTAATTCTTCTCCTCAGGTTTCAACCTGGAATCCGCAGTTGGACGGTATGCAGAGTGCGTTTTTTAGCATGAATGGCAAGGCGCGAAGAGGAAGAATAGCCGACCTATTGTGACGATTCGCAACGCCGCCAGTCGCGCTAAAAAATGTGCTCTGCGTGTCGTAGCGGTTTTTGTCCAGAGAAGGACTTATGCCGCAAAATACAGAATGTGCGAAAGCGGTCACCCAACAGGTGAACGTCTGTGCAGGTACAAAGTTAATTAATTTCATAATGTTATGCCCACACCTAAGCGGTCAACTGCGGAATCCGGGTTCAATGTCCTCGACTCTGTTTTTCCTGTTCAATACGTTCCGGCACTTCATCCCAGGCCGCTTTTATCGAGCGCAACAGTGAGGCCACTTCATCGAGAATGTCCACGTCATCTTCGACATTGGCGCGGGCCAGACGACGAGTCATGTAGTCATACAGATCATCCAGATTCTGTGCGATTTCACCACCGGTATTTAGATCCAGACTGGCGCGAAGACCGTCAATAATCGAGATCGCCCAGCTGATATTACCGCCTTTTGGAGATACTTCTCCACGTTCCATATGTCCCTTGGCAGTATTGATCTTTTCCAGTGCGCCAACCATCAACATCTGAATCAGGCGATGCGGGCTGGCGGACTCAACACCACTGGAAACACCGACCTTGTTGTACTGCTGAACCGCATTATGTAGTTTTGCCATATTCATTACCTGACTCCTTATTTAATATGTGATGAAAGCACATTAGCAACACCACAAAAAACAAACCGCTAACAAGCACTCGGAACAAACCTGCTCCCAGAGAATTTACCGTATACCTGACGCATTCAGACAAACTGCCAGCGCCCGGTATTTTCCTGATCTGTATGCTCATTGTTATTTCGAATCCCGCTTCGCTGCACCAGGTAACGAATCCAGCTGGTTGCTGAGAAAGTTACCGGTCGATCGCATTTTCCCAAGCGTGGCGTCCAGCGCCGTGAACTGTTTCATATAACGTTGCTCGGACGCCTCCAGCTTCTGCGCCAGCTTTCCCCTTTCTTTTTCCAGATCACGAATACGATCGGTATAGCCTTCGTTACGAACGCTTATGATGCCATCTGTTTTCAGAAACTGGCCGGTCAGATCATAAAGCCGCGCCCCCACACCGTGGGAGAAAAAAACCTGGCCCCGCTCACCCGCATCACCATCCAGCACTTCTATTTTCAATTCTTCTGCTGCACCTTTGCCTGTAAGCGTGCGACCGGAACCTGTACCTGCAACATTGTTAAATGTGCCAGCCACATCTTCACCGCTTATGCCGCGCTTAACCTGAAAACCGATGTTGTCTTTCAGACCCTCGTCAGCCTGGATGACTTCAACCGAAGAATTACTGCCATAACGGCTGGAAACCAGCAGCAACCGGCCACTGGAAAAATAGGCTTCGGCAGAAACATCTTTGCTTTGAAAATTAGTATCTGTGTTGATCTGGTTGCGCAATTCCTGTAACAGTTCATTCTGGTTGAGATAGTTTTTTGCCGTCAGCGTGATTTTCTGACTACTCACACCATCCACCCTGAGCTTGAAACTGTTATCACCTTTCTGCAGACTCAGGGGGAATATGTCGCCGCCTGTCATAATCGGCTGCCCGGCCCAGGCGCCCTGTGAGGCCATGCGGGTAATTACCAGATCATAGGCATTGGTTTTTGTTTCATCACCGGCTTCAAGATAACGAATGGCCGGATCACTGCTGGAACCGGAAATTGAGAACAGCTGTACTACCTGCTGCAGGTCATCCTCGATGGCCGTCTGCAGTTTTGCGCTGTCCAGCACCAGCTTACCGTCACGCTGGGTATTGATGCCGATACTGGAAAGAGAATCATATATTGAATTAACATTACTGAAGTTGTCCCCCAGCGTGCGGCGTATCTGGCTGATCACGCCACGGATCGACGCATCACCTGAGAGCGGACCCGCTGTTTTAGTCTCGGGATCATAGCCGGTCAGGCCATCGACCACATCGATCATTTCATTATATTTGCTGATAAAATCATTCACCGCTTCAGTCACGCTCGCGGTGCTCACCTCGACATGAAGTCGGTTAACGCTACCTTCAGAGTCCGGTTTGAGGCTAAGAGTTACCCCGTCAATCACATCGTCGATATCGTTACTGGAGCGGTTGACAAAAATGCCATCGACTTTCAGTTCAGTATTCTGTGTCGCCACCACCTCATTCATATTCAGCCCTGCAGCCTGCAGATTATCCGGTTCATAGGCAAAAACTGATAGCCCCGACATATCCTGATCCGTGCCGTCATTATCGTTTGCCTTGATACGGATACTGTTGTCATTCCCCGCTACCAGTGAAGACAGCACCAGCCGATAGCCGTTGCCATCATTGATCACCGATGCGCGAATACCGGCCTCCGATTTGTTAATCGTCTCCTGTATTCCACGCAGACTGGCGTTTTCGTCAGTAATGGTAATGGTTTTTGCAGGCATATCCGGGTTCATGACAAAACGTTTACTCCCGACATCAAAATGGCCAAGTTGAATCGTCAGACTACCCGTCCCCAGTGGAAGGCGATCGGATTCCAGTGAGCGACTTGAAAGTTTATGCGCCCTGGCGAGTTGCAGAATCTCAATCTCATAGTCGCCCGGCTGGGTATTTTTACCAGCCGTTGCGGCCAGCTTTTCTTCATCACTGCTTGTAACATCGAGATTGCCAAAGGTATCCGGGTTACGCAGTGCTTCAAGCGAAGACTGGAACCCGGAAACTGCACCTTTGAACGTTCCCATTGCAGAAAGTCCGGCCTGGAGTCTCACTTCCTTGCGATCCAGACGAACCTTCACTGGTTCACCTTCTGCTGCCACCAGTTTATCTACCAGACCAGCGACATCCAGTCCTGATCCGACACCTGCAGATGTTATGCTTGGCATACCGTACCTCTTGACTCATTTAGCACTGAATGAGAGTCCCCTCCCGGAACCCGTTTTACCGGTACAATGCAAGTTCAATACCAGCCCATGTCATTCCTGTCAGGCATTCAGTTCTATCAGAAATCCCTTTCTTGCCCCCTCATCTTCCATAGATTCCACAAGGTGTCTCGATATCGCCAACATCTCTTCCGATGGGATTTGGCGTATCAGTTCCCTGGTTTCTGAGTCATAGACTTTCACTACGAAACGTCCGGTCTTGTCATCGACACTGAAATCCATGTCACGTTTCATGTTCTGTACGTAATCCTTCAGATGGCTCACCGCTTTTTCAAGATCTTCCTTTGTGGCCCTGGTCTCACGGGTCTCACGGGTCTCACGGGTCTGTTCCTCAATAATTGCGGCGGCAACCGTTTGCCGCCCTTCGGCAACATTCCCCGTGGACTCACTGGCGGCACGACTTCCTGTCGTAGTCGCCAATATCGCCACATTGGTTATTGAATGTGTTGCCATAACGTCACCTCTTACGCTGCCAGACGGAACCACTGAAATATATCAGTGGTTTTCGTCAATAATCCCGGCTTACTGTAACAGGCTCAAGACGTTCTGCGGCGCCACATTGGCCTGTGCCAGCATTGCTGTGCCTGCCTGCTGCAGGATCTGAGCACGGGTCAATTCAGCTGTTTCCTGAGCGAAGTCAGCATCACGAACACGTGAACGCGCAGCGGTCAGGTTTTCAGCGTTGGTCGCCAGGTTGGCAATGGTTGAAGTGAAACGGCTCTGGATAGCACCGAACTTCGCCCGCTGGTTACTCACCGTCGCCAGTGCGGAGTCCACCGTTGCCAGCGCCAGGTTGGCGCCCTCGACCGAACTGACATCCAGATTGGCCACTGAATTCAGATCAGAGGCCACGGTGGCGTCTGTCACAGTCGCGCCTGCCATGCCAGAGACACTGAAGGACTTGTCCGAATCGAACGTAACCTGACCGGTAATAATCGCAACTGCCCCTGCTGGGCCGGTTTCACCTTCGGCCGGAGCTTCGCCACCGCCACCAACCGTACCAGCCGGAATCACCGCCTCGCCGACCTGGACTGTACCGGTATTGCTGTTGTTGGCCGCTTCCATCAGGGTAATGGTGTTACCGGTGCTGTTCATTAGCACCACGCCGCTACCATCTTCACTGACCCGAGCCGTGACACCCGTCTGGGAGGCCACGTCATTGAAAGCCGTTACCGCACCGGCCAGACCATCGTTACCTTCGGTGCCACTGATGGTAAAGGCAATCTGCTGAGCATCGGGATTGTCGGACTTCACGTCCAGCACATAGGCGCCAGCTGCGCTGAAATCGATTTCCTGTTCGGTCTTGGCAAACGCGCCGACCCCGGTCTGATCGCTTTTAGCATTGACAAGCTCGGCGACCTTCTTGGCGCTGGTGCCCGACTCAATATCAAAATTGAGGGTTCCCAGCGAACCGCTGACTGCCAGAGTTTCGCCGGCAATACGCTCAGTAGAGGTACCGGACGAGGCCACCCCTTCCACCCGGTAATTACCGTACTGTGCGGTGCGGAAATTGCTGGTTGTCGTCTGAATGGTCTGATTGGCGTTAGCGCCGACCTGGAACACCGCGGCGCCAAAGGTGCCATCAAGCAGTTTCTGGCCGTTGAACTCGGTCGCCGTCGAAATGCGATCCAGTTCTGACACCAGTTGCCCAACTTCAGACTGCAGCGCCTGTCGATCTGAGGCGGAGTTCGTGGCGTTGGCGGACTGTACCGCCAGTTCACGAACACGCTGCAGAATATTGCCAGCCTCAGATAAGGCGCCTTCCGCCGTCTGCGCCAGGGAAATACCATCATTGGCATTTCGTACAGCCTGGTTCAAACCACGAATTTGTGCAGTAAAACGTTCAGAAATAGCCAGACCCGCAGCATCATCCTTGGCGCTGTTGATCCGCAAACCGGATGACAAACGCTGCAAGGATACCTGTAACGCTTCCTGCGAATTGTTCAGGTTACGCTGTGAGTTCAGCGACAAGATATTTGTATTAATGACTTGAGGCATAGCGCTCTCCTCTAATTCATCTCCAACAACGCTTGACCATTGTTTTCGATTACATGCTCTCTAGCGGATATACATCTGCAAAATAGACATATTCACCGCTCCCGAAAACACTAGCGTCCGGGATCGGGCTTCCTTTAGGGGGCCAGAGAAAATTATTACGGGGTCTATGTTGTTGATTTATATAAAAAGGCGGGGATATTTTTAAATTAATTCGAAAATTGTCTCTTTAATCTGTCGAAGGACAGCACAAAGATTGATGGGTTTCGCTTCGCTCTACCCATCCTACTCTTTATATCACACACCGTAGGATGGGTAGAGCGAAGCGCGAAGTCCAGAGGGAAACCCATCATCTCTCGTTCATGCACTCAAGCATGGGGAATACACAGGGTAACAGGAGAAATGTGGGAAGCAGAAAATTAACAGGTGATTTTCCTCGCCACTCGTTACTCGCCACTCGTCCCTTTATCTTTATAGGTAATTAAACAGGGAAATGCCCTGCACGCGGGTAAAGGCTTTCTGTGAGGCTTCCAGGCCAGTCAGTTTCAGATTCAGTTCGCTCACGGCTTTGCCGTAATCCAGATCCTCGACCTTGGACATGATCTGACTAATCTGTAGTTTGTAGGATTCGTTGATCTCTTCCTGCCCGTCCAGGGCATTGAGGCGGGCGCCGACCGTGGCGCGTACTTCGAGAATATTACCCAACGCCTGATCCATGCCCACCAGGGCGCGGTTCACTTCATTGTGCAGACCCGAGTGATCACTGCTATTACCATTCACACCTTTGAGCGCATTTACCGTCCGTTCGATAGTGGTAAAAATATCCTGATTTTCACTCGGACGCACAACAAAAAAATCACCGTCTTCCGGCTCCCCTTCGACAAAGGTGTTCACCCCCTTAAAAATAATGGCGTCGCCATCTTTGTAGGGCGTACCTTCAGGAATAATGATCTCACCATTCTCACCGGTGACCTTGTAGGAAAACTCCTTGCTGCCATCCGGATTTACTTTTTTGGCAAAAACAATAGCATAATGGCCGTCCTCGAAATCACCCGTACTATTGCCCGGTGAAATAATCGCGTTACCCCTGTTGCTTTCACTGTCAAAGATCGCGAACTCGCCATTACCATCCTTGATAGCACGAAACACCTTAGTGCCCGAATCGCCGGTGGCAATCTGCCGCTCTGGGCCGATTAACAGAAAGCGCTGGCCATCATCACCATGATACTCAAAACCATTCCCCTCACTGTGATTAAAAGGCCGGAACTTGCTCTTGGCGCCGGAAAACATGAAGTCACCGGTACTGTCGGTGGAATTAGCCAGGTTGAACAACTCAGCATTGAGCTGGCGGATTTCTTCCGCCACAAAACCCCGATCCTGGGGGGTCAGTGAATCATTATTGGCCTGCACAGTCAGCTCACGCACGCGCTGAATAATACTGGTCACATTTTCCAGCACACTTTCTTCCATTGTCAGACGTGTGCGCGCTGCAGCAATATTTTCCTGATGCTGCTCTGCGGTGGCCAGCGTATCGTGCAGATTAAGCATTCGCGCTGCGGCGACCGGATCATCGGAGGGCCGGGCAATACGCTGACCAGTCGCCACCTGATGCTGGCTCGTGCTCAGTTTTTTCTGCTGATCGAGCATCGCATCGATGGCCACCTGCTGAGATTGATGAGTTGAGATACGCATAGTCTTATCTGAATGAACCCAGCAGGGTTTCAAGTAATTTATTGGCGGTGGCAATCACCTGAGCATTGGCCTGATACAGACTCTGGTAGCGCAGCATGTTGGCCGCCTCCTCGTCAAGATTCACTCCGGATATCGATTCCCGGCGTTCCTTCGCCTGGGTCAGCAGCTTGTCCTGTGCAGATGAGTTAATCTCGAGTTGATGCGTCTTGCTACCGACGCGTGATACCAGTTGCGAATAGGCCTGTGCATAATCAGCCGTACTATTCGACAGGGTTGGCGTAGTCTGCAGTTTCGCCAGCTCAACCGCATTACGGTTATCACCTATGCCATCCGTATTGAATCCGATCCTGAAAGTATCCCCAGCTTTGGGTTCACCACTGAGGTGCACGCGAAAACCAAAGTCTGTACCATCCGGCAGAGGAAAAACATCACTGCCATTTTTTGGATCATATTCCAGTACTGTGCTGACGCCCGGCGGATTGGCCGTCTCTTTAGCGGCAACCGTGACCGGTTTGCCTTCGGCATCATGCTGTATATGTGGATCATCCGGCGTTGCCGCCAGTTTGATCGGGATAGCGTTACCGGTATTATCCAGCACTTCAAAATGTGTTTCATCGACAAAACGAATCACGAATGGTGGACTGAGCTTGCTTCTCTGCCGATCAAAAACATGGTTTTCCGTATCATGCACCACCGCCGCGCTGATTTTGCCATTACCCAGGTTAGCGATATTGGCCTCGGTGCGCAGCGGTGAGGCTGCGGCCACCTTGCTCACATCCTCAATAATGGTGGAAAAATTCTGCGCCCCCAGGCGGGTCGGACGAATAATAAACGTGTCGCCATTCTCCAGCCGCGAACCACTGATCTTATCGATCCGTAAACCTTCGCTTTCCACTTCGGCGGGCAGGGAGCTATAGGTTCCAATCAGTTTATCATCATTCAGCCGGATCAGCTTGTACTGCCCCTCACGATAGGTCAGTTGATAATCGCTGATACTCAGCTTGTTGATATCCGTTATCTCGGCAGATAAAAGCGTATCCCCTTCGTTACGAATATGCGGCAATACTTTTGGTGTACGTACATCGTTTTCAAAGAAAAAGTTCTCACCCAGATCATTATTCAGATCCATGCCTCGGCGATGCTGTTCATTAAAGGTTTTTGCTATGCCAACGGCGATGCGTCCCAGCTCGTTCTGTGAAGCATCGAGAATGCCCCGGCGAAAATCCAGTAGTCCGCCAAGTTTTCCGCCAGTCAGAAAACGAGTGATCACTGATTCAGAACCATTTCCGCTTTTGAATATAACCTCGATTTCAGATGGATCATAGCGGCTGTTCTGCGCTTCCAGCTTTGAGGCCACACTGCCGACAACCAGCGCCTGTCCGTTACCCATGAACACATTCAGGCGTCCGTCTTCCTGTTCAGATACCCGTACTGAGACTCGCTCAGACAGATTTTCCACCAACCGATCGCGCTGATCGAGTAAATCGCTGGGAGAACCACCGCCAATCTCCCGCGCCTTAACGATGGTATCGTTGAGCTTGGCAATCGCATCCGCAATTTCAGTTATTTCACCAACGATGTTATGTACATCCCGATTGACGCCCTTGCGAATGGTATTAAAGCGATCATCCAGATAGTTGAAACGTTCGCTTAAGGAATTAGCCTCGCCCAGCAGCACCTGTCGGGCAGAAGCCGAAGAGGGATCATCGGCTACGCCATGGACTGCGGCAAAAAAACTTTGTAATGAAGGCGCCAGCCCGGCATTGGGATCGGACAGCAGGTTATCCACCTGGCTGGTATAGTCATGATTGACGGAAAGCGATGTGCTGCTTGAGGTATTCTCGCGCACTTCACCGGCAACAAAGTCATCATAGACACGCCCCACATTGGCAACAACCACGCCGGTGCCTATCGCACCATTGGCGCGCGCCTGTGGCGTGCGTGCTACAACTTCCACCCGCTGGCGTGAATAACCCTCGGTATTGGCATTGGCGATATTATGGCTGGTAGTCGCCAGATTACGCTGCGACGACAGTAAACCAGAAGCGCTAATACCGAGAATATCACCGGCCATGTGAACGCTCCATGTTTAATGACACTCGTGGTAGATAGAGACTGAATACCTGTTTGGATATATCGCTCATGCTATGAGTGGCGGGTAGCTGGGGCCGGGTTGCTGGGAAAAACATTTTTCCCGGCAGCTTACTACCCGCTGCCTGTGCCTCCACGCTTTCCATCTTCCGAGAGTCACCAAACATAATCGACTCGCGCATATTTCGAATCAGCCCGTTACCCCGCATTGTTCATTCCATTTTCAATTGCCGCCTGCAACATGGGCCGCTGCATGATATTAATAATCTTGTCCGCATAAGCGGGATCGGTGGCATAACCGGCGCCATGTAATTCGCGAATAAAACTTTCGGCATCATCTGCCTGCTCCAGCGCTGACTGGTAGCGTGGACGTGATTGTAGAAAATCGACATAGTCATCAAAGCTGTCGGCATAGCTGTCGTAGGCGCGAAAAGCAGCACGTTCATGCCGGGCCACGCCATCACGGTATTCAAGTGTGCTAATCGCAACACGCCCCCCATCCCAGTTGCCACCCGCCTTGATATTGAAAAGGTTGTGACTGCTGCTGCCATCCACATGCCGGTTTATGTGCTGACCCCAGCCAGTTTCCAGCGCTGCCTGGGCCAGCAATAGCTCAGGCCTGACGCCGAGTTTGTCGGCTGCCTTCTGCGCCAGCGGCAGCATATGCCGGACAAAATCCTCTGCTGATGCGAAGCGCGTCGGCATGCTGTCATCGGCTACACTCGGTTTCTGCGACACCACACTCACCGCCTTTAGCACCGGCATGATCAATTCCTGTTTCGCATTATCCCCATCCTTCGCAACCCTGTTTTCAATCGAGACAGGCGCATTGGCCGCAGGCGGATGCAGCTGGCCGCGCAATTGCCGTTCCAGCGCCTCGGCCATGCCCATGCCGCGCCCCTGTGACAGGCTCAGAGTCAACTGCTTGTCGAACATATCCTGATAGAACTCGCTTTGTGAACTGTCAAAAACAGGATCACCGAAACTGGCGTCACGCATGCTTTTCAGAACCATCTGCATAAACAGGGACTCAAACTGCCGGGCCACTGTTTTCAGGGTTTGCTCCGGATTGTCCTGCGCCTGCTTGCGCATGCGCGAAAGACCGTTTAGATCGGTATAAACATCCTGGTTCAGATTAGCCGGCAATATAGAAGACAGTGTTTGCATATTTCCATAATATGCAGATTTTGTGCCTGATTTTTGTCTTTTGTAGAATAGAAAAGATTATTAACGCAGAGACGCGAAGATCGCAAAGAATTTATTGATTCAAATACCTCGGAGGCTGTGCCGATGGGTTTCGCTTCACTCTACCCATCCTGCTATATAAAACTTTGCGTTCTTCGCGTCTCTGCGTCTTTGCACCCAAACAACGGGCATTTCACGTTGAAAAATCTTTGATCTTTATATCACCATAAGCTCCGCCCGCAGGGCGCCTACGGCCTTCAGGGCTTCGAGTATGGCCACCAGATCGCTGGGGGATGCCCCCACTTCATTGACCGCGCGAACGATTTCATCCAGCGATACACCTGGGTCGAAGACAAACATGGGATCGGCCCGTTCTTCCACGGCAATATTTGTCCGCGGTACGACCACCGTATTGCCGCCCGACAGGGGCGCCGGCTGGCTGATCTGTGGTTGCTCGGTAATGGTCACGGTCAGACTGCCATGTGAGACAGCCGCTGGTAGTACATGCACGTACTTACCGATCACGACCGTGCCGGTACGCGAGTTGATAATCACTCGTGCGACACCTTCGGCCGGGGTCATGGTCAGGTTTTCCAGCATCGAAACAAAGGCAACCCGTTGCGAGGGATCCATCGGTGCACTGACCGAAACCGATCCTGAGTCAACGCTGTAGGCGGTTCCCGGCCCAATGGACTTGTTAATCGCATCAGTCAGCCGTTTGGCAGTGGTAAAATCCGGCTGGTTCAGGTTCAACACAATATCCTTGCGACTGCCAAAGGGTGTATCAATCACCTGCTCCACTATCGCGCCATTGGGAATGCGCCCGGTGCTGGGAACATTCTCGGTAATGCTGGAACCATCTGAGCCCTGGGCACCAAAACCGCTGACAATCACGTTACCCTGAGCTACCGCATAAATTCGGTTGTCCGCACCTTTTAATGGCGTCATCAGCAAAGTGCCGCCACGCAGACTCTCAGCGTCGCCTATGGACGACACCGTCACATCAATGGCCTTACCCACTTTGGAAAACGCAGGCAAGGTCGCATGAATCATCACCGCCGCCGTATTATCCGGCTTGATGCTTAGTTTCTGCGGCAGGGTCACACCCAGACGACTGAGCATGTTGCGAATGCTCTGAGTGGTAATCTGCCGCCCGCCGGTGCCATCGCCGGTGCCGTTTAGTCCAACCACGATACCGTAACCAATAAGCTGGTTACTGCGCACCCCGGCGATTTTTGCTACATCCTTGATTCTATCAGCGTGGGCAACACCACTGCCCAACCCCAGGATCATAATCAACCCCACAATGATCGTGAAACTGAGTTCTTTGACTGATAACATTTTAAAACTCTCCTTCTTCGTTAGAACATTGTTGGGCTTCGCTCTCGCTCTGCCCAACCTACCATGTGCCTGTTTAAATGTAGGTTGGGCTGAATAAAATGAAGCCCAACAGATTGTCTAAATAAAATCGAACTCCGCACAATACTCAATACGGCCAGACACCGCTCTGGAAGAACCGCGCCAGCGGCCCCATGCTGTTCGCGGATTTCATGGCGCCATCTCCGGCATAGCTCATATAGGCATTGGCAACCCGATTAGATGGCACGGTATTGTCCGGCAAAATATCCAGTGGCCGAACAATACCTGAGAACTGGATCATTTCTTCTGACTGATTGAGCGTCACCAGCTTTTTACCTTTGACTACCAGATTGCGATTAGGCAATACCTCAGAAACAATAACCGTGATCGTGCCGCTGAAAGTACTGTTCATGGAACTGGTGCCCTGACCGGAAAATTCACGCCCGGCTTCAAGATTGTTTTCCAGAATCTCGACGCCGTCCTTATTGGTGATCTTCTGCCCGGCCAGGGTCGGTCCCGGCATTTCCACCGTTTGGTCCTTGGAGGTATTGGTATTCGAGCTGGAGCTGGCATTGGTGCTTTCCTGCAAATTAATGGTCAGGATGTCACCCACGGCATGCGCCGTCACATCCTGAAACCAGCCGACCATCATACCGGTCTGATAAATGGCGCCGTTATCCTTGCGTGGCAGTTGGGTTACCCTGGGCGCAGCCGGATCAAAGCTGTCCTTGCGCGGTTTGAAGGTAATGCCACAGCCCTGTTGCAGGCCCATACTCGCGACCAGCCCAAGACAAACAAAAATCCTTGATATATTCATGCACTCACCCATTCAGCATTACAGATTGTTATTGACGTACTGCAGCATTTCATCGGCTGTGGAGATGGCCTTGGAATTCATTTCGTAAGCGCGCTGGGTTTCAATCATGTTGACCAGTTCCTCCACAATATTCACGTTGGAGCTTTCCAGCGCCCCCTGCACGATTGAACCCCGACCCTGAGAATCCGGATTACCTACTCGCGCCGAACCGCTGGCCTTGGTTTCCAGATAAAGGTTCTCGCCTATCGGTTCCAGGCCTGAACGATTAACGAAATCCGCCAGCTGGATATTACCCACCTGGGCAGGCGTAGGATTCCCCGGCTGCACCACAGAAACCACGCCATCACGGCCAATAGTAATGCTCTGGGCATTGTCGGGAATAATAATGCTGGGTTCGAGTTTATAACCGGATGAGGTGACCAGCTCACCGGCGGAGTTCACCTGGAATTCACCGGTGCGGGTATAGGCGATAGTGCCATTGGGTTGCAAAATCTGGAAAAATCCGCGCCCCTGAACTGCCACATCCAGCGAGTTATTGGTCTGTAAAATACTGCCCTGGGTATGCATTTTCTGGGTTGCTACGGTGCGTACGCCGGTGCCCAGATACAGGCCCGAGGGCAATTCCGTATCCTGACTACTCTGGCCACCCGCCTGGCGTACGTTTTGATAAAGCAGATCTTCGAATACGCCACGCGACCGCTTGAAGCCCGTCGTGTTTACGTTGGCCAAATTATTACTGATCACCGACAGGCGATTCGTCTGCGCCTCAAGGCCGGTTTTTGATATCCACAGGGATCCACTCATCTGCTTTGCTCCAGTGCAAGTGTTTACTTAAAAAAATATAATTTGATGCTATGCCAGACGTAAAATCTGTACCGTGCGTTCATCATTCTGCTCGGCCATTTTCATCATTTTGGTCTGTATTTCAAACTGGCGGGCGATTTCGATCATGTCGACCAGTGCGGCGGCCGCATTCACATTACTGCCTTCCAGGGTTCCGGAAATAACATTCACATCGGCATCGGCTTCGGCCTCACTGCCATCTTTCAGACGCAACAGACCATCTTCCCCCTTGTAAAGCTCTGTTAACTGGGGTTTGACGATCTTAATGCGATCGACCTCCTGCATGGAGAAGGCTTCATCACCTTCATTGATAACACTGATCGTGCCGTCCACACCAATTTCCAGTTTTTCAAACGGGGGAATACTGATAGGCCCGTTTTCGCCCATAACCGGATAACCCGCACCGGTCACCAGTTGCCCCAGAGTAGTCACTTGCAGATCACCGGCCCGGGTATAGGCTTCATTGCCATCCATACCCTGCACCGCAATAAAACCATCATCCCTGACTGCGATATCCAGATCACGACCGGTGGTAATCATGGCGCCGCGCGAAAAATCCGTCCCCGGACGTTCCGCCATCGCGTAAACACGGGAAGGCTGACCCTCGCCAAACAGCGGCATGCTGCGCATGGCGGCAAAGTCGGCGCGAAATCCAGTCGTATTGCTATTGGCAATATTGTTGGATGTCACAGCCAGGGCCTGCATATTCTGCTTTGCTCCGGTCATGGCGATATACAGCATACGATCCATAATTTATTCCTGCCGTTATTAGCGGATATTGATAATAGTCTGGGTGATAGTATCGGCTGTGGTGATCACCTGCGCATTGGCCTGGAAATTTCGCTGCGCCTCGATCATGTTCACCAGTTGTCCGGTAAGGTTTACATTCGAGCCTTCCAGTGCACCGGACTGCAGCACCCCGAGACTGCCCGAACCTGCCGTACCCACCAGGGCCGCGCCCGAAGCAAACGTTTCTGCCCACGAGGTTTCGCCCAGCTGCTGCAATCCGTTGACATTGGCAAAGTCAGCCAGGCTCACCTGCCCCAGCACCCGGGTTTGACCATTGGTATAGCGCGCCTTGATAACGCCGGTGTCGTCAATATCAAAACCGCTCAGACGACCTGAAGCATACCCGTTCTGGGTCAGGGCGCTGACATTGAAACGGCTGCCGAACTGAGTCGTTGGCGTATTGGATAGCAGATTGATCTTGATGTTCAGCGGATCGGCGCCCGAGTCCAGCACGATGTTCTCATAACCGATGACGCCGGGCGGCACCGGGGTGCCGTTGATACTGGCCAGTGCGCCGGCGCCATCAAACGCCAATATATCACTGGCATAGGGTGGTGCAGTTCCTCCCCTGGCATCCTTGCCATCGACAAACATATGCGTTTCCCACTGGTTGGGAACATCCGTCTTGACGTAATACATGGTTGCCAGATGTGAAGCGCCGAGTGAGTCGTAAATGGTTAATGATGTCGAATGATTAAATGAATTGGGAACTTCCGGATCAAAAGGCTGGGTAGAGGGGCGCACCTGGGAACTGTCCAGATTGACACCGACATCCAGCTTGTTGGTGGCGCGAGGATCGATATTGGAATTATCCAGATGCAGGGGGCCGACGGAGCCGGTCACATTACCATTCTCATCCGCATTGTTAACCACCAGTTTATTGCCGCCACTGTTAACCACAAAGCCTTCTCGATCTACCTGAAAAGATCCGGCGCGGGTATAGACCCGTGAACCGTTATCATCAAGAATAAAAAAGCCTCGGCCGTTGATAGCCATATCCAGTTTATTATCCGTGAAACCAATATTACCCTGACCAAACTGCTGCTTCACTTCAGCCAGGCGAACACCGGCGCCAATTGCATTGGAAGTCGCGCCATCGGTTGCCGCATAAACATCAGCAAATTCAGCCCGTGATTCCTTGAAGCCGGTGGTGCTGGCATTGGCGATATTGTTACCGATAACTTTCAAATCTTCGGATGCGGCGTTAATACCGCTGAGTGCTGATCGAAATGGCATCGTCTATTCCTCTCTCAATTAACTGTTAAAATATCTGCTTGACTGAATTCATGGTGGTGGCGCCGCCATTAGCGAGATTGAGCGTCATCCCCTGGGCATTGGCGCCCAACGATACGCTTTCAACCGAGTCAACTACCATGGTCTTTACTGCCTGCTGTTTTCCATCTGCAACAATTTCCGCCTTGATGGTATAGTTCCCGGCCTCTGCCCGGCCACCGTCTTCCAGTTCTCCCTCTTCGTTAATGCTCTGTTTCATTCCATCCCATTTAAAATTCACCAGGCCCTGAGACTGGCTGCCCATATCCAGCGTTTTCACTTCCTGTCCCTGGGGATCGAGAATGTGAATTTTCATGTTCGAACTGCTCACAGGAAGATCAACCGCACCACTTATTCCACCCTGCGGCGACAACGTTGCAACGTCCCCCGGTATCAACACCTTGCGGCCCACCATACTGGAAGCCTGCAGGGCATGACTGGACTTCAATGAATCCGACAGCGAAGCAAATGACTCTTTAATATCTTTAAGGCCACTGACCGCACTGAACTGCGCCATCTGGGTCAAAAATTCGCCGTCTTCCATCGGCTTGAAAGGATCCTGATTATTCATCTGTGTCAGCATCAGCTTCATGAATTCTTCCTGACCCAGGCGCGGCTTCTCCTGCGTTTGCTGCTTCGGCGTTTTGGTCAGCCCAAGGCTTTCAAACGACGTAACACTGGATTTATTAATGTTTTCCATAATTCCCTCCCTACTGTCCCATCGACAAGGTGCGCATGAGCATCTGCTTGGCGGTATTCATCACTTCCACATTGGTCTGGTATGAACGAGAAGCTGAAATCATGTTCGCCATCTCTTCAACTACATTGACGTTGGGCATAAATACATAGCCCTCTTCATCCGCCAGCGGGTGACCGGGCTGGTACTCATGGCGTAAGGGGGTCTGACTTTCCACAATGCCCATCACGCGCACACCTTTAACCGCACCCTCCTCGGTCGCAAACTGATCTACAATCGCAGAAAATACCGGCTGCCGCGCACGATAAGTATCACCGTTGCTACTGCTGGCGCTATTGGCGTTGGCCAGATTACTGGAGGTGGTATTCAAACGAATGGTTTGTGCATGTAATGCGGAGCCCGCCGTATCAAACAGATTAAACAGTGACATGATTATTCGCCCCTCAGCGCTGACAGCATTTTATTAAAACGACCACCCACGATGCGTAGACTGGTCAGATAGCGCATAGCATTTTCCGAGAACTCCGCCATCTCAACCTGGGTTTCCACGGTATTGCCGTCCAGCGAGGGTTGCAGCGGCCGGCGATAAAGCAGTTCGGCGCCAAACGCATAGCCCTCCGGCTGGATGTGCATTTTGCTGGTTGTGACAAGAGAACGGATAGAACCAGCCGTCTCCGCCTCTGACATGGCGGCCTTGAAATCCAGATCCCGCGCCTTGTATCCAGGGGTGTCTGAGTTGGCCAGATTGGCGCCGAGGATACGCGCCCGGTAAGCCTGCATATTCAACGCTTTTTCGTGCGGTCCAAGAATACTGTCAAAATTCATCGGCATTTCGTTTGCCCTTTGTTCCTGTTAGTGGTTGACGAGATACAAAGTGCAACAGCCATGCCAGTTTTATGGGTGCTTATTTTTCAATGACTTGGGGATGGTTTTGATTCGTTTTGCCACCGGCGACGGCAAGGTAAGGCCGAAGCGGCAAACTGTGTCAGGATGGGAAAGTGGGATTTTGCAGGTTCCCGTAGAAGCTGCACCTGCAACGGAAATGTTGGGCTGAATAAAATGAAGCCCAACAACATATATCCCGTTCGGTAAGCTCAGGACACCCCCGTTCTTTTTTCAACATAGTCAAAGAAGCGGGCGATGTCTCCCGCATCTCGGCTGCGCGCCATTTTCGGCAGGCTGTCGAGAAAAACTCGGCCGTAAGGTTTGTCCAGTAAGCGCGGGTCGCAGATCATCAGAATGCCGTGATCACTGACATCACGAATCAGGCGTCCTACCCCCTGCTTCAGGGTGATCGCAGCATTGGGTAATTGAAACTCCATAAAGGGATTCCTGCCCTGCTTACGCATGGCTTCGATGCGTCCCTGCAAAACCGGATCGCCCGGCGAAGCAAACGGCAGCTTGTCGATGATGACGCAGGACAGGGCGTCACCGCGCACATCTACGCCTTCCCAGAAACTGCTGGTGCCAAGCAATACGGCATTACCGATTTTGCGGAATTTCTCCAGCAGAATGTCGCGCGGTTCCTCACCCTGCACCAGCAGGGGAAAGTCGAGGCTGTCCTCAAGCAGTTCCGCCGCTTCGCTCAGCGCCCGATGAGAGGTGAACAGCAAAAACGTGCGCCCGCCACAGCTGTCGATCACCGGCCGCGCGGATTCGATCACCGCCCGGGTATAGTCGCGATCACTGGGCAGGGGCAAATCCCGCGGCACATAAAACAATGATTGATGATAATAATCAAACGGGCTGGCCCACTGCACGGTCTCGGCCTCAATCAATCCCAGTTGCTGCTGGAACAGTTCGAAACTTTCGCCTACGGCCAGTGTTGCCGAGGTAAAAATCCAGGCCGCGTTTATTTCTGACAGGCGGGACTGGAAGCTGTCAGCGATACTCAACGGTGTCAGATGGATTGAGAAAGAACGCTTGTGAATCTCGTACCAGTGGATCTGATCCTCGGGCGAATCATCGGTCAGACGCCTGAAAATATCCTCCAGCTCGGCACAGCGCCGCAGACAGTTATCCAGCCCCTTGCTGCGTTCCGATAAAGGTTTAAGCGTGCTCTGCAGTTTTTCCAGCGCAGTATTGACCTTGTCGATCGCGGCCAGCAGATCTTTGCCATCGGCTTCATCACGCCAGACCCCGCGACCGCTTTTCAGCTCAAAGGCAAGACGCATATCCTGTACCGCCGTTTGCAGGGCATCGGTCACAGTCGAGAAATCCCGGCCTTCATTAATATCAGTGATGTACTCGGCTTCGGCATCGCGCGCCAGTTCCATCAACTGCTGGCTGCTCATGGAGACACCGAAAAAATTGGAGGCGACATCCGGCAACTGATGCGCTTCATCGATAATAAAAGCATTGGCCGCCGGCAACAGTTCACCGAAACCACTCTCGCGCAGCGCCATGTCGGCAAACAGCAAGTGATGATTGACCACCACCACGTCCGCCGCCTGCGCCTGACGCCGGGCTTCCATCAAATGACACTTGTCATAAAATCCGCATTCAGCCCCCAGACAGTTATCCGTGCCTGACGTCACTCTCGGCCAGACCGAATCCGTTTCCGACAGGGCGGACAATTCGGCGATGTCACCGCTTTTCGTCTGCATCGACCAGCTTCTGATCATCTGAATTTTTTGCACCATCTCACGGCTGCTATAGCGACCTTCTTCGGCCACTTCCAGCCGATGCAGACAGAGATAATTATTACGACCTTTTAGCAGGGCCACGCTGACCGGCACTTCCAGCGCCTTGCGCACCACCGGCAGGTCGCGATGATAAAGCTGATCCTGAAGGTTTTTGGTGCCGGTGGAGATGATCACTTTCTGCCCGGAAAGCAGTGCTGGAACCAGGTAGGCGAAGGTCTTGCCGGTACCGGTGCCGGCTTCAGCGATAAGAATTGAATTGTGTTCCAGCGTCCGGGCAACCGCTTCCGCCATCGCCTGCTGTTCCGCACGAGGGGCAAAACCGGCTACATATTTTGCCAGCAGGCCATCCTGGCCTAAAATTTCACTCGGTGTGTTCATGCTGATTATCGTTTGCAGCCATTAAAATATTGAACAATGTTTTTAAAACCCGGGCAGGTTGGGCTGAGTGCAACGAGACTCAACATCACACGCTAAATAGCTGTTCCAAATACC
>Ga0316207_10002426_pt1 | contig 19194 bp, 32 predicted proteins | sample 6weekpyrite_MG_FD_204943 | JGI IMG/M metagenome (GOLD analysis project Ga0316207, IMG submission 204943) | Microbial mat bacterial communities from mineral coupon in-situ incubated in ocean water Damariscotta River, Maine, United States -... | ecosystem: Environmental > Aquatic > Marine >...
GGGTATATTGATATAAGTTATCAAGATGCTGTGCAGTTTGAGATTTTAGCAAAGCTAGACAATATTGAAGAAAGCAACGCCAAGATTTATTTCGGAACGCCAATGTAACACCCCCCAATAACACAAGAGGTATAGATGATGAGCGACCTAAAATCATTACGGAAAAGAATCGAGGCATTGGAGGACAGGGTTCATTATCTTGAAACCAAGCCACCGGTTTATGTGCCACCTCCTACTTATGCGCCAATTAATCCATTACTTAATCCACCTACAACATTGGATTTTACCAGTTTAGGCAAAGAAGAACCTTGTTTATTTGATGGGTTTAAAGACGAAGCGAGCAAAGGTAAAGCGATAGGATTAGCTTGCCCTTGCCCTAAATGTTCGCCGCGTTGTTGAATAACACAACACCAGAGAGGGATGCGATGAATCTGTATCTAAAAATTATTCTGACATTAATATTCTTCCTTTTCGGCTGGATTTTAATACCAGACCCAATGACTAATGATGCGGCTAGAGGCGTATTAGGCGGCATGTCGCTTATGGTTGGCTTGTGGATAGGGATAGGCAAATAGAAGCTACAGGTGAGTGATATATGAGAAAAATACATTTACTGCATCATTACGCAGCTATAGAAATGCTCACTTGGTTTATGTACGGAAGGACTCATAGCCATGTGGTTTGTGAAGTGCATAGCATGTTAATTCAAAGCGAAACACTAGCGGCATGTAAAGAAGGTAAATAGATATGAAAGAGCGCGATTGGTCTGTATCAGTGGATGGAAAGTTAATGGCTACCTATCCAACTAGAGAGCAATGCGTCACTTTCTGTCACTTAAATGGGTATGTGGTTGAGGGTAGGGGTAAAAAGTATTTTGTTGACGGTGTAAGGATTTGCCAGAATGGGAGGGTTGTTTAGATATGACCGTCACAAGCATATGGGAATGGAAGTGCTGGTATTTTCCTGATATGGCCGAGGATGACTATATCGCCTCACTGGATATGGAGCAGCAAATAGAAATATCTGTGTTGAAGTCTCTTAAACAGATTGAAGGTAAATAGATATGAACTCATGGCCTAACCCTTATCCACCAGCAAGACCTAAACCAATTAAGCCGTGGAGGAAATAGATATGAGTGTAACCAAAAAGGCAGAGGCAGATGAAATGCTGCTAACGCAAGCACGTACTATTAAAGAGCTACAGGACAAGCTGGCAAGTATGGAGCAACCAAAATACGATTACGCAAAGGTAATCGCATATGCTAAAAAGCATAACTTACCAACAGATTTCGAGCTATAAGGATGGGAAAGATGAGTAGATACTGCATACATTGTAACCAATGGGAGGGTAGCTCGCTCAGGTGTTGCGATGAATACGATGGGCAAACTTATCTAAAAGAAGATGACACCAAGCGAGGTGAGGTGATGAGTGATAAAGCAGCGATAGATTTAGTGCAGGAATTAGAGGCTAGAGTTTATAAAGACTCTGATGAGAAAATTAGTTTAGCCCAACAACTCAAAGAGTCTCAGGCTGAGAATGAAAGGCTGAGATTGTTAATAAAAGATGCCGGTGATTATCTTGATATTAGTAAGCATACGTGCATCGGTCACGGCTCAATATTGCATAGAGAATTTAAACAAGCCCTAACACCAAAGGAGTGAATGATGAGTGACCTACAAGATTACATTGATTCAGATGACCCAAATTATTTTTGGCGACTATCATCAGGCCAGCATGAAAACTTGCTTGATGCTGCTATTGAATACGGCGAAAGACTAGAACAACAGCTCCAATCATACATAGAGCGTGAAGAAAGGCTTGGGTTATTGATTAATAATTGGCGAGAGAAGCAATATAGGCTTAGATTGATAAGAAGCGATTACAGTTCTTGTGATGAGCTGGATAATTGCGCCGATGAATTAGAGGCAATACTAAACAGATAGCTCGTTTAACACCTGCTTAATGGATTTTTATGAAACAGAAACTTAAAGGTGGGGCTGAGTTTGATTGGGTTGGGTCATGGAGGAAGTTCTATTGCTACCTTTCTAGGGCTGGAGTAGGTAAGAAGATTAAGCGCCAGATGAATAAGCGGTTTAGGAGAGAATGGAAGGATTTAAACTAACTTTCCTATCCATCTACCCTTCTTGTTTTTAACTAGAGGGAGTAGTTCTGGAAACCCGCCGAGAATAATCCCGCAGCCAATGATAGGTCTTTTCAGGTTTGTGTTGTTGTAGGCCATAGCGTATGAGTCATCATCAATCAAACACCCTACCTGCATACCCCAGTAAAGACCTAGCGTATTACCCCAGTATTCAATCTTAAACTTCTCATGGTAGTGGCCTTGTACTGCACTCATGCCGTGTGATTGAGATACCTTTGTTATGTCTGCGGCTCTACCGTGATGGAAATAGCAAGATTGGCCATTGCTTAATTTTATCGTTAGCTCTTGATGCCATTTCCACCCCTTTCCTACTCCTAGAAGGTCGTTATAGGGAAGGATTGCACATTGAGGTATTCCGTTGGTCTTGGCCTTGCGGTAGTATAAAGAGCCGTGATTAGAGTCCACTAGATCCATAACAGGGAATATCTTTTCCACTTCCTTGATAACCTTGCGAGCCGCCCTTAGCTCATCGCCTGCTGACATTAAATCAGGGTCTGAATCATGGTAGGACATAGCATGGTTGTCTACCTCATCGCCTATACAGACCACTCTATCTGGCTTGTAAACTTTCTTGATTTCTTTCAGGAAAGCCAAGGTATCCGGGTGATGGTAAGGTATGTGCATGTCGGAGATTACAAGTACAGTTTCGTTTTTCATGGCTTCACCTTGTAGTATATAATTATTGTTGTAAAACAAATATTTAGTATATAATCTACTATTAAAGGCATACTACCAGAAGGAATGACGTATATCAACATTAATACACAACCCATAAACCACGTTAATACGAACAACCATGATATGCCGTCAGAATGGCCTTGTATATATGACCGATATGCTTGAGGCAGGCCACATATAGCAAGCAGAAAAGCCGCACTCCAGCCTATTATCTCCATAGAGTCTTAACGGGTAGTCCTGTTGACATATCAACCTTGCAGGCTATCTTAACGGCTTCTGTGGGGGATTTACCACAGTGCATAGCGGCTAGTGCTGCATCTGCTCCAGATCCAATAGCGTAGAACTTGTTAGAAAATGTCATTGGGTATTCCGATTCATCCCATAGCTCTATTTTACCACTGGCCTTTAGGATGATGATGTTAGTGTCTGAGAGAGTTGGGGGTGATTCTGTTCTTGTTTTATACCAATCTATGAAGGCCAAGCCTGAGCCTAATGCACCAGCAAAGCCTATTAAGTCTCCATTAACCTTGTATATCTTTGTACACCTAGCTCTTGTTCCCCCGTCATCAACAAGGGTATCCGATGCCATAGACTTGCCATCACAGGCTACAGTGGTCAAGAACACCTCAGTTCTGGATAAAAGACGGTTAAATCAACTTCGTATATATTTGATTGGCCTAATTTGATTAGGGCTATTTCTGCCATTACCTTTGATGCGTGTTCTTCACTTAACCCGTCTTTAATGTATTCTGCGCTGAATATATCTTGCCCTATTCTCATACCAACAAATCCACAGGCATCGTAGTAACGAGTTACATCTGCTTGCGCAAAGGATGACAAAAACAATAAAAAAATAGCTATCTTCATTTAAACCTCCATATCAGGTGTTACAGACAAGTAACCTAGCATGCCATGATCTGAGAAAATGCCATCAGCACCTTCTAACTCAAATTCAACTCTATCATGCCGGTAAGGGAAAAGGAAGGGAATATAGATGGGGATATTGGGAATAGTGTCACCGTCACGCACAAAGCGATAACCGTCACATTGAGAGGATAATTCAGAAAGACCCTTCATACCGGCTCTGGGAGCGCCAAAGGTGACTAGTTTGGGGTTGTAGCCTTCTTTAACAAGCATAGCTGCGTATATCTGAGCCATAGCACCCCCTAAAGAGTGGCCTGTAACGTATATATCCCCTTGTGGGAGGTCTTCTAAGAGCTTTCTGAGGGACTTTAGGAATCCTGAGTGACACCATACCCCTAGCTCGCTAGAGTGCCAAGGAACGGCTCTGATGTCCGTTACGATGTCTTCTGATGTCGTACCCCTAAAGGCTACTACATTGTCTTCTATGAGCGCCTGAGCGCCATCTATGTCTACAGTGGATTCTGTGTAAGCCCTGAGCGAGTATTCAGCTAGACTCTGAGCGTTCACTTTTATTTACCGTTATTGAAGTGCAGTTGGCGCATCCAGCAAGGCTTAATATCGCTACAATAAAAAGCACAACAATCAAGCAAGCCCAATCCTTGTTGTACATATCAATACCCCCAGAGTCTAGGTGAATAGTCGTCTAAGTGAATGAAGGTCTTAGCTACACCTTGACCGTAAAGGCCATGATGATATGCTGCTGATAGGAGTCTGGGCTGGTCTTTTTCAGGCATCGTTAGGGCAATGTCCACTGCCCTGCCTAGTACGTGTTTAGAAGCGGCCTTACCGCCCACGTTTTTGTTGTGTACTGAACACCGATAGCCCGATGTGATGTGAAGGGGAAAGCCTAATTCTCTACGAAGCGCAACGAGTTTTGCCATAAACTTTTCGTTCATAGGCATCTTCTGGCAGTGGGGGCATTGCAATTCTTCTACTGAAAAATACTGCCACCTACTTTGCATTTTTTCTTGTCAAGAATCTGTAAACAAGCCAAGCAATACTCAATACAACTAAGACCAATTCGAGTAATGGGTTTAGCCAGTTAGTTAGAGCTACAATCCATGCCCCTACGCTGCCTGCATCTGCGCCTGTTTTGAGCGGCTCCATTACACAATGCCTCTATCAATAAACGCCTGAGCTACATCATCAATAGTGTCTATGTTTGCAATAATATCATCGACTGCAATCAGTAGTGCTTCGGCCTGTGGTTTGCGCGGGTCAGCTTCGGCACTATCCAATATAGCTTGACGGTCTGCTGGCATTGGTCTGCCTCTTGCTCTGTCGCCTTGCAAGCCTGTGATAACTGTCATGCGTAAATTGTCTAGCGGGTTGGAGAGTTGTGATGATTTTTCGGCAACAATCCGATGCACTTCGGCTAATTTCGTTTCATTGGTGATAGGCGCAGGAACAAAGGTAAATTCTTCTTCTGTCACTTCGCCTGTTTTGACGTTTCTTATGATTCGTTTAGCCATTATACATCACCTCGGTAAATACGGATTTTAGTGCCGACTCTTAGCCCGCTTGCTATGCCAGCCGTAAAGTCTAGCCTTGTTAGGTTGGTCGTAACTGGAGAAGTCTTGCTCCACGTATAACCAAGAAAGTTTGTATTAGCGCCAATATTTTGATTACATCGAGAGTGTGCAATTACATATAATCCAGTGGCATATCCAACATCTATTGCCGTATAGGTTCGACTGTTTGCTGCTGCTGATGTTATGGTTGCGTCATTATTTCTCGCCCCCGTTACAGCAGTCGCTACACCGAATACATACCCATTATAGTAATTAGTCGCCGTTGTGTCGTTATTTGCATACATTGAGACTATGCCACCAGTGGTGGCTTCAGAGAAATGCTCAATCTCAATTCGATATGACTTATGAGTATTCATATCCAAGCCTGTGAAGGTTATGGTGGTTACGTCACTACCCGTTACTTCTTGCTCTGCGAGTAATGCTGTGGTGACAGGGATGCCGTTTGCCTTTGTGTAGCTCGTACAACGCCAATCTCCAGAGGCGTATTCTACAAACTCCGCCTCATCCCCTGCGGCTGTTGTAATGTCATCTCCAGACGGGAGGATTAAATCTGTAGCGTGATGGGTTAAGGTTAATGCGTCATCGAAGTGGAGTTTAATTTGAGTGCCAACACCTAATGAGTTGAATGATGTAATGGTGGTTGTGCCCGTTACATCAAAATAGTTGCCATCAGAGATTAAAGGCAGGGCTGTGGCAGAGGCTACGTCTGCGCCTTTGTTTAGGGTTACTAGCCCTGTGAATACGTTGTCTCCCGTAAATGTCTGAGTTGAAGCCAGTTTAGCGGATAGTGCGTCTTCTGTTGCTATTTCATCAAATTCCCCGTCTAACTCAGATCCTTTTATGATCTTACTAGGGTTGCCTGTAGCAAGAGCATCCTTAGCGGTAAAGTTCGTGTTCTTTGTATATGCCATTATTTTTCCTCATCCTTATCAAGCTGCTCTATGGTCGAGTTAGCTACCAGTGCTGCTATCGCTGTTCTGGTCTTTCTAATCTTGGTTTTCTCTGCAACTGTCTTGGCTACTTTTCCAGCTTTGTCTAGCTCACTAATCAAGGACAGCATTGCCTTTCTGGATGGTCTTGACATTACTGCCTTGCCGCCAGCATAAGTGATACCGCCCAAAGTAGCGACTATTGCAGCTTGTAATGGGTTGGAAGCTGCGGCTCCAGCAACAGATGTAACGCCTACGCCTGTTATCATCTTTGTAGCCCATGACGTTCTCGCTATCTCAGAAAGGACGTGCATAGTTTGGTTTATAAGCCCCTTTGTACCTTTTGCGAACTTCTCAGCCATGTTATCTGATGCCCATATCAGATGACCCAATCTTTCTCTCTCTGACTTTATATCTATGGGTGCGTGGGAATCTACTAGGTCGTTAAGAGTGTCCCTTATGGTTTTATTAAGAGTATGAAGGGAAGTCCCCTCTCTTTCTGTCCAGTCGATTGCGTTTTTTTGATCATATAGCTTGTCTAGCTCCCTTCTTGCTTTTGTTAGGCTTTGGGTCGTGTGCTTGCCATTAACAGAGTTTCTTTTTATTATCCTTAGTGACTCGCTTATTCGGTCTTTTAGCGGCTTTGTATTTGCCGCCTCAAACATTGGGTTTTCTTTCGCCAGAGCAGCAATGTTTGCTCGCAAGTCATTTTCGACACTTCTATTAATAGGCGAATTTGTGCTTAAAAGTTTTCTGTCTAAAGACTCTATTGCGTCTTTTCTAGCTTGATTGACAATATATCCGTTATATTCTCCACCCTTGCCGTACTTAAATCCTTTTAGATCGGCTACTGTTTCAGATGCCGCCTTCTCGTAAGGGGTTGGCTTGTATACGCCTTTATTCCCTTTTAGGTTTGATCTTTTGTATACTTCTATTAATCTTTTCTTGCTATTGAATGGCGCTATCTGTTCAAATGCTTTGTCAACTATCTGGTTTCTTAGACTCGTCTTTAGCGTAATAGCGCCTTTATGTATAAGGTCTGCGCTTTTCTTGATAGGGGTTACTGATGCAATTAACCCAACTGACTCTAGGTTTTTTCTGGTGTTCTTGTCCAAAGAACCCCACCATTCTTTAACATCATCCCATGACTCAGATGCTAAGTTACGCACTGCTTTTACAGCGTCAGTATCATAAGCTGCCTCAGATACGCCGCCTAAAGCCCCAACAATAGGATCTATAGACTCCTCTCGAACACCGGCGGTGACTTCTTTGATTGGCTCAGGAATAGCCCCGTATGCAGCGCCTACGCCCTTACCAACCCCTTGTAGGGTTTGAGCAAGTTCGCTACCCGTATAATCAATCGCTCTACCAACACCCTGACCTACGGTTTGCAATGCGGCGCTACCATAGCCTATTTCGTCTTTGCCGAGGGACTTAGAGGTTTGTTGCCCTTGCCAAGCCCTTTTAGCCAAAGCCCTGTCTGTCATAGGGTCTGATGAATACTCGCCCATATTCCAGTCCTGTGGCATGGGCGCAAAATCATCAGAAGATGTTTCGACTGCTGGCTCTAGCTTTGGTTCTTGTCGAGGCTCTCTTTTGCTAGTCATCATCCCAACATAGTCCGTTTTCTTGGGTTTCTTGGGTTTTTGATTAACCAGCATATCCACGTAATCACTCACTGAAAAACTCCTTCTCGAGTTGATTTAAGATGGATTCTTTTAAGGACTCCTCATCGAGTTTAGGGTTTTCTTTTAATAGCTGTTTCTTTATTGCAGCTCCGCGATTATTGACTATATCCGACATCTGATTTAAAGATATTGGGAAAGTAATGTTGTTTTTCTCCACACCATCGCGAATAACCTTGGACTCCTTAACGCTTAGCCCATGCCTCATAACATACAATGCTCTTGCTCTTGCCATTTTAGCGCCTCTAATGGCATTTTTGGCTTTATTCCTGAACTTGGTTGGACCATCAGCGCCAAATACGCCTTCTCCAGCATCAGGAGCAGCCAGTCTTAGCCTGTCTGATTCTTGGTAAGACATCTGTGCGCCAGTGATGTATTTAATGTATAAATTGATATTTTCAATGGCATTCTGGTAAAACTTGGATGCTTCGCCAACTCTTTGTTTGTCTTCTTCTGATAGATCCCCGCCCCACTTTTCGTACTGATCCATAGCGGCAGTTACAACCCTGTCAGGTATTGTTAGATATTCAGGCTTAAATCCATCCATCATATTTTCAAGCCTGTCTAACCCTTGTGTCGTATCCACAACAGTCTGTTGCAGCTTGTTAATCACAGGTTTGGCAAATCCTGATGCGGCAACATCTTCTTTAGTCCTGCCTGTTGTTATCTCGGTTAAGCCTTGCGGGTTTTTAATCAACTGGCCGCCTTGACGTACGTAAGTATTCCCTTTCTTATCAGAGAACCCTATTACGCTCTTGCCGCCCATATTCCCCTTAAATCTACTAAGGTTGTTTTCAGCCCCGCCCCTCATTATTTTCTTGGCTTCGTCTTCGCCGAATATTTCTGAAAGCTCTTTAAACTTTATCGCAGTAGCGCCTTGTTTTTCCTTATCAAATGCTTCTAGCTGCTTCTGTTTGATCTGCATTCCCAAATCAGACTCTTTGCGCTTATATGCCTTATCATCAGCAGCCGTACGCATCTCTTGAGCCTTCTGCATCATCTTCATAGACATAGGTGGGTCGATTTCTCTTACCTTCCTTGCCGCTTCTTCGTAAAACTCGGCGGTATTAACTTTAGACTCCCATCCTTCCTGCATCATTTCCTGCTGGACTTGCTGGAGAGCCTTAGCCTTTGATATGCGGGGGTCTTCACCACCAAATCCTTGCGCTAGTTGACGACCGCCTTGTGCTGCTGCACGTGATATAGCCGCCCATCCTGTGCCTCTTGAAGCGTCCTCTAGCATACCTTGTCTGCGGATTTCTGCTTGTACTTCCTGTGGAGATTTTTGATCAAATAGCATTGTTATCCCCTATCAACCGAAAAAGCTACTGGTAATTGAGTTAATGTCTGTGTTAGGCGCACCGAAAGTGTTAATGCCTTGTTGACCAAATAAACCACCAGACGAGAAATTATCACCAAATGATGAGAATGCGTTAGCAATAGCGCCGCCCTGATTGGCTGCGTTTTGAGCAGTAATTTGGCCTGCTGCTACATTACCGCCGCCCGCACCAATACCTAGACGAAGGTTCTCTAAGGAAGCCTGATCAATACCTAATGCTTGATTGGTTGCTCGTATGCCTCTGTTTTGTATTTGATTCTGTATTTCTTCCGCTAGAGTAACGGCTTGTTGTTCTCGGCCTAATTGTCGGCTATACGCTGCATCAGCTTGTGCGTTAAGTCGATGAGCGCCACCTGTTGATCCTAGCATTCCTTGAGCAAATAAGCGGGACTCAAGACCTGACTTTTCAAGGGCTTCATTACCCTCTGAGAGCTTGAATAAGCGGTTATAAATGCGTTGTTCTGGGGATACATATCCCTCCCTAGCCGCAGCAAAGGCATCGTCATCATAAAGAGGGTTGCCGCCTTGTGCGTTGAATAATCGGTCTGCTTCTGCATTAAGGGCATCAAAATCAGTGCCAGACTTACCGCCCTTTGTTTGCTCGTAATAATCTTGCGCGTTGATGTATTTATCAGCAAGACTTTCACCACTTCCGTTAATATTCCCTCCAGACTGTCCTGCTGACACATTCCATTGGCGCTGTGCATCAAACAGGCTTTGTGGTCTTTCAAATCCATACCTTGCGTAGTGCATAGCATCGCCATCACCACCGTTTCGATTGAACTGACCTGAGCCTAAAAGGTCATCATAAAAAGACTGTCTTGATCTATTCCCAGAGGTATCATAACCACTGATGAATTGATCTCTTGTAGGTGGTCGGAATTGACCTAATTGTGAATTAAAGAAATCAGCCTGACCTAAGTAGTAGTCTCGTTTTGACTGATAAGGGGCTGTTAGGCTTGCTGTACCCGTTTTGTTTTTCTGGTCAAATACACCCGACCCGATACCGCTATAAATGCTATACGGGTTAAACTGGGCTAACTGTGCGCCTTCTCTTGCGCCCTTAGATGCTTTAGAGCCGCCGATTAAAGAGCCTGCAAGACCTAGACCGCCACTAATTAGTGAGTCGCTCATAATACCTTCCTATAAATAATTTCTGATTGCTCATAGCCGAGCCGTTTAGCTAAAGGCGATATATCTACCTTTTGGCCTCCGAATGTCATCACTACAGATCCAGCCATAATCTTTGCCTGTTCCTCTGCTTTCTTTAATAGCTTCAATCCTAAAATCCCGTTTCTTGAGTTTGGCTTAACATAAACCACATCAACCGAGCAATAAGCTGTATTCTTTCTGTGGTGGTGGTATTGAATTGAGCAGTTAATATAGCCGTTAATCTTTCCGTCTTTTCTTGATATGAACGAGAACATCATTCCAGCTTCTTCTGCTTTTCTATAAAAGTCCCAATCCACATCTAGCGGCATCTCTACCGAATCAGCTTCTTTACTATTGGCGATATTTAGATCATGGAGTTCTTTTCTGTTTGCGTAAAAAGACTCCCTTTTGATCATCTGTTATACCTTCCTAATGTGAAGTACATATCTACTTTCTGAAAACTAATAGGCTGTTCGTTTACTGTTACATTCCAGCCAAATTGGAGATATTCTCCGTTCTTTGTCATATTTGCTTCTACTGTCGCAAGGACAGACCCACCTGAATATTCTGCTATGTTGTATTCAGATATGTTATATTCAGCTAAATTGGCATTGACCCTAACATCTGACTTTGACGAATAACCTAAGTCGTTATAGTCAAATGCCCAATAAAAGTTCACCGCATAGCCGTAACCACCTGCAACAATAGCCCTTATCTTTTTAGGGAATTTAAGGTTATTACTTTGTCTGTTGTCCCATGATGAGCGATAAATCATTAGGTAAGTTGATGCGTTATCGAGGTAGGTTGAATACTCTCCAATAACACCCGCTTGCCCCATGTATAGTTTGTCGCTTCTTGTTGAGATCATGGCTTTGGGGTCGATAGAAGTCCATGTGGTCGTTCTTAGCGATCCATCTTCTAGTGGTCTTCGTGTGTCAAAGCAAAATGTAAATCCTGATGATGGTAGGGTCAGAAGGTAAAAGGCATCGGGTTCGTGATAAACAGCCCTTACTAGGCTTAAATCCTCAGACCGGACTAGCGCCATTAAGAAGTCTCGGTTATTCCTAGAAACGTCTGTGAATGGCATTGACTTTTCTTGAATTGTTCTTTGTAAAGACCGTACGCCTGTGTCAGATAGGAATAGGAGGTCTGTGCCGATGTCTTGAACAGAGTCTCTAGCAATACAACCAATACCCTGTATCTGCTCTACCAAGGCCATGCTTGTTGGATCTTCTGCACCGGAGTAAATAACGATAGAGTGCTTACCAAAGAATATAATGTGGCCGTTAAATGCCGCGATAGCGGTAACTTGATCCATCCCATAAACCCATACAGATTTAAGGTCTATTGATCCACCGCTTGCGCCGTTATTGTCCCAAGGGATTAAAAGGTCTGAATAGTGTATAACAGTACCGTCAGTCGTCCATAGGCGACCGTAAGCGGCTAATACTTCGTTAGACTGTTGTAATTTGCGTGTAGTCCAAACAACCGACCCATCGGCTGTGGTGTTGCCTACAGTGGTATCCCATGATGGCTCTGATCCACCCGTTGTGCCTGATGTGGTTGCTTCAAAGTAAACGTTATTGTCTGTGCTTGCTCTTACAGCGTCCTTTAAGGCGTAAGCGGTTGTCGCCGCCCACTCGTCATGCTCTAGTAAGAGTTTGGTGAAGTTTCCTGAATCGTCTTTAAAGATAGGGTCATGGCCTGCCTGATAACCCACTACATTCCCGTTGAAGTTCTGGAATTTCCAGTTATCATCGGTAATCGTTACTGAGCCTGTTTTTTCTGTTAGCGTGGTTGTGCCTGAGTATAGCTTTGAATTTGCTGCCGATATGATTGTAGATGTGCCGGATGAATCAACCCATTCAAAGAGTTGCTCTATATCGGGAGTACCAGAGATTGGTGTGGTCGTTGTTTGCGCCCATCCGTTTCGTGCCGCGATACGACCTGTTTCATCAATGACGCAGTTATCAGCCTCAGTAGCCCAATTAGAATCAAGCGATGTAGCAGACTGTTGCTTATTGAGTCCGTAAAAGCCGGGGGCTTGAACGGATATAGGCTGCATCTGATTCATTGAACGACCCACATAAGGTCTTCTTTAGCCCGACCGCCATCCTGAGCAATAGCATCACTTAATGCTGTCTTATAGGCCATATCAGCCTCGTTGTATCCTATGCCACCATCTTCACCGCGCTCTGATACTGCTCTTGCATATAACCCCAACATAACAGGGTAATCAGGTACAGTAAGCTCTGTAGTGTCGTCTGATAAGTCTGCTTGCGGTACTACACAGTCAAATCTTAATGACTCAACCGCATCTGGCGTAGGGTACACATCAATCTGCATATCACCACTCGCGTCTACACCGCGAATACGATAGTTATGGGGCGAGTCGTTTATATTGTTTGTGGATAGGTAGTTTTGGTAGTTTATGTACTGCTGATGCACTTGCATCATAAAGTTGTCATCGGTGTCGTTGTAAGCCTGCTTAATTCTTCCGCGCTTACCAAAACCCGTAAGGGAGTATTGTGAGGTAGATGCAGCGGTTGTAACGGTTATGATTTGACGCAACTGAGTCCAATCCCATGCGTCCTCTACTTCTCTCTTTACATCGTTAAGGAAGTCTGCGAGCATCGTAGCATAAGTGTCATCAGCTACTACGCTTACTTCGTCTTCTCTTAGTTTTCTTAGGACTTGGTTGATTATCTGAAGGCGGTTCAAGGTTGGTCTCCTTAACTAATTCGTATCCATCATGCTCAAGCATGTGTTTTGTTTCTATGTCTTTAAGCTCAATGATTACGCCATTTCTCTTGCATTTCCACTTAGGCACGGCCTTCACCATAAAACGTAGATGTACGCCCTGTAGTTGAGTGGTCTGTTATATTCCATATCTTGCTTAGTTTCTCTAGCCACCATTCGTGAGGCTGGATGGTAAGGTGTAGTTTCTCGCCAACAATAGCGCCAAACTTATCTTCTTTTAAATGAATGTGTAGATAGCAGTTATCGGTGTCCATGTTCTCTAAGACAGCATCTACATGCTCTGGTGGTATGTGTTCGAGTACATCACAAGAATAAGCCCAATCAGCCTTAAATGAGTCTTCCCATAAGGACGCTTTAACGAATGGAACGTCTGCGTCTAGTGCGTTAGCCGCTATATCTACGCCGGTAACATTAAACCCGTTATCCTGTAGGATTTTAGTTGCCCTTCCTGTACCGCACCCAAAATCCACCAAAGACCCTCTTTTGGGGTTTCTTTTAAGAAAATCGGGTACACATAGCTCTGCTGGCGAACAAATGCGGTATCGCTTGTCATTCCATGTTTTTTCGTACTTTTCTTCTTCTTGCGCTGATGTAATCATTTATCATACCTGTCTTCAAATTCTTGTGGGGTTTCATCTAAATGGTAGTGTGGTAAGCCACCTATCCATACATGACCCACTTTGGTTGGGTTGGTCAGGTCTATCTTGTAGGGCTGGTCTTGAAACTTAGCCCTTATTTCTTCTTCATTATGTAGTTCTTCTAAGTCATCCCACGCATTAACATAATCAGCAATAATCACTGGTACGTGAATCTTGTGTTTCTTTGCTATCCATAATCTTGAGGTTCCCACTCTTGAGAATGTGCCTTCTGGAATTGCATTACAAAAGATCGGGTTTCTTATCCCTTCCTTTATAATGGATTCTTCTAGTTTTGAATAAAATGAATGTCTTTCTTCCTGCTTTCTTATCCAATCCATAGGAGGCTTAACGGGACGAGAGCCGAAGCCCCCGATCCCTTTGCCATAATGTTTGTTGGTTACTAAGACCGAATCAGAAATCAACTGTGGATCAATAACCCCAAACCTTATTATCATACGTGGGCTGGATTGCGGCCTAGTACGACACAACGAACTGTGGCAGAAGCTAAATCAATATTGCCGCCAGTGTTGTTGTTAAGCTGGTAAGTTACAGTGTTAGCTGCTGTTACTTCTGCTGTAAGAGCCAAATCAGCAACATCTACACCATGAGATGCTAATACAAAATCACCCAACTGAGCGCCGGTGATTGTTAGTTCGCCTACTTCTTCGTTACCGTCTGCGATAGAGCCAGCATCGTAAGTTTCTGAGCCGAATAATACGTTTGGAAACGCATCTTGGAATTGACGTCTTGCCATTATATACTCCTCGGAAAAGGGGCAATTAAGCCCCTATCCTTTTTCTATTAACTACCTATTAAGTAGAAGGTACGATGAAAGAAACGCCAGCGTTATCGCGGTACTCAGCAACGCCGTAAACACAGTCAGCAACCATCAAGTCACCTAAGTGTTCTAGCTTGTTCTGAGCCTGCATACGTACGCCCTGTTGCTCAGCGTAAACTACTGCATCTTTGTGGAAGATGTGACCCGCACGATACATTGTGGAGAAGTCATCTGAAGCGAAAGATGGGCAGTTACTTGAAACGTACACGTCCATACCGTAGATAGAACCTAATTTACCTGTACGGATAGGGTTGTTACCGTCACCAATGAACGCTTGCTCTGTGAAGCGAGAAAGACCTAAAAGGTCAGACTTAGCGATAGGTGGGATAACCATGTAACGATTCATCATCGGTACGTCAGCATTATCCAACTGCAAGATCATAGCTCGGATACCAGCATCTGTGATGTCAGTACCGTTACCAGTAGTTGCGTCATTAAATGCAGTAGTACCGTCACCACCGATTACAGCAGTTTCCCAGTTATTCGCACCTGCGGCTGTGCCGCCATTAAGTGTTTCAAACTGAGCATGGATATCTGAATCAGCTTGTTTCGCTAGAGAGTAGCCGAAATCTTCTGTGATAGCAGAGCGAAGTGAAGTCAATGCTTGTAGTTTAACAATGTCTTCAACTAATGCTGAGTTGTAGTAGTGCTTATCAAGCAAGATAGGAGTTGTACCATGTGTTACTGCCTTTGGTGTGATCTCTGTATCTGCTGTCTTAGCGGTTGCTGTTTGGCGAGAGTAGTTAGGGACGTGAATGGTGTCACCTTTTTTACCCTTGTGAGAAACCTTGCGAACAAGATTACCCATGACGAGGCCAGCCTTGTAATCGGCGATGACCTCATTGCTCCACAACTCCGGGATGTAGGCATCCGAGTGTGTTACTTGATAGTTAGTAGCTCCAATTGCCATTTTTATTTACCTTTAATTAAAATGTTTAACGAACACGCTTTTCTTGATAAGCCTTTAGAATCTCAGGCCACATGGCCTCATACTTATCAAAATTGCGTACTTTTAGTTCAGCCAAGTCTGCTCGTGAATACACCTTATTTGCCGATTTACCGCCTGCGCCTTCTGAGGCTACTTTGGTAATATCTGCCTTTGCCTTTTCTAGTCTTACATTATCCTCTGCTTGTTTTTGAGAAACTGAGGTGTGTGACTTCCAATCAGAAAACAAGAAATCAGCCGCTTCCACATCGTAGTTGTTGGCATCATTCAGTAGTCGTTGTCGCACTGGATTGTCTGCTGCCCAATTTTGAAATGATGGATCTTGATAAATATCCATAAAATCTGGGTGCTTAGACTTTAGTGTAGTAACGGCTGTCTGGTTCTGAATGTTTTGCAACTCTGATTGTAATTTCTGTATCTCAGGGTTGCTCTGTAGGCTCTGGTTGATTGCATCGGTTGGGTTATCCAACAAAGAGTCTAGGTCTATGGGTGTTTCTTGCGAAGGTTTTTGGATAAACTCATCTGCTGTCTTACGAAGTTGCCCTAATTCTTGAGCTTGTCGAGAGTTGAATTTCTCTAGCTCTTGATAGTTCTTTACCGCAGTGTCCCTGTCCCAATCGTCAAATCGGGTTTTAGGTTCTTCTGCTTTTACTTCAACTTCTTCTTTAACTTCTTCGACTTGTTCTTCCACTTCTTCATTAACGATAATGTCGTCATTCATTGTAATTCCCTTCCTAATGGTTTAGGGTAAATAAAAATAGCACTGAGTTTGTGCTAGAGTTGAGTCAGGTTAGAAGGATCTTCTTTCCCGTTAGCTGATTCGTGAGATTTAACCCATTTCGCATGAGAATCATGGAAATCAGGATCAGACCCATCAAACAGGGTCTTCACTGCACAAATCTTCAATCTAGTCATTTCGCCGCATCGACACTCAGTGGGAGTGTTTCTGTCACCGATTTTTACTAGGATTGTCTTGATATGCCCGTTAGGGCAGATATGATCATAAGTCGGCACTTGATTTCTCCAGTATAGAGTCGTATGACTCTTTCATAACTTTTTCGTGATTTAGTAAGAAATCTATTTCATCCAATCTGCCCTTTTGAAACTCTAATGGGGTGTTATCGGATACATTTCTTACTGAATTATAATACTTTGCATGGACTTTAAGGTCTTCCATGAGGTGTTTCCATCCGTCTGTTGAGTACATATCAAACAGGTCTTCGTAGTACTTTTTGTCTTCTGGTGTCATAGCGATAGGAGTAATATTGCTATTAGCTCGTCCTCGATTGCTTGTTTGTATTTCTTTTCCAGATCTTTGATTAAATCGTAGATATATTTCTGGTAAGCTATCTCTATCCTCGTTGTAGCCTCAATCCTTTCCATGGCAGCCAATAACTCAATCTTAATGGCTTCTACTTTTCTTTCCTGTTTGTGGTCTACCTGAATATAACCATGACCGACTACTTTCTCTGTTTTCTCAAGTGCGTTTCTCTCTGCCATGAGAGACTCAAGGAGGGCTTCTATTTTCTTGTTCTTGTATTTCTTAGGAGGCTTCTTGAGTTTTTGGCTCTGGCCTGCGCCATCTTTATTCGTAACAACAGGCGGGGTGTACTCCCCTTCACGCCAGACACCCTCACCCCATACGGTTTGATCCCATACTCCGACCGCCCATACGCCAGCTACACTAAGGCTCATTAGACATCGAACGGTGTGGCAGAGCCATCACCAGTAATGGAAACGCCATTAATCTTATCTACGTCACAGCCTAAGTTGCCTGCTGCGTGGGCTGTATTAAGGGTTGCAACTTTAGGTTGAATGTCTGCTGTATCAGCAAGGATAGCCGCAATATCATCAGCCTTAACAGAGTCATCATTAACCGTTGGCGAGCCTGTTAGGTTGTTGGTAACCGCCTTAGCAATGCCACGAATCTCAACAGAAGCATCTGCGCCGTTTAAAGTAATAGTTCCGAAGATACCGTCTAAAGTAACAACATCCCCACTGGCTAAGTTGTTCAGCGTCATTCCACCCCGCCAATCACGGACAGACAGGTTTGTTGCTCCGACAGCCGCACCCATATCAATGACTGGACTACCTGCACCAGCAACCTCAGAAACGCATTTCTCAAGTATTACATCGCCCGCTGCCGTTAATGTTACAGTGTCTGTGAGTTTCGAATGTGATAAATGCAAATCGCCACCAAAACTACAAGTGCCAATGTGTGAATTATCAATATGAAGCTCTGCTGTTGGCGAGGTGCATGTTCCTGTCATTTTGGCATGATAAATATGAGTACCAGACAGATCCTGTCCACCTAACGCACAAGTCCAACCATCACCATAGAACAGCCTCGATGGTTGTGATGAGGCAAATGTGATGCTTGAGTCCGGCGAGCATCTAAACTTAGACAGACTAAGGTTGCCGCCAATCGTGAGCGCATCAGCCAATGTATCTACTGGGTTATCAGCAACACCGTTAACATAAGATTCAGTTCCTGCTGTACCATCGTTAGTGTCAATCCAGACCGCGCCGTCTGCGTAACCTGCCGACTGAGCAACAACAGAATATGCACAGGTGATTCGGTCAATTGAAAGAGTGGCTGACGTTAGCCCTGATGCCGCATAATATCTTAATCTAGCTTTACCTAAATTAGCGCCTGTGCCTGTATGGGCTGTAGTCAGATTGTATTTGAAATCTGAGTCAGTGGATGAATTTGTGCCGCTTAAAGTGCCAACCTGATCCCATGATGTCCCAGCCCAGTTATAAGCAAACACACCTAGAGAGTCATTAGACCCTGTTAAGTTACCAGTTACATCAACCTCTGATGCAACACCGTTACCACCAACATCAAACTGGTAATATAGCTCCATAGCACCTGCGGAGTCAGTATGCTCATGGTCTGTTCCATCAAGGGTTTCGGTGTCCGTTACCGTACCTGATGATTGTGTACCAGTTGTCAGCGTATAGCTTTCGGCAACTGTGGATATGGCCGCGCTACCAGATGCGATATTGCCAACTTGCGCTTGCGTTGATGGATAATTGTCGCCCGATAAGCCTGTTCCGTCATATTGAAGTTCTAAGTTATCCGCTGCTGTGGTATCGCCTGATATGGCAACCGCATCCACTAAAAGATTTGTTTGCGTTGGGTCAAACGACACAGGCCATACATTAACTGTTTGACTTACTGACCCACTTAACACTTGTGTAAAAGCTACGTGATCACCGTTAGTCTCGGCTTGTGTTGGCACATAAGACCATTCACCGTTGCCTTCGTGAGCTGAAGTGCCTGTACCCGTTGCCTGTGTGCCACCGTCAATAGTGTAATAAACAGTAGGTGTGCCGGTTGTTACATCAGAGCCATCTGTTGTGCTAACAGCGTGAAAGCTGACGTTTTGACTTGCTACATTTTTACGCATTAGCTGAAACCTTGCATTGATTGTGTGATTGTTGCGTTTGCTGCCCAGAATGGATTAAAGCCACCAGCTACAGCCGCACCTGCTTCTATGTATTGGGTTTGGGGTTGGAACAAAGACCACGCGTTGCTTGATAGTTCTTTAGCCTGCGCGTCTGGTAATGCTTCCTCGAAAGAAGCAAACAGTTTTGTTTCAGAGTTTG
>Ga0316207_10002427_pt1 | contig 19180 bp, 16 predicted proteins | sample 6weekpyrite_MG_FD_204943 | JGI IMG/M metagenome (GOLD analysis project Ga0316207, IMG submission 204943) | Microbial mat bacterial communities from mineral coupon in-situ incubated in ocean water Damariscotta River, Maine, United States -... | ecosystem: Environmental > Aquatic > Marine >...
CCTGTGTGTTGGCATAGCCCAGCAGTGACTCGTGACTGGCCGCCAGCAGCGGCCGGATAAGGTGACCCTTGCCGAGCTCACTCGTAGTCGGCATGGCTGACAGGCCACGTGGACCTGCCCCACGAAATGACTGCAACAAAAATGTTTCGGCCTGGTCACGACAATGCTGACCGGTCATGAGCACGTCTCCCTCGGCCAGCAATTCCGCAAATGCCGCGTAACGGGCATTGCGTGCAGCCGCCTCGGGACTTTCGCCCGGTCCAGGCGTTGCATCTACCTTCAGGATAGTAATGGGAATATCGAGTTGCTGACAAACCTGCTCGCAGTGGGATACCCAACCTGGCGACTGGGCCTGCAGGCCGTGGTCAACGTGCACAGCCAGGATGTCCGCCTGTAACACTTCGCGCAGGCCAGACATCGCGTGTATCAACACGTGGGAGTCCATGCCGCCACTGAAGGCGACCCAGTAACGCTGCGGAGAGACAGGCAGGCGATGCCTGCATGTGCTAATCGCATCATGCAGTTGCCCAGGTGTAAAAGACATGGTGAAGTTCTTACTGTTCCTGGTAATTACCGAAACGGGACAGGCGTTCGTAACGCTGTTCAAGCAGGCGGTCCACGGGCATGCGCGCCAGCGCATCAACAGCTTCTACCAGCGTATGCTTGAGTGTCCTTGCCATGGTTACAGGGTCACGGTGTGCCCCACCCAGAGGTTCTGGAATAACCGTATCGATCAACTCGAGTTCTTTGAGACGCTGTGCAGTAATACCCATTGCCTCAGCCGCATCAGAGGCCTTCTCGGCACTCTTCCACAGAATCGATGCACAACCCTCAGGTGAAATAACCGAGTAAGTGCTGTATTCAAGCATGTTGACCCTGTCACCAACACCAATGGCCAGTGCACCGCCGGAACCACCCTCACCGATTACCGTACAGATGATCGGTGTCTTCAGTTCGGCCATGACAAACAGGTTGCGCGCAATCGCCTCACTCTGGCCACGCTCTTCAGCACCGATGCCCGGGTAAGCACCCGGTGTATCAATGAAGGTCAGGATGGGCAGGCGGAAACGTTCGGCCATTTCCATCAGGCGTAATGCCTTGCGATACCCTTCGGGACGCGGCATACCGAAATTACGTTTGATCTTTTCCTTCGTATCACGGCCTTTCTGCTGACCAATCACCATGACGGGACGATCATCAAGACGCGTCAGACCACCGACAATTGCAGCGTCATCAGCATAAGCACGATCACCGTGCAGCTCTTCAAAATCATCGAACATGTATTCAATGTAATCGAGCATATACGGGCGCTGAGGATGACGTGCAAGCTGTGAGACCTGCCAGGCAGACAGGCCACTGAAGATCGACTCGGTCAGGGAGCGGCTTTTCGATTGCAGGCGCTTGATTTCATCACTGATGTTTATCTCAGAGTCATCACCGACATAACGCAGTTCTTCGATCTTGGCCTCAAGTTCGGCAATCGGCTGTTCAAATTCAAGAAAATTCAAGTCCATAACTATAAAATACCGGATATCGATACAAAGTTGAACCGCATTATATCAGTAAATGATATCGACCTGCTCATTACCCGCCAGCTTGCGCAGATTCAGCAACAATTCATCAGTCGGGCGAATGCGCCACTCGTCTCCGAGCACCATGCGCGTCGAAGAATCAGGACGGATATAATCCAGGCAAACCGGGCACTGGCCATTTTTATACGGTGTCAGCAGTTGTTCAAGTGAATCAATAAAGCCGTTGCCGGCCTTGTCGGCAGGAACACGTATCAGCAATTGACGCGCAAAATACTCCCTTGCCTGGTCAATGTCGTAAATCTGGGTCGCCCGCATCCTGAGGCCACCACTATAGTCATCCTCTGTGATCGGTCCCTTGATCACCAGTACACGATCTTTCGCAATCAGGTCACGATATTGCTCGAAGACCTCGGTAAACGCGGCCACCTCAAGTCGACCACTGCGATCATCAATGGTCATAAAACCTATGCGTCCACCCGACTTGGTCATGCGTGTTTGTAATTCGACGACAAGACCTGCAACTGTTTGCTCGTTTTTATCACGCCCTGGCTGTACATCTGAAAGCCGGGTACTGACAAACCTGCTCAGTTCTTTTTCGTAACGTGAGATCGGGTGCCCGGTCAGATACAGACCAAGCGTTTCCTTTTCTGCATCAAGGCGTTCCTGTTCCGGCCAGTCTTCAACTTCATCAAACTGGACGACCTGCTCATGTTCAGCCGGACCGCCAAACAGGTCATCCTGGCCACCCGCTTCGTTGCGCAGATGCTGTTCAGCACTTTGCAGGGCAAGCGGTAATGCTGTCATCAGGGTTGCGCGGTTTGCACCCAGCCCATCAAGTGCACCGGCACGGATCAATGCTTCAAGTACGCGTTTATTGACCTTGCGCGAATCAACACGTCGACAAAAATCAAAGATGTCACTGTACAGGCCGTGTTCATCTCGTTCCTGAATGACACTTTCCAGCGCTGCTTCACCGACACCCTTGATCGCACCGAGGCCGTAATAAATTTCACTTTCGCCACTGGATTTGAACATGTAATTACAGTTGTTCACATTCGGCGGCAACACCTTCAGTTTCATGGTGCGGCACTCGTCGATCAGGGTCACGACCTTGTCAGTGTTATCCATGTCTGATGACATCACCGCTGCCATGAAGGCGGCCGGGTAATGCGCCTTGAGCCAGGCCGTATGGTATGAAACCAGTGCGTAGGCCGCCGAGTGTGATTTGTTAAAACCATAGCCGGCAAATTTTTCCATCAGGTCAAACAGGTCACCGGCTTTTTTCTCATCAAAGCCCAGTTCGCTCGCACCCGACATAAAGATGCTGCGCTGTTTGGCCATCTCCTCGGGTTTCTTCTTACCCATCGCACGACGCAGCAAATCAGCACCACCCAGTGAGTAGTTACCGATGATCTGGGAGATCTGCATGACCTGTTCCTGGTAGACAATCACACCATAGGTAGGACCCAGTACCTCTTCCAGTTCAGCAAAGGGGTATTCCACCTTTGCCAGGCCGTGCTTACGATTAATGAAGTCATCCACCATGCCGGACTCAAGTGGCCCGGGTCTGAACAACGCCACCAGCGCGATGATGTCTTCGAAACAATCCGGTTGCAGCTTCTTGATCAGCTCTTTCATGCCGCGTGATTCAAGCTGGAATACCGCGGTCGTTTCACAGTTCTTCAACAGTTGAAATGCTGCAGGGTCATCCGTCGGCAATTGTTCCAGTACTATGGGTTCTTCCCCCGCCCGTTCACGTTCACGGTTAACGGTCTTCAGCGCCCAGTCAATAATTGTCAATGTACGCAGACCCAGGAAATCGAATTTCACCAGGCCGACGGTTTCAACATCATCTTTGTCCAGTTGTGAGACCGTACTCTCGGAATCCTGTTCACAGTACAGCGGCAGGAAGTCTGTCAGTGCTGTAGGCGATATCACCACGCCCCCGGCATGCTTGCCGGCATTTCGCGTGATGCCTTCAAGTGATTTTGCAAGCTCTATCAACGCATGGACGTCTTCATCTTCATCATAGAGTTTGCGCAGTTCTTCTTCCTGTTTAAGTGCCTTGTCCAGCGTAATGCCGATCTCGAACGGGATCAGCTTGGCAATCCTGTCGACAAATCCGTACGGGTGGCCGAGTACACGTCCACAGTCACGCACGACCGCCTTCGCTGCCATTGTGCCGTAGGTAATAATCTGGGAGACCTTGTCGCGACCATAGTGACGTGCAACATAATCAATCACCCTGTCACGCCCTTCCATACAGAAGTCGACATCAAAGTCCGGCATGGAGACACGTTCAGGGTTCAGGAATCGTTCAAACAGCAGGTCATACTCGATAGGGTCGAGATCGGTAATACTCAACGCATAGGCGACAATTGACCCGGCACCTGAACCACGTCCGGGGCCGACCGGTACACCGTTATTTTTTGCCCAACGGATAAAGTCGGCAACGATGAGAAAGTAGCCCGGGAAGCCCATTGAGATAATAACGTCGAGCTCAATCTTGAGACGGTCTTCATATTCCTTGCGTTTCTCGTCACTGAACTTGCCATGGATCAATTCCAGTTGCGCGATGCGATTTTCCAGGCCCTTCTCAGACTCAAGCGTCAGGAACTGGTTAATATCAAGCCCTTCCGGCACAGGGAAGTCCGGCAGGAAATATTCACCCAGTCTCAATTCAAGGTTACAACGCTGTGCAATCAACAGCGTGTTTTCGATCGCCTCGGGAATATCGGAAAACAACTCACACATCTCTTCGGCACTGCGCAGGTATTGGTGCTCGCTGTACAGATGGGGCCGCGTCGTATCATTCAATGCTCGCCCGTCATGGATACAGACACGTGCCTCATGTGCGTCAAAATCACTGTGTTCAATAAACCGTACATCATTGGTGGCGACGACCGGCATATTCGTGTCCAGTGCCAGCTGCACCGCGGCATGCAGGTAACGCTCTTCACGCTCACGCCCGGTTCGTTGCAACTCGAGGTAGAACCTGTCCGGGAACAAGTCTGTCCAGCCAGACAGTAACTGTTGTGCCTGTTCCTGGTCATCGGCAAGTAACGCGTGACCAATATCCCCTGCACGGCCACCAGACAGGGCAATCAGGCCATCGGTGTTACCGGTCAGCCAGTCTTTTTCAATCATCGGAATGCCGCGATGCTGTCCCTCGATGTAACTTCGCGTAATCAGGCGGTTCAGGTTCAGGTAACCTTCACGGTTCTGACACAACAGCACCACACGCCCAGGAGGTACCCCACCGGCAAGTGGATGGATGAGCATCTCTACACCGATGACCGGCTTGATACCGGCTGCCAGCGCAGCGCGGTAGAATTTAACGAGGGCAAACAGGTTTGACTGATCGGTCAGGGCAACCGCGGGCATTCCCGAGGCCGCCACAGACTGCATCAGGGGTTTGACACGCACAATCCCGTCAACGAGCGAAAACTCGGTGTGGAGATGTAAATGGACAAAGTTCTGTTGCATTATTCCGGGTGACTTATTTCATTACAGCAATTTTGCTACGGGTGAAAAACTGCGTCGATGGATTGGCGTCACACCCAGCTCCTGCAATGCCTGCATGTGCACCTTTGTTGGATAGCCCTTGTGCGAGGCAAAGCCATAGCCCGGGTATTGCTGTTCCATCTCAACCATTTCATTATCGCGTGCGACCTTGGCAATAATAGATGCCGCACTGATACATGCGACCTTTTGATCACCCTTTACGACTGCTTCTGCGCTGCATGCCAGTTCAGGACAACGGTTACCGTCGATCATGGCATGTTCTGGCTGTATGTGCAGGGCTTCGACTGCTCGCTTCATGGCAAGCATACTTGCATGCAGAATGTTGATTTCATCAATCTCCTCAATCTCTGCACGTCCCAGTGCCCAGCTTAATGCGCGTTCCTTTATCTCCAGCGCAAGCCGGTTTCGTTTCACTTCTGACAATTTCTTGGAATCAGCAAGCCCCTCGATCGGCTGTTGTGGATCCAGTATCACCGCCGCGGCAACCACGGGTCCTGCCAATGGACCACGCCCCACCTCGTCGACCCCCGCGGTATGTAGAATCGTTATTTCATTCATGATTTGTTGCCTTTTCCAGCAATCCTGACAACTGTCTCGGCCGCCTGCCTGTCAGTATCCTGGCGGAGTTGTTCATGTATTTGTGTAAAACGCTTGATCACCCGATTCGCTTCATCCGAATCCTCAAGGTACGACAACAACTTATCCCCCATCACTGCTGGTTTTGCTGCATGCTGCACATACTCTGGCACCAGCGTTTCGCCCGCGAGCAGGTTCGGCAACGAATAATTCTTTACGTTCACCCAGAGCTTGATAATAAAGTAATTCAACCAGGACAGGCGATAGGTGACCACCATCGGCCGTTTAATCAACATCGCTTCAAGTGTCGCGGTACCGGAAGCCATCAGGATCGCATCGGCTGCTCCCATCACATCACGGGCCTGCCCGTTAACAAAAGTGACACGCAAGTTCTCTGCTACCTGACCACCAAACTCGGTAAATACTTCCCGAACCGACTCGTTTGCAAACGGGATGACAAAGTGAAGATCAGGGCATTTTTCATGGCAGTACTGTGCTGTCTCGAGGAATGTACGGGCAAGATACCGGGCCTCACTTTTACGACTACCCGGCAACAAGGCAATAATCGTCGCATCGACCGGCAACTCTAACCGTGTTCGCATTACATGTTTGTCAGTTTCAAGTGGTATCTGATCCGCAAATGGATGCCCGACAAACTGTACCGGAACATTATGCTCATGATAAAAATCTGCTTCAAACGGGAACAGTGCCAGCACACAGTCAACGGCCCGGGCAATCTTCCTGACCCGGTATTGTCGCCATGCCCATACCTGGGGACTCACATACTGAATTGTCGGTATGCCCGCCTCACGCAATTGCTCGAGTAACGTCAGGTTAAAATCCGGCGCATCAATGCCAATGACCACGTCGGGCGGATCAGCGATAAAGCGGTCACGTAGTTGATCACGGATGCCGCGTAATTCACGATAATGTTTTAATGCATCGACCAGGCCGATGATAGAAAGTTTTTCTGCGGGAAACAGTGCCGTACAACCCTGCTCGATCATGGCTGGCCCGGCGATACCTTCAGACTCGAGTTCCGGTGAAAGCGCCGACAGTGCACGTAGCAGCCCCGCACCCAACAGGTCACCCGATGATTCACCCGCGATTATTCCAATACGCATACCTTACCTGACGATACTGCGCTCGGCGTTTTTGATAAAATCGATAAACGTCTCGACCTCGGCACACTGTTCACCCTGCTGCAATGCATCAACTGCATCGACAAGTTTCTTGCCGGATGTATATACTTCGCGATAGGCATTCTTCAGTGCCTTGATTGTTTCAGCAGAAAAGCCCCGTCGCTTCAGGCCGACGGTATTCAGACCCCGCGCATCTGCCGGGTTACCTGTCACGATCATGTAAGGCGGTACGTCCTTATTCACGCCGCTACCCATACCACAAAAGCTGTAGGCACCGACTTTGACAAACTGGTGAATCAGGGCAAAGCCACCCAGCGTTACATAATCGTTGATGACTGCGTGTCCACCCAGCGATGCACCATTGGCAAAGATTACATGACTGCCGACCTGACAATCATGTGCGACGTGAGTGTAGGCCATAAAAAAATTATTACTGCCAATACGTGTAACACCACCACCTTTCACAGTACCACGGCTCATCGTGACGCTTTCACGGATAATATTATTATCGCCAATTTCAAGTTTGGTCGGTTCACCCTGATAACCGATATCCTGGGGGGCTTCGCCTACGGAAGCAAACTGGTAGATCTTGTTGTTTTCGCCGATACGTGTCGGGCCATTAATGACCACGTGCGGGCCAATCCAGGTTCCCGCACCAATCTCGACATCTGCGCCAATAACCGAGAAAGGCCCGATACTGACTCCCTCAGCGATCACGGCTGATGGGTCAACAAGTGCCTGAGGACTGATCTCGCTCATATGTCGCGTTGCGCGCACATAAGTTCGGCGCTGGTCACAACTTTACCGTCGACCTTGGCCTCGGCATTAAATTTCCAGATGCCGCGTTTTTCCTTGATGACATCAACATACAGGTCGAGTTGATCACCCGGGCTGACCGGTGATTTGAACCGTGCGCTATCAATACCGACAAAATAGTACAGTGACTTCTCATCCGGCAGTGACTCGGTCGTAATAAATGCCAGTATACCGGTCGCCTGAGCCAGTGCTTCGAGGATCAGCACACCTGGCATCACAGGGTGATGATCAAAATGCCCGGTAAAGAACGGCTCGTTATAGGTGACATTTTTCAGCGCGTGTAGTGATTCACCCGGCGTGTAGTCAAGCACCCTGTCAATTAACAGGAAAGGGTACCTGTGCGGCAGGTGCTTCATTACCCCGTGGATATCAAGACTCGGCATACTCTATTAACCTCTAATATAAAACCTGACTACTCGCTGTGTTTGTCAGCCAGTTGTTTTTCAATACGTTTAAGTCGCTTGGCCATATCCTCAAGCTGGCCAAAGCGAACAAAATTCCTGTGCCACTTGGCATTTTCCATCAACGGTGTTCCGGATGAATAAGCACCTGACTGCTTTATCGAACGCGTCACCAGAGAAGTCGCCGTAATATGGACATTATCTACAATCTCGAGCTGGCCTAAAATGACCACTGCACCCGCAATCGTGCAGTAACGCCCGATGCTTGTGCTGCCAGCAATACCGACACATGCAGCAATCGCAGTATGGTCACCAATATGTACGTTATGCGCGATCTGTATCTGGTTATCGAGTTTAACACCATTACCAATCACGGTATCGTCGAGTGCGCCCCGGTCGATGGTCGTGTTCGCACCAATTTCGACGTCATCACCAATAACCACGCCACCCAGTTGCGGTACCTTTACCCAGCGACCACTGTCATTCGCCATGCCGAAACCATCGCTACCAAGAACCGCACCGGAATGAATAATGGCATCACGCCCAACACTAACACCGCCGTAGATGGTCACGTTCGCATAGACAAAGCTGTTATCACCAAACGTACAATCATCACCAATAACGCAACCTGCTCCGATACAAACATTTGCCCCAATACGCGTATTTGTACCAATCACGCAGCCAGAATCAATTGTTGCCGAGGGATCAATCGAGGCACTGTCATCGACACAGGCAGTCACATGGATCCCTGGCATCGCTTTCCGGACAGGGTTCAACAGCGCTGCAATCCTGGCAAAAGCAAGATGGGGATTATCAACAACGATGCAGTCTACCGGTGACAGGTCTGCATGAGGTTCGGAGAGAACGACGGCAGATGCGGATGTCTGCTGCAGGCTGGACTTATGTTTACCACCTGTATAAAAACAAATCTGCCCGGAACGGGCAGATGTTAAGGAAGCAACCGAAGTGATTTCACAAGCATTGTCACCTGTAACCTTACCACCAACATACGTTGCCAGTTCTTCAAGTGTATGTGACACAGCCTGCCTATCCGTCGTAATTATTTTCCGGCTTTCGCTTCGTCCTGTAAGCGCTTCAGAATCTTCTTGGTGAGGTCAACCTTGGGATTGGCAAATGCGATACCTTCATAGAGGATGAGATCGTACTTTTCTTCCTTACCAATCTTTGTAATGGCATCATTAACATAACGCAGTAACTTGCCGCGCTCTTCATTACTGCGGAAGGTACGGTCATCACGTAATTCATCATAACCACGGCGCAATTCACGCTTGCGGCTAACGATGTCACGCTCAAGCTTGCGTTTTTCAGAAGCGGCCATGATCGCACCATCGCGATTCAACTTGTCTTCAAGCCCCTTGATCGCCTTGGACTCCTTCAAAAGCTTGGCATCGCGTGCTGCAAACTCCTGTTCCAGGCGCTTCAGTGCGAGTTGTGACTGCGGGGCATCTTCAAGCAGGCGGTTCGGGTTGACCACGCCAATGCGCAATTCCTGTGCAAAACCAAATGTCGGCACAGCGGCCAACATACCTATACATATAATTTTCTTTACAATATTCAATGTCCTGCTCCGGTCGTCCGGGTTATAGCCGCATGTTACCACATCAGAATCCGCTGCCGAAATTAAACTGGAACGACTTGGTCTCATCATCATCCTGATCATTGAACGGTGCTGCAACACTGACACTCAGTGCGCCAAATGGTGACAACCACGTCACACCCACACCTGCCGAGAAGCGAATATTATCGAGCGCGAATTCCTCATCGTCAGGCCCTGAACCAAATACATTCCCGCCATCTACAAAGGTACTGAAACGCCAGGCGTTCTTGTCCTTGATAAACGGTACAGGGAAAATTAATTCAGCACTACCAACAATCTTCAGGTCACCACCAATCGGATCATCCTGGTTCGCACCTCCATCATCAATACGTGGCCCCAGCGTGTTCGCCTCATAACCGCGGACAGAGCCATTACCACCGACGAGGAAGTTTTCGAAGAATGGCAATACCGGTGTATCACCGTAGCCATCACCATAGCCAATATCGCCACGCAATCCGAGGGTCAGGTCACGTGACAATTTAAAGTAACGCTGGTCGAGATATTGGATCTTGTAGTATTCAACATCACTGCCCGGTAGGCTCAACTCAGCCGAGACACGTTGCAGGCTACCGCTGGTCGGGAAGATTGAACGATTTCGTGAATCACGAGAAAAACTTGTGTTCACGACAAAATTACCAAACGAGGCTTGATCAGAACCCGTCATAGCATCTGGATCGAAGCTGCTCTCCAGACTTGCGAGGTCATTGCGGAAGCGTTGAGGCGTTCCCGCTGTGGTATTAATTTTTACCTGCTGGTAAGCCACGCTCAAACCAATCCTTTCGAACTCGGTAATCGGGATACCATAATTAACCCCAAGCGTAATGTTGTCAGATGAGTAACTCGCCAGGTTGGCCTCGTCGGCATCACGTTCACGGAAACTCAGGCTAAAGCCACGGCTGACACCGTCTTCTGTGTAGTAAGGGTTCGTGTAACTGAAACGGTACACGCGGTTGGTCTCACTGTTATCAAATCCAACACTTAGCCTTTTACCACTACCCAGGAAGTTGTCCTGGGTGACACTCGCGTTAAATACAATCCCCTGCGAGTCAGAGAAACCGACACCGGCAAGGAAATTGCCGGAGGCACGTTCTGATACCTTGTAGTTCACATCCACCTGGTCAGTCGTTCCAGGAACAGCAGGTGTTTCCACTTCGACTTCCTCAAAATAACCGAGGCGTCTCAGGCGAGTCTGTGAGCGTTCTACATTCTGGGTCGAAATCCATGCACTCTCAAACTGGCGCATTTCACGTCGCAGTACTTCATCACGAGTACGTGTATTACCCGAGAAGTTAATGCGGCGTACATATACACGCTTGCCCGGGTCAATAAAGAACGTCAGCTCGACTTCTTTCTTGCCCTCAACAATATCGGGCACGATATTGACGTTGGCGAAGGCATAGCCCTCATTACCCAGACGCTTAGTGATGTTCTCACTGGTGGTTGAGGCTTTGCGACGGGAAAACACTTCACCCTTATTGACCTTTACCAACGGGAACAGTTCTTCAGCCGGTACTACCAGATCACCGGCCAGCTTGACACTGTTTACCGTAAACTGTTCACCCTCGGTGATATTGATCGTTACAAAGACATCTTTCTTGTCAGGTGTGATCGATACCTGGGTAGAGTCGACATTGAAATTCACATAACCGCGGTTCAGGTAGAATGAGCGCAGGCGCTCAAGGTCGGCTGCCAGTTTCTGTTTCGAGTACTGATCCGTACCAGTATAAAACGAAAACAGCGTAGGCGTACTGAGTTCGAACTCATCAAGTAATTCTTCGTCGTTAAATGCCTTGTTGCCAACAACATTAATCTGGTGAATACGTGCAACGACGCCTTCGGATACATCAATGGTGACACCGACACGGTTACGTTCTAACGGGGTGATTGTCGTCTCCAGTTTTACACCGTACTTACCCTGGCTGAAGTAGATGCGTTGCAGTTCCTGCTCAACCTTGTCGAGTAGTGACTTATCAAAGGTCCGGCCAACCGCAAAGCCAATCTCTTTCAGGCCTAGACTTAATACTTCATCCTCAAGAGAGCTATTACCATTTATATCAATCGAGGCAATCGCCGGGCGTTCAACCACGAACACGACCAGGACATTCCCTTCACGCTCAAGTCGTACATCCTGGAAAAAGCCGGTCTTGAACAATTCGCGAATCACTCTGGCCGAACGCGTGTCATCAAGCGTGTCGCCCACCTTGACCGGCAGGTAGTTAAAGACAGTACCCGCTGCAATGCGTTGCAGACCTTCTACACGGATATCACCGATGACAAAAGATGCAGCCCATGCAGAATGCATAAGACTTATGAACAGGCAGAACGCGAGGATAATTCTTCTCATTATTAAACCGTGCTTTTACTTTTATTATTAATTGTTTGCGTAATGTCGACGCCTATAGCAATCGCATTACATCGTTATAAAAGGCCAACACCATGAGCAGGCCGAGTATGACCAGCCCCATTTGTTGGCCTATCAGTTGGGTCTTCTCCGAAACCGGGCTCCCCTTCACCATCTCTACCAGATAATACATAAGATGGCCGCCATCGAGTACCGGAATTGGTAATAAATTCAGTACCCCAAGACTAATACTCACAACTGCCATAAAGGCAAGAAATTGTACCAGACCTATGCTCACAGATCGCCCCGCATACTGTGCAATCGTTATCGGCCCGCTAATATTTTTTACAGATGCTTCACCAATCAACATCTTACCGAGCATTCTTAATGTTAAATGGCTAATCTGCCAGGTCTTCTCAACTGATTTTACCCATGCAGCCATGAATGAATATTGCACCACGGCCCGCAATTCATCGGGTACGGGTGGCGGCGGCACAGCCTGTGCACCGACATAACCATAACTACGCTCTTCATGTGTCTTGATACCGGGCACAAGCCTGATATCAAGTTTTGACCCATTCCTGAGTACACTCAGCTGCATGGCTTTACCGGGTTTTTTCTGTACCAGGGTTACCCAGTCACGCCAGTCCTCGACGTCCTCCCCATCAGCAACAAGTATCCTGTCGCCCGGTAGTAAACCTGCGTTGGCAGCAGCTTCACCGGGAAGCACCTTGTCAATGACCGCTGGCCAGGTCTGCAAACGGGGCTCCAGGCCCAATTGGCGGATCACACCGCCCCTGTTCAAATCTGCTGAAACACCTTCAAGGTTCAACATCCGGACTCTGGGGATATTGTCTGCATCAATCACTTCTATCTGGACCTGCTCATTGCCTTCGAGTATGGCACTGATAAATGCCAGACCTGCCACTTCCCATGTCAGGGTTTCTTCTTTATCAACTGCAACAATGGTGTCACCCGCCTGCACGCCCCCCTGCTCGGCGACCGTTGCAGTTCGGACAGAATCAATAACAGGTTTCAGACCCTCGGTTCCGATCACAAAGACGCCCCAGTAGAGTACTATCGCGAGCAAAAAATTGAAGATGGGTCCCGCACTGACAATCGCAATGCGTGCAACCAGGGACTGCTGGTTAAACGAATACGGCAGGTCTTTCTCCTCAACTGGGTCGTTTCGCTCATCAAGCATCTTGACGTAGCCACCTAGCGGGATCATTGCCAGTACGTACTCGGTACCGTCCTTGCCATACCACGTAACAAGCGGTTTACCGAAGCCAATCGAAAAACGCAGTACCCTGACACCGCAGCGACGCGCCACCCAGAAATGACCAAATTCGTGGAAGGTCACCAGGATCCCGATGACAACAATAAAAGAAATTAAAGAAAGAAGTATGCTACTCATAACCCTTCACAACGTATAACTATCCCTGTCGCCAATAATGCCCAGTTCACCTAGTGGAGCGCGTGTTGTCCTGTTCCCATGATGCAACGACTTGCCACCTCACGCGCCTGCCTGTCTGCATCCAGCACCGTATCAAGTGAGCCGGCTTCTATATTTGGTACTGCTGCCATGGTCGCCTTGATCACCGTGGCAATCTCGGTAAAACCAAGCTTCTCCTGCAGGAAGGCTTCAACCGCAATTTCGTTCGCAGCATTGAGTACCGTACTTGCCGTACCGCCTGCCCGTGCTGCCTCGAATGCCAACCGCAGACAGGGAAAACGCTCCAGGTCAGGTGGCTCGAAATCAAGCCGCCCGACACTGAACATATCCAGTGGCTCAACACCCGATTCAATACGCTCGGGCCAGTCCAGGGCATGAGCAATCGGGGTACGCATGTCCGGGTTGCCCATTTGTGCCAGTACCGAGCCATCCACATAATCCACCATCGAATGGATCACGCTCTGGCGATGAATGACGACCTCGATATCATCTGGCTGCACGTCAAATAACCAGCAGGCCTCGATAAGCTCCAGCCCCTTGTTCATCATTGTCGCCGAATCAACCGATATTTTGCGTCCCATACTCCAATTTGGATGGGCAATCGCCTGTTCAGGTGTCACCGCGTGCAATTCCTCAAGCGCGGCATCACGAAACGGTCCACCTGATGCCGTTAATAATATTCGACGCACCGGCGACGATTTGGTTCCGGTGCGATAACCGGCTGGCATACACTGGAAGATTGCATTGTGTTCGCTGTCGATGGGCAACAACTCAGCACCATTGTCACGCACCGCCTGCATAAACAGGTGTCCGGACATCACCAGAGCTTCCTTGTTGGCCAGTAAAACCCGTTTCCCTGCCCGTGCTGCTGACAGGGTTGGTAACAGCCCCGCGGCCCCGACTATGGCGGCCATGACACTGTCTACCTCGGCCAGGCTGGCGACCTTTTCCAGACCTTCACTGCCAGCCAGAACCTCACACTCGAGCGCTTCATCGCGCATATGTGTTTGCATCTGCTCTGCCGCAAGGGGATCAGCCATCACTGCATATCGCGGTTTGAATTCGCGACACTGCTCCAGTAGACGTGTCACATCGCGATTTGCGGTTAACGCGATCACCCTGAAACGATCCGGGTGGCGACGCACAACATCCAGTGTACTGACACCGATTGAACCTGTTGCCCCGAGAACTGTAATACCCTGCACTACACCCACCCTGTAATAATCATACCTGTCGCAAACACCGGCGCCGCGGCAGTAATACTGTCAAGACGGTCCATCATACCACCATGACCCGGCAGTATCTGGCCACTGTCCTTCACACCAGTGACACGTTTGAATACACTTTCCAGCAGGTCGCCATACACAGATACAGCAACCGTCACCAGGCATACCACCACGAACAGAACCTGCTGGTCGATACCCGAAGCAAACCACTGTGATACAACCAGCGCATACAGCAAGGTTGCGAACAATGCGCCGAAAACACCTTCCCAGCTCTTACCCGGGCTTATTTTGGGTGCCAACTTACGCTTGCCCCAACGTCTGCCACTGAAATAGGCACCAATATCTGCAATCCAGACAAGACAAAAGACATTTAACACAAGCCAGGGTGTCTGCTGATGAAGCAGGACAAGTGCAAACCAGGTCGGGACAATCACAATCATACCGGTTGCCACACCCAGCAGGCGGAAACGGGCTTGCGACCAAGCTTGCAGCCGCACCACGGGGTCACCACGCAGGTTCATGATCACCGCGAGCCATACCACGCTCGCCGTCAATAACACGGTTTCAGCAAACAACCCATGGGACTGGTACTGCCATGCGAGCCATAGCATTACATTTACAATAACTAGTCCGAGCAGTTGCCACAGTTTGGCATTGATACGAGACAGCGCCAGCCATTCCCACGCTGCAACGTTCAAAGCCAGTGCCCACGCGAAACCAAACCAGTGTGTCTCGAGTAAGAAGATACCGGCAAGCACAGCCGGTAATAAGATCAATGCGGTGATAATGCGGAGTTTAAGCATTTTGTCCTACCTGTTCACCGGTACGTCCAAAACGCCGCTGGCGACCTGCATAATCCTGGAATGCTTCGAGTAAAGCCGCTTCAGAAAAATCCGGCCACAGATCATCACTGAAATACAACTCGGTATAGGCCAGTTGCCAAAGCAGGAAATTACTAATGCGACGCTCCCCCCCCGTGCGGATAAATAAATCGGGCGCTGGTAGTTCGGCTAACATCATGTTGTGAGCAAAACTGTCCTCATTGACAGCATCACTGCTTATGCCCTGTTCAACCAGCTTGCGGGCAGCCTGCACGATGTCCCAACGACCACCGTAGTTGACTGCAACAGACAGAGTCATGCCCGTGTTGTTCCGAGTCAATGATTCCACCTCATCAATACGTTGAAGGAGTTTGTCAGTAAAGGGCGTGCGATCACCGATGATCTGCATGCGAATATTATTCGCATGGATCGCCTTCGCCTCATTGCGCAGCGAGGTGATAAAAAGGTCCATGAGCAGGTCAACTTCCTTGCGCGGACGGTTCCAATTCTCACTACTGAATGCGAAAAGGGTCAGTGCATCAATACCGTGTTTTGCACACACCTCAACTGCCATGCGTGCAGCCTTGACGCCTGCCTTGTGCCCGGCAACGCGTGGCATGTGACGTTGCTTTGCCCAGCGACCATTGCCATCCATAATAATGGCAACATGACGCGGCAAATCATCATGTGTGGGTGTTTCGTCAGTATTAACGGAAGACGCAGTCATCTTACATACTACGTATTGGCAAGTGATCTTGTTGTGATTGGTGGCTGGCTGACAACTCGTGCATGAGGGTCTGCTCAGAATTCCATGAGGTCCTTTTCCTTGGCCTCAAGCACCTTGTCGATTTCTGCAATTTTCTGATCCGTCAGTTTCTGAATACGCTCTTCAGCACGACGCTGTTCATCTTCAGAAATTTCTTTTTCTTTTTCCAGTGTCTTGAAGTCAGTGTTCGCATCACGGCGAATATTACGGATCGCAACACGCGAATGTTCAACTTCCTGGCGCACCATGCGAATCATATCTTTACGTGTTTCTTCTGTCAGTGCTGGCAGTGGTATACGAATCACTTCGCCTGCTGTCACCGGGTTCAGACCCAGACCCGAGTTCATGATCGCCTTTTCAATCGACTGCACCATGGTTTTATCCCACGGTGTCACTGACAACGTACGTGCATCGGAAACAGAAATGTTGGCTGTCTGTCCAAGGGGAGTGTCCGTGCCATAAAAAGACACCATGATGTGTTCAATCAGGCTGGGGCTGGCTCGGCCCGTACGCATCTTGGCCAGATCACCTTTGAGCGCCTCGATAGTCTTACCCATACGTACGTCTGCATCTTTGATAATATCTTCAATCACGCTGCATCCCCCTTCACAACGAGGGTACCCTCGTCTTCGCCATTAATGATGCGATTCAGTGCACCTGGCTTGTTCATATTAAATACGCGCAGTGGCATGTCCTGGTCACGACACATTACGATTGCAGTCGCGTCCATGACACCCAGCTGCCTATGTATAACATCATCATAGGTCAACTGTGAATAAAACTCAGCATCGGGATCCTTGACCGGATCGGCCGAGTAAACACCGTCAACCTTGGTTGCCTTGAGCATGACATCCGCACCGATCTCGATAGCACGCAGGCTTGCTGCAGAATCTGTTGTAAAGAACGGGTTCCCGGTACCCGCCGCGAAGATTACTACGCGGCCCTTCTCAAGATGACGCACGGCACGACGACGGATATAGTCCTCGCAAACTTCATTAATGCTTAGCGCTGACATCACCCGGGCCTGTGCACCATGGCGTTCAAGTGCATCCTGCATGGCCAGTGAGTTCATCACTGTTGCCAGCATGCCCATATGGTCACCGGTGACGCGGTCAATACCATTTTGTGCCAGGCCGGCACCACGGAAGATGTTACCACCACCGATCACCATACCGATTTCAATGCCGCTATCTGCAATGGCTTTGACCTCGGCAGATACCCGGCTGATAACATCCGGGTCAATGCCATATTCCCCATCACCCATCAGCGCTTCACCGCTTAGTTTTAGCAGGATGCGCCGAGGGGCTTTACTTGATGGGGATGATGTCATTATTTAGCCTTTCAGTTGTGCAGCCACTTCGTCAGCGAAGTTTTCGACCTTCTTCTCGATTCCTTCACCTACTTCAAGGCGTGAGAACGAGATAACATCAGCATCAGCGGACTTGCACAGCTTTTCAACGTTCTGGTCAGGATCCTTGACGAACGGCTGGCCGTACAGGCTCTGCTCGTTGAGGAATTTCTTCACCTTGCCAACCATCATCTTTTCGATAATGTCAGCCGGCTTGCCACTTTCGGCGGCCTGTGCAGCAAAGATTTCTTTTTCCTTTTCGACCAGTTCAGCCGGCACATCGTCCTGTTTGACACAGACTGGCTTGCTGGCGGCAATGTGCATGGCAATATCACGTGCCATTTCATCGCTACCGCCCTTCAGGTCAACAATCACACCGATGCGCGCACCGTGTGCGTAGACACCCAGGTGATCACCCTGACGCTTGATGATTGAACAGCGGCGTACCGTGATGTTTTCACCAATCTTGGCGATCAGGCCCTTACGACCTTCTTCAACGGTTTCACCTGAATCAAGCGACATACCTGACAGCGCTTCTGCATCCGCAGCTTCGTTGGCCAGTGCCGTTGCAGCAACCGCTGTAGCAAAGGCCTGGAAGCTTTCGTCCTTGGCAGCGAAGTCTGTCTCGGTGTTGATTTCAACCAGTGCTACCGTTGCACCGTCATCGCTTGCAGCAATTTCAATCTTGCCTTCAGCTGCAACTCGACCGGCCTTCTTGTCTGCCTTGGCAGCACCGGACTTACGCATATTCTCAGCAGCTGTCTCGATATCACCGTCAGTTTCAACAAGTGCCTTCTTGCATTCCATCATGCCTGCGCCAGTACGTTCGCGCAGTTCTTTTACTAATGAGGCTGTAATTGCCATATCTATCTACCTCGTCAATTAATCTTCTGAAACAGACTCTTCAGTCTCTGCTTTTTTCGCAGCGGCCTTTTTCTTGGCCGGCTTCTTCGCAGCACTTTCGTCTACTTCCATAAACTCATCTGCTGGACCTTCAGTTGCAGCCACAACCTGACGGCCATCAAGAACCGCATCGGCAACCTGGCCTGTGTAGAGCTTGATAGCACGAATCGCATCGTCGTTACCCGGCACAACATAATCAACACCCTTCGGTGAGTTATTGGTGTCGACAACACCAATAACCGGGATACCCAGTTTGTTGGCTTCGTTGACCGCGATGTTTTCGTAACCAACATCAACGATAAACAATGCATCCGGCAGACCGCCCATGTTCTTGATACCACCAAGGCTGCGCTCCAGCTTGGTCATTTCACGGGTCAGGTTCAGCGCTTCCTTCTTGGTTACGCGGTCGAAGCTGCCATCTTCAGACATCTTCTCGAGGTCCTTGAGGCGCTTGATTGACTGACGCACCGTCTTGTAGTTGGTCAGCATGCCACCGAGCCAGCGGTGGTCAACATACGGCATGCCACAACGTTCGGCTTCTTCTCGAACGATCTTGCTTGCCGCACGCTTGGTGCCAACAAACAGGATACGGCCCTGGTTGGATGCCATACGACCAAGGAAATTCAGCGCATCGTTGAATAACGGTACGGTCTTTTCCAGGTTGATGATATGAATTTTGTTACGGTCCCCGAAAATGTAAGGGGCCATC
>Ga0316207_10002428_pt1 | contig 19179 bp, 24 predicted proteins | sample 6weekpyrite_MG_FD_204943 | JGI IMG/M metagenome (GOLD analysis project Ga0316207, IMG submission 204943) | Microbial mat bacterial communities from mineral coupon in-situ incubated in ocean water Damariscotta River, Maine, United States -... | ecosystem: Environmental > Aquatic > Marine >...
AGAGCCAGCTGCACTGGTTTAACAAGGCGCTCTCATTTAAAAAGAAAAAACGGCTTAAAAAGTTAAGAAAAGAAAGAAAAAAAATTACTAAAAAAATAAAGGCTTTGAAAGCCCCTAAAAATAGTGCTGGGGGATTTGTTCTAACTGATGAGCCAATGCCTGAACAATACCATGAAGAGTATCTCTATCAACTTCAAAATCAGCGAATCTGGAATAAAGAATTTGTCAAAAATTCGCTAGTCAACAATCATGGTCAATTACTTTTTATTTTATTTATAGGTCTTTTTTTCGGACCAGTTACGCTGAAATCAATGAATTATTACCTGTTCGCACCACTGGCAAAAAAAGCAGATTCAATCAAAATTAGTCAAGCTAATAATCGTCAGGATGATTTGGTGCAATATGGTTCTAACCAGAAAGAAATACTGATTGATGTTAACAATGCAGACAGTTTGTTTGTGAAGCCAGGTTGGTTCAACCTGAATACAGAGGGGCTGACGCGCACCCGTGTTTTGTGGGACTGGAGCAATCCGTTTGTGTCCTATGCCCTGGGCCTCGTTGGAATGACAGAATTTGTAAGTGGCGATCAACAAACAAGACAGGTCAAGCTGGCATCAGAGGATGATCCAAATCAGGAAGTCATCTCGGTGAGTTTGTCTGAACATCCTGGTTATGTTGTGAAACATGGTCATGTGGTTGCCATCATGGGCAAGGGGCTTACCTTAAAAAAACAATGGCGGTTGCTAGACTGGAAAAGCTGGTTGTTTGGCAATATCCGTTATGTTTACTTCCAGGGCACAGGAACGCTTTATGTCTATGGCTATGGCAATATTTCTACCAGCATGGCGAGCCGTGATAGTCGAATCAAGGAACGGCATATTATTGGGTTTGATACACGTTCGCCTTTTAAATTAGTAAGAACCGAGACATTTATTAACTATTGGCTATACAATAAATCACTTTACGATGTTCACTTTCCACAGCAAGGTCAGTTTTTACAACAGCAGGCATTTGGTAAAAAAGACGAGAAAATATTCCGAAGCTTGCTGGAAGATGTGTTAGGGGCGATTGGTAAAGTCATCGGCTTTTAAACAGAACAGGTTTTGCTGACCCTGCTTGCCTAGATATCACTAAAATAAGAAACAATTGTGCTCTAAGCCTAATTTTTAAAGAGTGAAGACATTTTGATCCAACGTCGTTTTGTTATTGTCGTTTTTTTACTTCTCAGCATCGCTGTGATGGTATTGCTCGCGAGGTTGCCTGCCATATTGGAAGGAGTCGCTGTCTCAAAACTCGAGGGACTAGGGGCAGGTCAGATCCGCTTTAAGGTAGCGAATATCAGTTTGGACGCAATGCAGATTAGTGAGCTAAGCTTTGTACTTGAACACAATGCTCAGCGTTATTCACTTTCATCACGTGATGTTGGCCTGTCTTACCGTTTTTCTGACTTGGTGACGGGCCAGCTGGATGAAATTTCTCTACCGGAAGTATCCATATTGATTAAAGCACTACCGGGCAGTGATGTGAGCGACCGTGAGCGTAGCCTTCCCTCACCGGCGGACTGGTTGGGCAGCATACCTTTTAATGTTCTAAATCTTGAACATCTTAAACTGACATTAGAGGCTGACAATGGTCGAACTCGACATGTTGAAGCTAACGCTACGTTAAATGTAGGTTTGAGCTCAGCCAATGGCCGTGTTGATATCCACACCGATGATTACGGTACACAGCGCCTTGAGGTGAGCCTGGCTCCTGCAGGAATGTCACGATTTGTCTTGTCAGACATGCGAACACCGTCAGCGCCATTCACCTATTTCACGCTAACGTCAGGGGCGTGGACATCCACCGACAACACGTTATTGGCTGATGTTGGTGTCGACATTGATGTTGATGTTTTGCAACAACAGTTGCGACATTGGGGAATGGACGTGATCCCAAAAGGTGCAAGCGGTAGCTTGATGATACAGGGGCCATTACTTATCCCATCTAATAACCCTCCATCATGGCGGCCAAAGGGAAAACTGGCATTACAGATCCCAAGACTTGAGAACGTCGCTGATAAATTGGTGGTTGACGCCCCCCTGGAAATGGCACTGGATAATGATCAAATCCAGTGGCATGTTGGTAAAGGTGGTCAAGTATCAGTCAAGAAAGTTCAGCTTGATAAAACACATATTAATTCAATACTAGCAACGCTTTCGAATCAGGCCGAGTGTGGCTACCAGTTTGAGACTAGCGACTGGTCGTGTGAACCCTTTGCATTAGCACTCACAGTCCCATCAATTAAAAACCAGCAACACAGTGTTGCCACTTCAGCCGGCAGGCTTGCGTTCACATCATTTGCAGGTAGAGGTCGTGCATGGGCAACTAGCCTGGATATAGATATACCCGAGTGGCTAATTGATATCGGTAAGCATAAGCAAGTAACACAACTTAAATTCGACAGGGTGCATGGTCATATCGATGCGTCGAATGAAAAGATTCACGCCAGGCTGGCAGTTGTTGCTCCGCGTGGTGGGGCGACTGTGCATATAAATGCTACACACGCGATGAAAAATAATAGTGGCCAGGCAGGTTATCGACTCGAGCCTGTCGACATGCAGCTGTACGGTAGCGTGTTCGCTGACACCTATAGTGACTGGCCTATTAAGCTCTTGCTTAATGCAGGCACTGTTGGCGTGACGGGGAAAGCGTCGTGGCAGCAGGGAGACATGTTGCCGTTACAGCAGGCTTCACTCACGATGCGCAATGTGAGTGGGGCATACGATGAATTCCCTTTTGCCGGGTTGGCTGGAACTCTGGATGTCAGCGAGCGTGATCAACTTCATATAACATCCCGGCAGGGATTGAGCCTGGCTAGCCTTAATGTTGGGGCACCAATCACTGATATGACGTTGCAGGCAGAGATGTTGTTGCGAAAGGGTGGTAAACCCAGTGTCACTGTGACTGATTTGATAATGAATGTCCTGGGCGGCAAGATGATTGGTAAGCGTATTGAACTGGATCTTGCCCGTGAACAGAATCCGTTCACATTACAGGTTAGTGGTGTGGATGTGGAAGAGGTGCTTAAACTGGAACAAAAACAGGGACTGTTTGGTTCGGGCATTATCGATGGTGAACTACCCTTGGTATTAACCCGTGAAGGAATTTCCATGCAAGATGGTCAGCTGCTGGCCCGCAAACCAGGTGGTAAGTTGAAGTACAGTGCGAATGAGGGTGTGTTGAGCATGGCGGAGTCTAATGCTGGCTTAAAGTTGCTCGTCACGGCAATGGAGGATTTCAATTACAACCTACTGGAAGCAGACGTTGGCTATACGCCTGATGGTCTGTTGAAGTTAAAAGTGCGCTTAAAAGGCAGTAACCCGGAACTTGAGGGCGGAAGACCTGTCCATTTAAATGTGGATATTGAAGATAATATCCTTGAGTTACTGCGTAGCCTTCGTCTCGCCAGCGAAATCAGCGAGAAAATTGGAGAGCAGGTTCAAAAGCGTCAATCGGGCAAAAAATGACGCTAGAAGAGATGGGGATAGAGTGCTATCTTCAAACTATAAATATTCAGTAAGGTCCTGGTGTCGGCATGAAAAATTTATTAATAACGATACTCTGTTCGGCAGCGATTCTGCTTGCCGGCTGTGCGGTAAAGGTCGAAGCGCCGGATAAACCCATCACGATCAATCTAAATGTAAAAATTGAGCACGAGATCAAGGTTAAGGTTGATAAAGATCTGGATGACTTGTTCTCTAAAGACAGCAACCTGTTTTAGGTTGGCGAGGTAATCATGATACTAAGCATACGGCTTAAACAAATTTGGACATTGTTGCTGGGTATGAGCCTGGCGGGCATGTTAGGTTTTTCCACTTCGCTATGGGCGATTGATCTACAGACAGCGAAGAACCAGGGGTTGGTGGGTGAAACGCCGTCGGGTTATCTTGCGCCGGTGGCGAACTCGGCAGATGCGCGAGCCGTTGTGGCGAAAGTTAACAAAGCACGTAAAAAACATTACCAGTCGATCGCTAGTCGTAATGGTACCTCGCTAGAGGTGGTTGAAATACTGGCTGGAAAGAAAGCCATTGCAAAGGCCGCACGTGGACATTACGTAAAGAACGCTTCTGGTAGTTGGGTTAAGAAATAGTTTAAGGACCTTTAAAAATTAAAGGGCTCAGACCTTACTTAATTAGAAGATACGAATTTTAATCAAATAAAAACAGGCTGATCCCGGTTACAAGCATATGTCGATTTTCCCATTCGCCGTTGAATTTTTGAGACTGTAGGCGATATCCCAGTTTCCACTTTTTACCCTTTGCCCAGGTTTTGGAGACGCCAAGTGTGATCCAGTTTACGTTGAGTTCATTGCCCGTTATATCATAGAAGAATTCTTCTTCTACGAACGGCGTTAAGTGATAGTCTGTAATTGTTTTATTTGATGTCCATACTGACTCGTTACGGTAACGTAACCGGTCTTGTGCGTCCCCTTCAAAGTAACGGAACTCAAGGCGATGACGGTTAGAAAATTTACCTCCCCAAAGTTTATCGCGCCAGTATAAAGAGAACATAGGTCGGTACTCTTCACGCCATTGATCGCCCAGTTTCAGAAAAGCCTGGCGATAGCCTGCTTCAACAGTCCAGGGACCTGTCAGTGCTTTGCGGTAGTTAGCATCGACATAGCCAAAGAAGGCATCTGAGAAACCATCGCGTGTGACCATGTTGGCGCGAAAAACTAAAGATGAATCGTCATCGAGTTTGTTGAGGATAAACAGGTTATGACTGGATCCGGTCTCAGCAGCGTATACAGGGCTGATGAAGAAAGTAAGCATGATCAAAAGGCTACGGGCAGGAGTGAAATTCATTGCCGTAGTGTAAAACAGGGTATGATGAATCAGCAATAAATAGGGTAAAATAAAAGGCCGGCCATATTGGTTTCCTATCATGATTAGTAATACTGGAGTTTTTTATGAACGAAGAACGCGCTCAACAGCTTGCTGAGCAGTGGTTATCTGATGCGGCAGAAAGTGCCGGGCAAAAAGACCTTAATGCACATATGGGGATGATATCAAAGCGTGTCAGCCTCGAAGGTGTCCCTGGGTTTGATAATATTGATTATGATAAATGGTATGCGCAGTGCAGACATCAATTTGAAAATGCCATGATAAAAAGCATTGCTTACAAAGGGTTTAACCTGATCAGTGCAACAGATAGTCAAATAATATTCACTGTTTTTGAAACAGTGGTGGGATCGGATAATACCTTGAATGAACAGATCGTAGAAATGTCGCTGGAGCAAGAGGACGATGACCACTGGCGACTAGTGAAGGAGCGGGTGCTTATCGAGAACGATGCGATGAGAAATCATGAAATAAAAAAGTGACAGGCGATAAGCGGGCAGTTTTTTCGGCGTAATGAAGAATTGATTCCTGTCGCGCCTGTTGATGTGATTATGATGAAGTGAAAAAACAGAGGAACAAAGATGCTTTTTAAACAATTGTTTGAGCCGGATTCAGCGACATACAGTTATTTATTATCGTGTCCGGATACCGGTGAAACAGCAATAATTGATCCAGTTATTGATACAACTAACCGTGATCTAAGTGTACTGCAGGCTCACAACCTGACACTCACTTGCACCATTGATACACATATCCACGCTGATCATTTATCGGGTGCAAAACGTCTAAAGGCACTGACCGGTTCGAAAATTGCTTATCCGGCGATTGATGAATTACCCTGTGCTGATATTAGCCTGCAGGAGGGTGAGGTTTTTCGTGTCGGGAATATTGAGATCCACCCGTTGTTCACACCTGGGCATACAAATCATCACCATGCCTACTTAATTAATACACCAATACAAAGCTTATTGTTTTCAGGGGATGCACTGATGATTGATGGTGTGGGCCGTACTGATTTTCAGTCGGGTGACAGTGAAACATTGTATAAGAGTATTCATCAGAAATTTTTCACCCTGCCCGACGAAACCCTTGTTTATCCATGCCATGACTATGAGAACAGGCATGTGAGTAGCATTGCCCAGGAAAAAGAACGCAACAAGCATATTGCCGGGAAGTCAGTTGAGGAATTTGTAAAAACCATGGCTGATCTGAATTTGCCTTACCCACGCAAAATAGATTTTGCAGTGCCGGGTAATGAACGTTGTGGCGAGTGCCCGGATAATGTCCCCGAGGAATACCAGGGCCCCTGCGCGCGTTATGATCAGGGCTAGTCTAACTGAGTGAATAAAAGAGATTAGTAACTGGGCTCAGCTTGGGTTTCATTAAACACTTTTTTAATTCTTGAAGATTCTTGTCACTCTGTTTTTTCATCATGCGTTTATATTAACGCATGTGGTTTGCTAGCTTGCATAGATGCTTAAATAGGTAAAATGGTTTACCTTATCTACCTGTGAACGTTAATAAATCCCTTTATGGTTTTTTTCTTTGCATGGGCATATTGAGCTGGCCGCTGCTCTCTATCGCGGCGGCGCCGCACGATCGTGGTATTGGCATTTACTACGATCAGGATTTACTCACTCCTCGTTTTAACGAAGACCGTGACTATACGACCGGGGTCGCCTTTGAGTTCTTCTGGCAACAGGACGGTATTTATCCGATGGATCAATTGGTCAAATTTCTCGGCCGGCAACTGGGTATTCATTCCGGCAATGGTCATACTGAACGCAGTTTCATGATCGGCACAGTTAATTATACGCCAGACAACCTTTCTGCAAGCGAACCCATTTTTGACGATCGCCCATATGCTTCACTCATCTATTTAAGTAACAAACGTGTTTATGCGGGTCACGAGAGTGCAGTTGGTATCGATATGCAGTTTGGCATACTAGGCACGGGAGTCGCACGTGAGGTGCAACAGGCATTACATAGTTTCTGGCGAGATGTCGCCGATAGTGACAGGCCAGTTGATCCAAAGGGTTGGCATAACCAGGTCTCCAATGGTGGCGAACCAACGGCACGGTTACGTCTGGCGTACTCGACGCTACTGGCAGAGTCTCCGGGGCACTGGGATCTGGCGGGCACGGCTAGTGCGAATATCGGTTATCAAACTAATCTGGGACTTGGTTTAGCGGTGCGCGCCGGGCACATCATCAGTGACGTTTGGACGCTGCCACATGATCCTATTAATCGTGGTAATTTTCTACCATCGCTGGCTGGAGACGAGTGGTATCTGTGGGCGGCCTATCGAGGGATTGTCGTGGGCTACGATGCGTTGCTGCAGGGTCAGTTTCGCGACAGCGATGTGACGTATAGCCAGGATGATATTAAAAACTTCGTACACAATGCGGCAGTTGGGTTGACCGTGACCTATAAACCAGTGCAAGTGACCTTTTCGATTAATGCTAAATCATCTGAATTGGATGCCCGCGCGGCTGATCGGGATCAGATCTGGGGCGGGATCTATACAACACTGCGTTTTTAAAGTGTCTAACCGTTGAAGTGTATCTAGCTTGTCGTGCTTTCTAGCCTATATATAGTGATACAATTATAGTCTTAGCCAATATCAAGTTAACACTGGTGCATTTGCGTAAAGAATGTATACATTAGCCTGATCGTAGCCTGTTTGTTATTTTCCTCGGGTTTCTCCTGGTTTAGTTGATAGGAAGTGAAATATGAAGGCGTTATTACTTATTGCACATGGTAGCCGACGACAACAGTCTAATGATGAAGTGGTAGTTCTGGCGGATAGATTAAAAGCTAGCTGTTCTGGAGAGTACGACATTATTCATTCAGGTTTTTTGGAACTTGCTGATACCTTGATCCCTGATGGTATAAAAAAATGTGTCGATGATGGTGCAACATCTATTATTGTATTGCCGTATTTTTTAAATTCGGGGCGACATGTTATCGAAGATATCCCTAATATTGTTGAGGATACAAGACCGCAGTATCCTGATGTTGAAATAAAAATAGCACAACATCTTGGCGCTTCTTCAAAGATGATGGAGCTTTTGGTTGCCTCTGCTAATGAAACACAATAATCTGAGTAGGTAGATATTCTTTTTACAATAAAGGCTAGAGTCCTTTAAGTTTATATGTGTATTAATATTTTGAAGATCGAACCTGGCAAAAGCCCTCTTGCAAAACTTCCTTCAATCCTAAGACAAAATCTGGATAAGAATCTTTGTACCTGTAATGAGGTGCCGAAGATGGATATTATCAATGCTATCGTCAATGGTGCGACGACGGTGGATGAGGTGCGGAAACAGACCTATGCCACTATGGGGACAGGTTGTTGTATTCAGCAGGTTGAGCGATTGATTGAATGTCTTTGTGCACCTGAGCCGAGGAAAAGGCGAAATCGGGATAAAACAGCTTAGTCACGTTTATGCACTGAAAAATACAGAATTTTTTTAAATATTTTCTTCTTCGTAGTCTTGAATTGTCTTCTTTCAACCATATTTATAGAAGTTGAATTAAATTGAACCTGCTTATGAGTAGCGGGTCATAGCATGAGAATACTTAACAGCTAAGGTGTAACAATGAAACGAATTCTATTATTTCTATTAACCAATATTGCCATTATGGTGGTATTGAGTATTACCTTGAGGCTCCTGGGCGTTGATAGCATTTTAGCGGCGAATGGCTCTGATCTTAATATACAGGCTCTGGTCATACTCTCTGGCGTGATAGGTTTTGGTGGTTCATTCATTTCGTTGCTGATGTCGAAATGGATGGCAAAACAGATGACCGGTGCAGTGGTTATTACCAACCCGAGCAGCAATGTAGAAAGGTGGTTAATCAACACGGTTGAAAAGCAGGCGAAGATTGTTGGTATTAAAATGCCTGAGGTGGCAATTTTCCCCTCATCAGACATGAATGCCTTTGCCACCGGTGCGAGTAAAAATAATTCCTTAATGGCCGTATCACAGGGCCTGCTCGATAACATGTCCCAGGGTGAAGTTGAGGCGGTAGTGGGTCATGAAATGAGCCATATTGCTAACGGCGATATGGTAACGCTTGCGTTAATTCAGGGTGTAGTGAATACCTTCGTGGTGTTTTTATCCAGGGTGGTCGGTCATTTTGTTGACCGGGTTATTTTAAAAAATAACCAGGGACATGGCATCGGCTATTTTGTTACGGTGTTGATTGCCCAGGTTGTTTTATCCATTCTCGCATCGACCATCGTGATGTATTTTTCAAGAAAGCGTGAATTCATTGCGGACACAGGTGGCGCAGATTTAGCCGGCCACCAGAATATGATCAATGCATTGAAGCGGCTGGGCCAGGTAGAACCGGAGGCCTTACCGGAACAAATGGCCGCGTTTGGTATTAATGATAAAAGCGGGTTCATGGCATTGTTCTCTTCACACCCACCTATTGAAGCGCGAATAGAAGCACTGGAAAAACGGGCAATGGGACGATAAACGGAATGGAATACTAAAAGTCTGAGCTTGCTTTGGTAAAAGACGTAAAAAGGGTAAATACTTTTTGTATTTACCCTTTTTTTGCCATGTACTTTTTCGGTTATTGAGTAAATTCAATAACGTGTAACCACAACTTAAGTATTTGTTGAAATGGACTCTGCCTCCCATGTTCATTTAATATAGAAGGTACAAAAACCATAACTATCGGGGGGTAGTCATGAAAATTATCACAGGTATCTGTGTGTTAGCGGCTGCGTTAGCGTCGCATTCAATAGCGTTACAGGCCAGTATCGAGGTAGGGACAAGTTCTAACGGTACACGACTGGAACGTTGTTCTACTACACTGAATCAATATCTAACGCTACGACACAATAACAGCAATAATTTAGTACTGATTAATGAGCTTGAAGAGCACGCGGCTGTTGTCTGTAGAGGTTTCCAGGTTCAGCTTGAGGAAAAAAATGGCCAGATGATTGGTGTTGTCAGGTAGATAACAGTGTCTATGTAGTCAGTCCATTTCCATGATGTGTTCTGGTATCCCTTCTAGTACATGCTCGATGAAGAAGCGGGCTTTTTGCTCAAGACTGTCGATATCATATTCAAAGCCGGCCATGTGAAAGGGGGTACCTGGTTTGTCGCTTACAGGGTGACACCAGCACCAGCTTGCGACAATCTCAATTGATTTTCCGTAAATTGCTTGTAACTTTTCCGGCAACGAAATGATCAGCTTGATGTCATCTGCCTCCTGTTGAGTATTGAGAGTCATGACATGCAGGCCTTGTTCCGAGATGTTCTTAACGGTGCCAAATAGGCGCTGGTTTTGTTCTGATTTCAGGGTCAGCTTGTATTTCAGTTCAGTACGGCCTGATAGCCTGCGTTCTTGTTCTTTTATTGCTGCGATAGCCATTATTTCCGTCTTCCTTGCGCCGAATGTGTAAGAATCAATACCTTATTTATATTCAGGTAATAAGAGCTAAATCTAGTCTATATAGGACTAAATGCAAGAATGTCAGGAAAAGTATCTGGATTTAGGATCAGTGATTGGTTTTGATAGCCAATCTTCATCGAAGGAACAATTTCATCTACTCCGGTTGGGCTTTGTGCAGAGTGGCTTGCCGAGTGAGCTTTTCAGATCAGTTGGGGAATGAGTTCGAAGAATAGATGCCTGGCTGTTCAATAATCCTTTCATTTCGCAACACACATCATGCAAATTACATTTTGATTTCCAGCTGACTTCTCGATGAAAAGCAATAACTCGTTGTTTTATGAGTAGTTAAAAGGTTGGACTCAAAATTGCAATTCTCCATATTGAAAAAGGAGAATTGCTATGAAGACACCATCATATAAAAGAAGAAGCTTTATCAAAGCAGGTTTAGCAATACCATTGTTGGGCAATCTACCATTGAAAAGTGCTTTTGCGCACAACTCGATGCCTGGGTTGTTATCAGTTCCTAAAAATATTCATGATGAACTCATAAAACTGTATGGGGATCAGGCTAACAATATTGTTGGTAGTTACAAACTCCATATCCTGGCACCCGATATCGCTGAAGATGGTTCGGTAGTCCCGGTTAGTGTTGTAGGTGATCATGGGTTTATAACATCTGCTGCAATTTTTGTCGCCGCAAATAAAAAGCCTCTCGCTAGTACATTCAAGTTGCATGAAGGTGCCGATCTAAAGGTGGCATTGCGCGTCAAACTGGATAAAACCAGTGATGTCTATGTTGTTGGTCAAACTAAAAATGGCCTGGTCGGGATTAATAAAACAATTAAAGTGACGATCGGCTGCGGAGGGTTTTAGTTATGGGAAATATTTACATTAAGAGAAATAATATCAAGATACGTATTGGCCAGGAGAATGAGGGTCAGCGGATACTAAAGGCTATAATATTTCACCCGATGGAAACAGGTCGCCGTCGTGATAAAAAGACAGGTGGGTTTGTCCCGGCCGATTATATTGAAGATATTATATTTTCTATTGAGGGTGAAAAAATATTCGAAATGGGAATGGGAGAGGATATTTCAAAAAACCCGTTTTTGTCCTTTGTCTTTACCCGGCCACTCTTTGAGGGCCAGAAAATGACGATAACCTGGTTTGATAATAAAAGGAACAAAGTATCTTATGATGGTGTCCTGAAATTCACAGACAAAGGTAGCTTTTCTTTTAATGGTTCAAAAAAGGAAGCGAAGTTATTTACGTTATCACCTGAAGCGAGACCCGTGTGTAAGTCAAAAACACCTACGCCAACGCAACAATGATTAAAGGAGTAAATACGATGAATAATTTGGCAATGGCTAGTATTGATGTTTACCCGACTATCGTTGTTTCAGCATACGATGATGAAGGTGTTAAACCAAATGACATTTCAAAACAGCAACGTGAGAATAATGTTGAAGTCGTAATTCAAAGGTTCTTTGTTGCGGAGAATAAATTTGAAAATCTTGAGCGAGAAGCACTGGCCCGCAGTATTAACGCAGGTGCAGACTTTTTTGAGCAGTTAGCCGAGCAAGAGCAGTTAGCAGAAGGTGGCTTTGGGCCTGAATTAATCGCACCATCTAGTAAGGTGGAAAATGCCTTTCGTGAATATGCACAGACTGAACTGGGTGCAGTGGCACTATCGAGATTAATAGCGTGGGATAACCAGTTTATTGAAAAGGGTTGGCGTGAGCCTGGTGGCGCATTAACGGAAGCAGGGATTACTGCCTATGGCGAGGGGCAATGGCGACCATTCCGTGTCGCGAGCAGTGGCTATAGCGCGGATACGGTGACGCCCAGTGGTGCGCTTGTGTTACCGGATATGTTTGACGAGGAATACTATTCAACGGGTGATATCTCTAACCCGCTTGCGATGCTTCACCACGAAATAAAGGCACATGTGTTGCCGTTAAAAGAGGCGGAAGGCCTGGTGCCAGGTCGTGAAATGGAACTGATTTGTGTTCGGCTTGAAAGTGAAATGCTAGCGGAACTTGGTTTACCAGAACGCCGACTTAACTGGGGAATGGATGATAGCACGCTTAACCATACCCTGGAAGAATCAAGCGAACAGTATTTTCATGGCTTGGTTCGTTATGATGAGGATGGCAGCCTGGTTGAAATTGATCCAGAAAGTGACCAGGTGATTGGCCTGGCTAAAGCTAAGTGTTAGAGCCATCGTACAAGTAGCCAGTGACAAACGGTAATCATTTACATAGTATGTAATTAGATTGTTCATTACTTTCAAAAATACTGGCACGGTAAAAGATAATGATCTTTGAAGAGATACAACGCTTTAACCAACGTTGGTTGTGGATTTTATTAATCCTGTCTTCCGTTATTGGCTTGTCTATTTTTGCTTATGGCGTGATTGAACAGATTGTTTTCCAGCGTCCATGGGGCGAGCGTCCTATGTCTGATACTGCACTGCTATTAACCAGCGCAGGTATGGCGGTCTTTATAATATTTATGCTGTACATGTTTTATACCCTCAGGTTAATTACCCGAGTTGAACCTAAAGGGATATTTGTGCGTTTTTATCCCTTCCCGGGTAGCCTGTTATCGTTTGCCGATGTGGAATCATGCCAAGCACGCACATATCGGCCACTTTATGAATATGGCGGCTGGGGTATCAAGTATGGGCGCAGCGGTAAGGCCTATAACATTAGTGGTGACCGTGGCGCACAACTTGTAATGAAAAATAGCAAGCGCATCTTGATTGGATCGCAACGGGCCGATGAGCTTGCAAATACGATAAATAAATATGTTAAATAGTTAATTTACCCCCGAGGCTTAAGCCATTACAACATATAAGAGGTTGTTACTATGTTACGTATATCCAATCCCTTTATATTATTCAGTACCTTTGTTTGTCTTTCAGTTTTATTCGTTACGCCAGCAACGGCGGCGAACGTAAAAATCACCCCGCTAGGTAGTCATGAGGGTGAGTTTTGTGGCCGGGATAGGGCGCTGATCTTTGAAGATCCAGATGGAACACGTCTGCTTTATGATGCAGGTCAAACGGTGGCCGGTGCCAAGGATAAACGCCTGGGTAAGATTGATGTGGTGCTGGTTAGTCATATGCACGGTGATCATGTTGGCAACCAGCATATTAAGCAGATGAATGCGGGTCAGTGTGGCAAGCCTGATACCAGTGTGAAAGCTTTACCTAATACGAATAGCGTCAATATAGCGATCGCAAAAAAGGCAAAAATCGTTACTGGCAGTGAAATGCCAAAGTTTTTTGCCAGCAAGCTTAAGGCATTGGGTGCGAATCCCAAGGATTCACAGCTGGTACGGTTTGGTGCATCACGTAAAGTAGGCGGTGTCATCATTACTACCGTGCCAGCAGTGCATTCAAACGGGGTTGCTGGTGGAATGATTGGCGGAGAGCTCGGCAGGATGCTAGATAGCGCAGGCCTGACCGCTTACGCGGGTCCACCCACCGGCTATGTTTTAACATTTAGTAATGGCTTGGTGGTGTATCTATCCGGGGATACTGGTATTACAGCTGAGCAAGACACCGTGGTGCGTCAACATTATGCGGCAAAGTTAGCCGTGATGAATATTGGTGATACCTATACTAACGGTCCTAACGAGGCCGCATTTGTGGTGAATAATTTAATTAAGCCAAATGCAGTGATTGCATCACATGCGAATGAAGCGGCAACTAAATCCGGCAAAGTTATTGCTGGGACGCGAACAGCAACATTTATCAAAGCAAGCCAGGTGCCAGTGCATGTGCCTCTAAGCGGTCGTACAATGGAATTTGATCGTGATGGTCGGATTAAAAAATAATGGCAATCATAGTGAGTCATTGATGCAAGTATTGACCAGTTTTTTCTTATCATTAGCCAGGCATGGCTATTTTGGCTTATGTCTTGCCAGTGGTTTGGCAATGCTTTCTTTGCCGGTTATGGCTGGTAGTGGTGATGTCAATATTACTGCAAAGCTACGTTATGTCGACACACTGCACAATAATAAGCCTGTTCGTATAGAACGTAACCAGGACCGTGACAGTGTGCTGCCACTAGAGTTCTCATTTACCTCACGAGCTTGTCCGCCGTATTGCGTGCAGCCTATGCAGCTTAGTCCTGGGGTAGAAACCATTGGTGAGTTAGAACTGCTTGAGTACTTAAAAAAAATAGGCGAGAGCGATGAAGGCGTAATGATCATTGATTCACGTGAAGCGAGATGGCTTGAAACAGGGGCTATCCCTGGTAGCACGCATTTGCCATGGACGTTGTTTCATTCGAGCAAGGTCGATGGCGCTGGTATAGCCAGGTTACTTGAGAAATTTGATGTTATACGTAATAAAGAAATTTGGGATTTTAACTTTGCCAAGACCCTGGTGTTTTATTGTAATGGGCCATGGTGTGGACAGTCGCCAACGAGTATTCGTTCGCTTTTAACGGCAGGCTACCCACCGAACCGTATCAAATGGTACCGGGGTGGTATGCAAAGTTGGTTGCAGTTTGGCCTGACGGTAGTAACGCCGGAGAAAAAATAAAAAAGGGCAGTGACAAATGATCGCGAGTACGATCTGTCACTACCCTGATTATATTAGATCAACTTCTGGATATCACCGATCCGGCTGATAACCGGGCGCTGGAAGTTAATTTGCTGCGGCATGTTCCATAGCATTGAATTCGCTTCAGCATTGCTGGCGAAACTGCCATAGACCAAGACATAGCGTTCACCCTGTGTAGTGTTTAGCTTGTAGTACGACAAGTTTTGCTTGAAGTAATAGCTGTAACGCTGGGCAATGGTATAGAGTTCTTTTTTGCTGGTAGTCGATGCAACCTGTATAGCAAAACGATCAGCAGCTTGTGTTGCCAGCCACTGTGGCCCGTGAATGGTATTGTCCTCGCCAAATTGACTGAAGGGCGAGGTATAGTTGAGACGTCCGTCGACACTGTTAATTTGATCATCGACCGTGCTTAACTTTTGATTAATCGTTGCCAGTTCTGTTTTTACGCCGGCAAATTGTTTTACATCGTTACTATTAATCATATTCTGGTTATAACTTATGCCGGCGATCATCAAGGCAAGGATAAGCAACATAGCCGAGCTGAACCAGAAGTTCTGTTTGACCTTGGTAACCAGAGCGGCAAGGTTTCTACCCATTACTGCGCTGGTAACCTGAAGATCAATAATTTGTTCTTCGTGTTTATTAGTTTTCACCTGCAACTGCCTAACTGACGTATCTAATGCATAACAACGGTCATCGAGTTGCTGCAAAGCTAGTTGATGAACCTTGCCTTGTTCAATTAATTTTTCGCTAGTCAGCTCGAGTTTACTGGCACGTTTATCTAACGCGGCATCGACAGCTTGCATTTTGATAATATTGGCGGAGTTGGTGGCAATATTCTTTTCAGCTTCACTCAGCTTGGCATCAAGCTCATCATCACGTTCCTGCGTAGCGCTTGTCAGGCTATCGATTTCACCAATGAGCTGTTTTTTAAGATTGAGCAGGGACTGGGTATTTTGTTCGATACTTTCAGTTAACTGAGTGTGCGTATCCTGAGAGTTTTTGACCAGTTTATTTACGCGTTCTATCAGTTGTTGGTGTTGTTCGGTAAGCGCTGTGTATTGCTGTGATGAACTTGTCTCGAGATTTTCCAGGTTCGACGCGGTTTGGTCAGCCACGTCTGAAATTTCTACGGTAAGTTTTTTAACTTCACTATCGATTTCGTCTGAAATCGCAGACAGAGCTTGATAGGTATTGTCGATGTCACCCAGACGCTTGTAGGTTTCCGACACCTTGGCTGTGAGATCGAGGTCATTATCGTTCAGACATTCCAATCCCACCTCAACATTCTCATTAACGGTATCGAGTTCTGATTGTAGTTTATCCAGACTGTCTTCCAGTGTATTGAGTTTGTTGTTGATATCGTTCGCCTGTTTAACGGCGGCAGAATCAGCTTCAAGCTGGATCAGGTTGTTTTTGGCATCCAGAGATTTGGCGCCTGTGTGTTGTGTATTTGTCATCATTCTCTCCCTGTGGGATCAATATTTGGTCACTAATTGATTAGACAGCTGAATATATGGTGGGGATGCTAGCATATTAGCAAACGTTAATATACGGGTTAATGTTTATATATGGGTGAATTAAGCACTAAATAGCTGTAAAAAGTATTAAAGACCCTATAAATCTGACATAAATAGGGGGGCACACTAGGTTATATTGCAATAAGGGCTTGTGCTCTTGAAGACATTATTTAAATAGAGGGAATATCAGTGAACATCAATAAAATCTGCAAGTTTGTAATATCAGTATCTATGGCCTTTATGCTTGTTGCTTGCTCAACAAGCCCGAACAAACCGTCTGCCAATGGGGAACACGAATCAGTCTCATTGGTTGTGCCTTCCTTACAGGTAAAGTCTGACTGTGGAAAATGCAAGATAAGAAATAACATTGCATCCTTAATAATTGATGGATATAACAAGGCAGCAATTAATGCTGGCGCAAAAATTTCTAGCAAATCGAACGCTATTATAACGATTAAAGAATACGTTGAGCGGGGCGATACAGAGCGGTTCCTGGCTGGCGCCTTTGCCGGTAAGGATGAAATAAAGGCATCCATCACCTACCAGGGAAAAGATTACTTCGTAGAAGATTACTACCGCAATGCATGGTTAGGTATAGAAACGTTGGCAACAAAAATTGGCGAATTAACCTTTGAAAAGATGCATAAGAAGGCTTAGAAAATATTGATGAGAAGGTTTAACATACTTATTATCCTAAGATGAAAAGAGAGAGAAATCTAATGATAAAATTTTTAACGTTTCCTGTTTTCTTAGTGACTATTTTATTCAGTAACTCAGTATTCGCAGCAGATGTCGTTAGCGATAAAAGTATCGGTATGGATCTGGCTCGTGATATCGCCAATGAGACAGTGCTAGCGTGTCGTAAGGACGGTTACCATGTTTCTGCTGTCGTTGTGGATCGTCACGCCATCACGCGGGCAGCATTAAGGGATGATTTGGCCTCGCGCTTTACATTGGAGATAGCTGAGCGTAAAGCGAATATGACAGTCATGGCCTGGACTGATAGCGGTAGGTTTAAAAAAGCGCGTGAGGATATACGGCAAGAGCTAAATCACATGGACGGTCTAATCGTTATGACAGGTGGTATTAAAATTGTAGCAGGAGGATTTAACCTGGGTGCTGTAGGTGTGAGCGGAGCGCCCGGTGGTGAAAAAGACGAAGCTTGTGCTAGGAAGGGATTGAAAAAGCTACAGGAACGTATTGAGTTTGCTATTGAATAACAATGTTGCGTATATACATTGTATGCATATTTAAAGTGAGAATTGCGTCTAAATGACTGCATTACTCAGAGAACGAATTGGATATTTCCTGATTGTTTCTGTCGCTGCGTTAGCGCTTGTCGCCGTATTCACGCAAGATCCGATTGCACAAGACCCGGCGTATCATTTACTTGCCGACACACGTGATATTTGGCAATTACAGAACTTCTGGAATATTATTTCAAACCTGCCTTATTTATTAGTAGGCCTGCTAGGGTTGTATAAAGTCACCCAGACCTCAAGCTTAGAAATTCTTGAGGATTTTAAGCTTGCGTATATTTTATTCTTTACCTCAGTCGCTTTTGTTGCACTAGGTTCTGGTTATTATCACCTTGAACCGAATAACAACACCCTGGTCTGGGATCGACTCCCCATGACAGTTGTATTCATGTCCTTTTTTGCCATTCTGGTCAGTGAATTCGTCTCAAAGAGTGTGGCTAAAGCACTCCTTTCCCCTTTGATCGTTGCGGGGATCGCCTCAGTTGTGTATTGGCAAATCAGTGAGAGTTGGGGCGAGGGTGATCTGCGGTTTTATGCGCTCGTTCAATTTACCCCGGTGATAATGATCCCCATTATTCTGTTATGTTTTCGTTCTCGTTATAATCGCGTGTATGGGTATTGGGGCTTATTATTAACCTATACAATTGCAAAGTTGGTTGAATATCTTGATGTAGAGATATACCAATTACTGGGCTTTATCAGCGGGCACTCAATAAAGCATATTGTTTCAGCAATCGGCGTGTATATATTTCTATTATCAATTGAGACGCGGAAAAAAATAGAAATATAAAAGACGTGGCGTACTATAAATAAGACTGGAGAAGACATTGGGTTCAACAACACTAGGTGAGATTTCGAATGCCGTAAAGGATGTTAATGCCTGGCTGAAAAAGCAAAAAGGCGATTCGAGATTGCTGGTGGCTGAAATTAAGAATAACCTCATCCAGCTCGACATGGTGGTAGAACATGATGTCAGCCTGAAGGATGTGCTGGCTGATATTTCTATTAGTGAATACAAAAGACTCCAGGGTGAAGGCTTTAATTTCGGTAGTATAAAGAAATCCCGAATAGCCCGGTTTAAGTCACTTGAAGGGACTGATCTGGAGTCATGGTCAGGCAAGGAAACCGAAGAGTTGATTGGTTCAATTTACGATAAGACGATCGCATTGAAAACCATGTTCCCCAAGCTTAAAAAAAGCAAAAAGATAAGATGGAATAGCCGGGCTATTAACATTCGAAAACGTATCTTGTTATTACTACGACACCTGGGCAGTAAATAAAAGTAGCTTACAGTTTTCTATCATTTTTTTGACTGCTTCACAGGTAGTTCATCGTATTTAACTAACCCTTCTGCATCGGTGTACCATGGTGCCTTGTCTGCGTAGTAGATGTTGTGAATAGGTTTCTGATTTGGGTCATCATCCAACGTGCCAGCAGGTACGATATAGGCTTTACCACTCTTGGTTTTCCACGGTAATGATGAACCACACTTCTTGCAAAAGCAGGTAGCGAAATGTTTTGCCTCG
>Ga0316207_10002429_pt1 | contig 19165 bp, 19 predicted proteins | sample 6weekpyrite_MG_FD_204943 | JGI IMG/M metagenome (GOLD analysis project Ga0316207, IMG submission 204943) | Microbial mat bacterial communities from mineral coupon in-situ incubated in ocean water Damariscotta River, Maine, United States -... | ecosystem: Environmental > Aquatic > Marine >...
TCTGTGCAGAAGATGAGTACCAATGCTTCTTACTCGATGGCGTAACAGGCAGCGGTAAAACAGAAGTCTATCTCGGTGTGATTGCCGATGTGCTTGCCCAAGGTCGACAAGCCTTAGTGCTCGTACCTGAGATCAGTTTAACCCCACAAACCGTAAGCCGTTTTCAACGCCGATTTAGAGTGCCGATTGCTGTGCTCCATTCCGGCCTCGGTCAAGGTGAACGCCTCGATGCATGGCTAGCAGCACGCACTGGCGAGGCCGGTATTATTATTGGCACACGTTCTGCCCTGTTTACGCCACTGGCAAACCCCGGTGTGATTATTATTGATGAGGAACATGATTCCTCATTCAAACAACAAAAAGGCTTTCGCTATCACGCCCGCGACCTCGCTGTATTGCGCGCACGACGACTCAAAATACCTGTCATATTAGGCTCAGCGACGCCATCACTGGAAAGCCTTGCCAATGTTGATCAAGGCCGCTATCAGCAATTAATATTGAATAAACGTATCAGCAACACCACTCCGCCACCCGTGCGTACCATCGATCTTCGTGGCCAACCTATCGAAAGTGGTTTGTCACATAGCTTACTAAAGGTCGTTAGCGAACATCTCGATCGTGATGAACAGGTTTTATTGTTTTTAAATCGCCGAGGTTATGCACCCACGCTTTGTTGCCATGACTGTGGTTGGATTGCCGACTGCCCCCGCTGCGATGCCAAGCTCACCCTACATGCAGCCAGCCAACGCCTGCGCTGCCATCATTGTGGTACCGAACAAAGCATGCCGGCCAACTGCCCAGAATGCAGTAGCACCGAACTCCGTGCTATCGGTCAGGGTACCGAACGAATCGAAGATGCCTTGCAGGCACTCTTCCCTGCTGTTGATGTGCTACGCATTGATCGCGACACCACGCGACGCAAAGGTGCAATGCAGACAATGCTCGATCGAATCCATGATGGTAAGAAAGCGATTCTTATTGGCACACAAATGCTCGCGAAAGGACATGACTTCCCCAACGTGACTCTCGTTGGCATCCTCGATGCGGATCAAGGCCTGTTCGGTATCGACTTTCGCGCTAGCGAATCCATGGCACAACTCATCGTACAAGTTGCCGGCCGTGCTGGTCGTGCGGAAAAACCCGGTCAAGTCCTAGTGCAAACCTATCATCCGGAACACCCTCTGCTGCAAAACCTGCTCACCGATGGCTACCCCGCCTTTGCCCAACAAGCCATGCAAGAACGCCGCGAAGTTGTCTTACCACCCTTTGCCTCAATGGCATTACTGCGCGCCGAAGCCAATCAACGAGAATTGCCCATGGCATTTCTCAGCAAGGCTTATGAAACCGCGATCGCCTGCCAGATTAAAGGTATCGAATTATTTGGCCCACTCCCCGCCCCTATGGAGCGCCGCGCCGGTCGCTATCGGGCACAACTGATGATTCAGGCACAGGAACGAAAACCATTACAGCATTTATTGAAAATCTTGCTCCCCGAGCTCGAAAAACACCCCGAAACCCGAAAAGTACGCTGGTCAATTGATGTCGATCCTGTCGATACGATGTAAACCCCAATAATTTCTAGAAACGGCAAGATGAATTGAGCGGTAAAAGCATCTCAGCTTAATCGTCTTCCCCCGGGCAGCCTACGGCTTGGTTCTGAATGGGAAGCCACTTAAGCAGTGATGCCTTCATAGATAATTAAAGCGGCATTAGAGATGGCATGTCGACGCCTTGTGAAATCACGTAGTGATTTCTTGAAGGAGACAGGGTATCTCTGATGGTGCTGCAATTCCCTACTTTTTAGCTTGAGCAATAAAGACATCCCAACTTAATCGTCTTCCACCAAGCAGCCTGCGGCTTGGCTCTGAATGGGAAGCCACTTAAGCAGTGATGCCTTCATAGATAATTAAAGCGGCATTAGAGATGGCATGTCGACGCCTTGTGAAATCACGCAGTGATTTCTTGAAGGAGACAGGGTATCTCTGATGGTGCTGCAATTCCCTATTTTTTAGCTTGAGCAATAATGAAAAATTAATGGTTTTCTGCCTTTCAGGCTTGCATGCTGCCCAGCGTCAAGGATAATAGCCGCCCATGAAAGATGAACTACAAAACCTTATCCACACCGCCCTTGCGGGACTTGCCAGTACAGGCGCGCTGAACTGCGAATTACCCGATAGCATCAATATTGACCGCACCCGTGACAAGAGTCATGGCGACTTTGCGACCAATATCGCCCTCGTGCTTTCCAAGCAAGCAGGTCAAAAGCCCCGCGATCTTGCTGAGGCGATTGTTAAAGCCTTACCCGCTGACGCCAATATCACCAAGGTTGAGATTGCCGGCCCCGGCTTTATTAATTTTACCCTCGCTGATGATGCGCAAGCTTCTGTTGTTAGTAAGGTGCATGAACAAGCCGATAAATATGGCTGTGGTGATCTAGGCACAGGCCAAAAGATCCAAATCGAATTTGTTTCTGCCAATCCAACCGGCCCTTTACATGTCGGTCATGGTCGTGGCGCGGCCTATGGCGCATCACTCGGTAACCTGCTCAAAGCAGCCGGTTACGATGTACACAATGAATATTACGTCAACGATGCCGGTCGGCAGATGAACATCCTCGCCGCCAGTGTTTGGTTACGTTACATGGAATTGGCTGCACCCGAGTTTTGCGACCAATTCCCCAAGAACGGTTACCAAGGTGACTACGTGCAATGCATTGCTGCCGCATTACGTAATGCCCACGGTACGAAATTCGATCATGACATTAAAACCGTTTTTGCCGATCTACCTGCCGATGAAGGTGAGGAAGGTGGCGATAAAGAAGCCCATATCGATGGCATCATTGAACGCGCCCGCACCTTACTTGGTGATGATGATTATCAAACCGTCTTTAACGCAGGGCTCGAAGATATTACCGATGGCATTCGCAAAGATCTGGAAAGCTTTGGTGTGCATTACGATCACTGGTATTCAGAACGCCAATTACACGATAGCGGCAAGATCGATGACTGTATTGAACGCCTTAAGGCATCCGGTCACGTCTATGAAGAGAAAGGTGCCTTGTGGTTCCGCTCAACAGATTATGGCGATGAAAAAGATCGTGTTGTGGTGCGCGACAATGGTGTTAAAACCTATTTCGCTGCCGACATTGCCTACCACATGGAAAAACTCGAACGCGGTTTTGATCGTGTGATTGATGTCTGGGGTGCCGACCACCACGGTTATGTACCACGCGTAAAAGCGGCATTGGCTGCGATTGGTTCTGATCCATCAAAACTTGATGTGTTACTGGTGCAATTTGCTGTGCTTTATAGCGGCGGCGAAAAAATGCAGATGTCGACGCGCAGTGGTCAATTTGTCACGCTCTATGAATTACGCAAAGAAGTCGGTAACGATGCCGCACGTTTCTTCTACGTAATGCGTAAGTGTGAACAACACATGGACTTTGATTTGGATTTGGCAAAATCACAAAGTAACGATAACCCTGTTTACTATATTCAATACGCCCATGCGCGTATTTGCAGTGTGTTACGTCAGTTAGATGAAAAAAAATCAAAGTGGAATAAAGACAATGGCCTTGCAAATCTGAGCTTGCTCAGTGAGTCACATGAAAGTGATTTGCTCACCCTGCTAGCCAAGTTCCCTGAACTTATTGAATCGGCAGCACGCAACCATGAGCCACACCAAATCGCTTATTACCTAAAAGATCTGGCAACCGCTTTCCATACCTATTACAACGCACACCAATTCATTGTTGATGATGCCAACCTGCGTGATGCACGTTTTGCGTTGATTACTGCCGTACAACAAGTGATTAAAAATGGTTTGGCATTGCTTGGCGTTAGCGCACCGGATACCATGTAAATATGGCGCGAAAAATGGCAAAGAAAAATAAACCGACCTCTTCATCTGCTCCGCTACCGGGTTGGGTTTGGATGATCACTGGTTTATTTATTGGGCTGTTTGTTGCTTTTCTTGTTCACCTTAAAGACAACTACCCTGCACTGTCATTACCAGAATCTGAAAGAACAGAAAAAAAACCGAGCCGTGATACACGTGATGTTCGAAAAACACCCGCGGCACCAAAAACACAGTTTGATTTCTATACCATTTTGCCTGAAATGGAAATTGCCGTTCCTGAAAGCGAAGCAAATGACTCAGATACTGACAAGAACACCGCGTTTAAACACGATAGCCAATTTATTTTACAAGCAGGGTCGTTTAAAACACTCGCGCAAGCCGATCAAATGAAAGCCAGCCTAGCGCTATTAGGTGTGCAGGCTAAAATCCAATCTGTCACGATTGATAACACCAACAACGGTGCAAGCACTTGGCATCGTGTACGTCTTGGTCCTTACGATTCATTTGGCGAAATGAACCGCATCCGCTCACGCCTGCGCAGAAACAATATTGAAGCATTACTATTAAAACTAAAAAGTTAAACTCACAACGTATTGCCACTATCGACATCCTGCGTGGTGTCGCGATATTAATGATGTTCGTTTTTCATTTTAGTTATGACCTGAATTTTTTCGGCTACGTACAAATCAATTTTCTCGAAGAACCTTTTTGGGCAAACTTCCGCCGCGTCATCGTTAGTTCATTTTTATTATTAGTGGGTATCAGCATTGTTCTGGCAAACCGACAAAAACTAAACATACAGAAATTTACCCGCCGTCTTATCTTGCTCATCGGTTATGCCGCACTGGTTTCGCTCGGCAGCTACTTCATGTTTCCTGAAAGTTACATCTATTTTGGCATTCTGCACTTTATTGCCGTTGCCAGCGTATTGGGCTTATTTTTCCGAAAGTTCTATTGGCTGAATTTAGTGCTAGGAAGTGTGCTCGTATTACTCGATAGTCTTTATAGTAATGTGTTCTTCAACGCCCCAAGTATCAATTGGCTTGGGCTGATGACCTACCTACCTCACACAGAAGACTACGTACCCCTCATACCATGGTTCGGTGTTGTGCTGATTGGCATGTTCATCGGTAAAACTCTATTTGCAGATAACAACACACCTACATGGCTTGCATGGAATGCAACGAATCCCATCACCAAGACACTTGCCTTTGGTGGTAGACACAGCCTACATATCTACATCCTGCATCAACCGATTTTTATTGGTTTACTCGCACTTATTTCTGGTCAAGCATTCTTCTAGACGCACACTCACCACCTTGACCGTTCTGGCATTAAAAGAGTAAAGTGAAAACATAAGTCGTTGAATAAATAAGTGATATCTCATTTAGCGCAAAACTGCGACATATCACACCTCATTTTTTATTGAGGCCTTAAGGATAAGAAGATGAAAACAAAGGAATTGTTTTTCAGCATACCACCCAAACACCATAAAGCGAGCGTACTATGTAGTAATTATGCTCCTTATATACATAGTTATATGCCAACATGAAAATAGAAGAAGAATTTATAAATATGATCTCAGAACAATCGAGAATTGATAAAAGTAAAATAAATTCTGAAAGTACGCTACTCGGGGATCTCAAAGTAGATGGAGATGATGCTTGGGAAATATTAGAATTATGTGAGGAAAAATACGGAATAGACCTTGCTGATTTTGATTTTCATTCATATTTTAGAAATGAGCCATGTTACAAAGGTATTACTTATCTATATAGGAAATGGAAGTACAAGGATGAACATGTGGCAAGTAAGAAAACACCGATTACAATTTTTGAATTATACAATTTGTGTATTAATCGGAAACAAAATAATGGCATATAACAAATCACTCCATCGGACGTACTTGTCTGTCACGCCTTTTGCGAAGCAAAAGCCTCGCCAGCCTGCGTTCGCCGCTGAGCTCAACCGTTATGTATAGAAAAAAATAAAATGGCAAGTAAAGTAAAATTAAAGACACTAGAAGAATTAAATAAAATGCATACTGGTTCATTAATGAGTCGACGTGCAGCTTTGCTAAAGTGTGAAGAGTCTTTTGAATTATCGGATCGAAATGGATATGAAACGAAACCCAACATTTCTGAAACAGGCTTTATTGAGTTTAAAGACTCAGCTGAATGGCAGCAGGCATATACTGAACTAAAAAATGTGCTCTCTACACGAGAAAATATGCCAAACAAACAAGAGCGTAAAGAAATTCGTAAAGCAAAGGCAAGAAAGTCAAAATAAATAAAACACAGAATCAGAGCCCCAGAGTACTTGATTCAAGTTTTACCTACGCAAACATCTCTCGTTTTAGCCTATATAACGCGGAAATATCCTCCTCGCCATAACCTGCTTGCTGTAAACGTTCATAATGCAAACGGGTCATTTCAATGATCGGTAGGCGCATATCGGTTTCGCTAACGGATTCAACCATTTCACGGCATAAGTCGAGATCTTTTTTATGCAGATCAATTTTAAATCCAGAGCCATATTCACCTTTCACCATCGTATTACCCCGATGTTGTAGAAACCAGTTCCCAGCTGCACCGTTGCTAATGACATCGATCACATCCTCAAGCGATAATTCCATCGCCTCGGCAAAGGCGAGTGCTTCTGTCACTGCTTGATTAATACCCGCTGCCATTATTTGGTTTACTGCTTTGGTTGCCTGCCCTGTACCGGATTCACCCATCCAACTTATTTTCATTGTCATTGTGTCTAAAACAGGTCGTACCTTTTCAAGTGCTTGTTTATCACCACCGACCATCATCACCAAGCTACCTTGACGTGCTCCTTCTACACCACCTGATACTGGCGCATCGAGCAACGCAACATCTTGCTCAGCTAATAATGTTGATAATGCTTTTACAGTAACCGCTGCGACCGTTGATGTATCGATAATGGTTGTGCCTTTACGCAGCGCTGGCAACATTGCGCTAATAATTTCACGTAGATCATCATCTGCTGAAACACTGGTAATAATAAGATCTGACTGACTTGCCAATTCTGCAATGTCGGCCGTAATGGTCACTGGGCATTGTTGTGCAAATTGCTTGCTACGATCACTACTGCGATTCCACACGTAGTGAAGATTGCCTGCTTGATGTAAATTCGCAGCCATACCCTCACCCATTGCACCTAGACCAATAAAACCAACTTTCATAAAATATCCCGCTAATAATACTTTTACTAATTTATACCATAAAGTGCATCAACCATTGGATGGATATCTGCTTTATCAAATACAGGTAATGAACAACGCTGATTTGCACAAGCAAAGGCTGCGGCTTTGGGTAAGGCAGGATATTGCACATCTGGGTTCGGCATTGCACCTTCAGTTTTATCCCACCATTCAATACGTCGGTAACTCCCTGGGTAACGTAAGGCATGTTGATAAAGTGCCTGTGACGCTTTATTACGCTTCGCGCCCACAATCGTAATGTGTACTGGATCATTTGCCAGTTCATGCGCAATGAGTAATACGCCTGCTTCTGTTAAGCGCGCCGTTGCTATTTCTTCTGTCGCTAGATAACGCATTGTACGTTCTGCAATGGCTTTATATTGTTCATCACCTGTTAAGTGATGCACACGAATAGCAAAACGCGCCAGTGCAATATTTTCATCTATTTGTGGTTGCGGCTTAATGACGGCTGTTGCCGGTGCATAGGAAACCGCATAGCCTGCGCCTTTCTCGCCTGCATACCTAAATGTGCGATCAATATATTCGGCTGCTTTTCGTGCACGCTGTAGCATTTCTCGCGTGCCGGTTGCTTGGTATAAAGCTAAGTAGGCCTGTCCTACCGCAAGGTTATCGCCTAAGTAAGGTCCACCTTGGTCTTTTTCATCATGCCGATAACCTCCGCTTTTAATCGCTCGGTTATTTTCTACCCATTGCATAGCACCCTGTGCAAATTGTAGATACTTTTTCTCACCAGTTGCTTGATACAGGTTCACCATTGCTTCAGAAGCCCAAGCATTTTCTTGTGCATATTGGTGTTTGTCTATTTTGGGTATGCCTTGTGCGCGGCGATCTTCATTATCTAATTCAAAATACTCTCGGCTATGCACACCTTGTACAAGATCGGCATCTTGGCTGGTATAAAACACGCCATCCTCACTCATTAAAAATGTTTCAAGATAACGCGCAATATCTTTTGCTGCTTTAAGATATTTTTCATCGCCAAATTGACGATAAGCCATTGCATAAATACGCAAGTAACCCGCCTGTGATGGCATAATTTTCTCAAAATGTGGGTAGTCCCACTTACCACCCGTAGAGTATTGATACACACCACCCCATACAGGATCAATTAAAGCAATCGCCTCATCTAATGTATGTCGTGCTCTTTTCTCACTCGCAGCATCACCACCTCGTGCAAGCAGTAAAGCATATTCAACACTGTCTCGGTCTAGGAATTTTTGATTTAATTTTAAGCTTCCATATTCAGGATCATAGGCATCATCATGCCGACGCTGCAAAATTTCCTTAATTGATTTTGTCAGTAATGCACTCGTCGCGAAATTATTATTGTCTCGAATAGGTGCGCCACGTTCCGGTGTAGGATCATCAACAATGGCTTGTAATAACCTTGCCATGTTTTTAGGTGGGATATAACCGGCTCGTTTAACTAGCTCTGTACCATCAGCGTTAAAAAATATTGTCGCCGGCCAACCCCATTCTTGGTAGCGTCGTGCTAAATCCGGCCGATTATTTTGATCCACCTTAAGGGCAATATAATTATCTTTAAGGATTTTTTTTACCGCAGGGTTCGAATAAGTCTTCTCTTCCATGACATGACACCAGTGACACCAAACGGCCTCAAGATCGAGAATTACTAGTTTTCCATCACGTTTTGCTTCAGCGAAAGCGGCATCCGTAAAATCGCGCCATTGCACACCCTCTTTACTTATCGCTGAACTGGCCTGTGCTGTACTGATAGAAGCAAAGATAAATATAAGACTTATTATTGAGCGCATGATTCCATTCCTTTATATATGATGTCCTATCATTATTTATTTTGAATAAAAAGTCAGTGAACTATTCACACTTTTATCTTGACCACGGCAAAAACGTGAAGTTCCACTCGATAAAAATGACTAATAATAGGGAAATGGCTGATATATGCCATTTTATAGACTAAATACTAACGTGACAGAACTATATTTATTTACACCACTTTTTAACTTCTGCCTTAGCGCGTAATTCTTCCTTTTTACGCCGTTCTGGCTCTAAATAATCTCGCGTGCCATCTTTCTTTTTATAATACACCGTACCGGCTTCTGTGATTTCACGGTATTCGTGTTTTGCTTCACCACACTTTTCTTTTCTAAGCTTGGCTAAGCGCTTTTTTTCTTTTTGCTTTTTATTTTGTTCTTCACGTTCTTCTTGACGCGCACGTAAATATTGATCTGCTCGCTGTTTTCTTTCATCACGTGTTTTAGCAGAAACAGGCGCCGATGGTGTTATTTTTATATCGAGTTTCTTTGCTTTGTTATCAACGGGTGTATCAGAAAAGTGGATTTTGCCATTTTCGTCAGTCCACTTGTAGATTTCAGCATAGCCAAGCGTTGAGGAAAATAACCCTACTGCTGCAATTAATGCAGGTGCTGTATATTTATTCCTGAATAAACCTAACATAATAATATTTGCTCCTTAAATATTATGTTCAACTATACGGTACTAAACTTATTTCCTTAAGCGATCTAAACGCAACCGTTCCCGTTCATCAAATAATCGTCGCGAACCTAACACTACCGCTATTACTGTACCAAAACCTGTGCCTGCTGCAATCAAAAACATAATAAGAATTTGATATTTTACCGCTTCAAGCGGTGGGCTACCTGCCAATATCTGCCCTGTCATCATCCCCGGCAAGCTAACCAGTCCTGCTGCTGCCATTGAATTTATAATCGGGATCATACCGTAACGCATCGATTGCCTACGTATTGTCATTATTGCCTGTTGCCATGAATGCCCTAGCATTAGGCGCGCTTCAATTTGCTTACGTTGCTCCCGTGCTGCTTGAGTTAACCGTTCTAAACCTAGCGCAATCCCTGTCATGGTATTACCCAACATCATGCCGAGTAACGGAATCGCATATTGCGGTGTGTACCAAGGATCATTATTTATGATCACCGTCAGTGCCAGTAGTGTCACCATAAATGTGGAAAGAAACATGGAGATGGTGCCCATGCCAAAACCCCATAGACCTTTATAGGGGTGAGTTTGACGAGCCATCACCTCTCGACCAGCAAAGAGCAACATAATGATTGAAATTGCAGCCATGTAACCAAGATGGACGTTATCGAATAAAAACTTAAGAATGTAACCAATCAGTAGCAGCTGCACAGTTGTGCGTATCGCGGCAATGATTAACTGACGGCTCACACCTAATTGTAACTTTAGACCTAAAACGGCCAACACCAATACCAGTATTGCAGCGATAGATAGATCCAGTGTGCTTAGTGAAACCATATTCATGCTTTCACCTCGCTAAGCCCGTTCTCATCAAAATGATAACGTCTATCTCCGATCCGCTTTGCTTGTGCAGCATCATGGCTTACCCAAATAAGCCCAGCAGGTTTGTTTCGACAATAACCAAGTAATAAGGCTTCCACTTTATCTACACTGTCAGGATCAAGATTTGCTGTTGGTTCATCTAATAACAACATGTCAGGTTCATTGGCTAACACACGTAATATGGCTAGACGCTGTTTTTCACCACTTGAAAGTCGTTCAACCGACCATGTCATTACATCCTCAGAAAAACCCAGTGCAGCTAACTGTTCTTGTTTTAATACCGGCATATGATCGCGCACCTGCTCACCCCACCATGCGCTGTCTGCTGGGAGTAGACCAACCTGTTTACGCCACTGCGTTGCAGGAATATCTCCACAAAATGTCTCATCAAGGCTAACCTTGCCATTGTGCTCATCAAGATCGGCTATCGCACGTAGCAACAATGACTTACCTACACCCGATGGCCCACTGATGACTAGGCACTCACCCGTAGTCACTTCCAAATTAATCTTGTTTGGCAGCCATTTATTTCCCACATCTTCTACACGTAAACTTGTCATACTATTTTAGGTACACTCTGCGTAACGAATATTTACAACGAGTGACATTATGACAGAACCTGATTGCCCTCAGAAATTTTCCTACGCTGTCGATCTGGAAGCAGGAGATTATTGGTGGTGTTCTTGCGGAAAATCCAAGAACCAGCCTTTTTGCGATGGTGCACATAAATACACCGATTTTGAACCTGTGAAATTTACTATTGCTGAGCCAACCAAAGTTTGGCTATGTGGTTGTAAACGCACAGAAGATAAGCCATTTTGTGACGGGGCTCATAAGCAAATTTAGCCGTCACTACAAATACAGTGAAGTACTCAATCTCGCTGGATTGCCACGCTACCTCCGGTGGCTCGCAATGACACCATCTCAAAATAGCTTAAACTTTTAATACAGCATCAACGTATGTCTTTTCAACGCCTTGATTCCGTGTAATGGAACCCCGAAGGAGAAAAGGCATCAGCATTGCTATGCCGACGCCTTATGATTTTGTGCAACAAAATCTTGAAGGAGGCAGAGTAATGGTGATGACTTAAGATTTTAAACGTGGAACTTTATATATTGTGCTTTTTCCTTGGCTTCTGTGGGTTGGGGGTTCACCGCTACTAAAACTGTAAAGGCATCAGCATTGCTATGCCGACGCCTTGTGATTTTGTGCAACAAAATCTTGAAGGAGGCAGAGTAATGGTGATGACTTAAGATTTTAAACGTGGAACTTTATATATTGTGCTGTTTCCTTGGCTTCTGTGGGTTGGAGATTCACTACTCATAGATGGCCTGAACCTCTGGAAGAGGTTAGGTTACTTATGATGAAGCTCAAAGAGATTCTATAAGCTACTCTTCGAGATGCGTTATGAGCTCCCTAACCATTTCCAATGGTTCAGGGCAAAAAAAACGGGCACCTAATTAAAGGTACCCGCAATCATCAACCACCAGGTTGAAGTTTTACTACTTACCAGATGTAAACTCTGGGTAGGCTTCCAGGCCAATGTCAGTAAGATCAAGTCCTTCGTACTCTTCCTCTTCTGTAACACGTAAACCCATTACCATCTTGATACCGTACCAAACAATACCTGCAGCAATGAATGTCCATGCGAAGATAACAATTAGACCGTAAAGTTGTGCACCGATAGTTGCATCAGAATTTGTGAATGCAACGGCAATCAACCCCCACATACCGACGGTACCGTGAACTGAAATAGCACCAACTGGATCATCAATCTTCAACTTATCAAGACCAATAATAGAGAAGACAACAATGATGCCACCGATTGCACCAACCACTGTAGACTCAAGTGGTGTACCGGCAAGCGGTTCAGCGGTAATCGCAACCAGACCAGCCAAAGCACCGTTAAGTACCATGGTTAAATCTGTTTTACCAAACAGGATGCGTGAAAGAATCATCGCGGCAACAACACCACCGGCAGCAGCCATATTGGTATTAACAAATACTGCAGCAACAGCGTTAGCTTCATCAACGCTAGACAGAATTAATTCTGAACCACCGTTAAAACCAAACCAACCCAACCACAGGATGAACGTACCTAATGTTGCAAGCGGCATGTTGGCACCAGGAATCGGGTGAACCGAACCATCTGCACCGTATTTACCTTTACGTGCACCGAGTAACAGTACACCAGCCAAGGCGGCAACCGCACCACATAAGTGAACAACACCAGAACCCGCGAAGTCATTGAAGCCAGCAGCGTCAAGGAAGCCACCACCCCATTTCCAGTAACCTTGCATTGGGTAGATAAAGCCAGTCATGAATACGGCGAAAATCAAGAATGCCCACAATTTCATGCGTTCAGCTACTGCACCAGAAACAATCGACATCGCTGTTGCAACAAACACAACTTGGAAGAAGAAGTCTGACATACCTGAGTAGTAAGAACCGTCATACCATGCGGCTGGATCTTGCGCTAAAACGTCTTTAGCAACATTGTCACCACCAAACATAAAGCTAAAATCAAATGCTGGAATGATGCCACTGCCATCTGCCGGGTACATTATGTTGTAACCCATCAACATGTACATAATAGAGGCAATCGCAAACAAGGCGACGTTCTTAGTTAAAATTTCTGCTGTATTTTTCGAGCGAACTAAACCCGCTTCGAGCATGGCAAAACCTGCTGCCATCCACATAACCAATGCGCCTGATACAAGGAAATAGAATGTATCAAGTGCATAACGAAGATTGAGAATATCTTCCATTGTATTAACCCCTTATATTAAAGCGCTTCAGCACCGGACTCACCGGTACGAATACGAACTGCTTGTTCAAGATCGAAGACAAAAATTTTGCCATCACCAATTTTTCCTGTATTAGCTGCCTTCGAGATAGCTTCAAGGACTTGCTCAACCAAATCATCATTGATTGCGATATCGAGTTTCACCTTGGGCAGAAAATCAACAACGTATTCTGCACCGCGATATAACTCGGTATGTCCTTTTTGACGACCGAAGCCTTTCACTTCTGTCACTGTGATCCCTTGAACGCCAATGTCAGATAATGCTTCACGCACATCATCCAGCTTGAAGGGCTTAATAATTGCACTTACCAGTTTCATTAGATCTCCTCCCGTGGGTTAGACCTACTCCCAATAATTAGGGAGTAGGCATATCCGGTTATAGTGTTGTTTTAGAGACTTTTAGAGATTGTGAAGACAAAGCGATCATCAGATAATTTATCTGTTGCCGCAGCACCTGCATCATCTCCATCGATATCTGTGTCATGGTAATTAAGAGCGAAATCGAAACCACCTAAGGACTTACTTAAGCCAAGACTCCATTCGCTGTAATCATCTAGATCATCGATGTCTTGATTACCGTAATGTAGGTTAAGAGCAAAATCATTTGGTAATGGCACGTCAACGTCGATCGTTGCGTAAAGCGAATCACCTGTATCACCAAAGAAATCACTTGAGTGAGCAAGGCCACCTGTTAGTGCTGCTGGACCAAAGTCGTAAGAAAGAGAACCGTAAACTTCAGTGAAATCATAATCGCCTGTATCAGCAGCACTTGAATCTGGGTAAGAGTAGTAAAGTACACCTACGTCCCAACCAATCTTGTTACTGAATTCACCGGCAACACCTGCGTAGTAATCAATTTCGATATCTGCATCATCACCGAAGTCTAAGTTCGACGCCCAAACACCCGCATAGAAACCACTGCTGTGCTCAAGATCAAAACCACCTTGAATAGCTGCGCCTTCATCCGTTTGTGAAACACCGCGGTAAACGTAATCTGTTGTTAAAGCAACATTACCACTGAAAGTAACTTCCGCTGCTGCTGTTGAAATGGCAAGCGGTGATGCAGTCATTAATACTGCTGCTGCCAATGTAGTCATTTTTGTATTCATTATTGAACTCCTCAATTCATATCAATTCATAGTGTGTTTAAAGCTTTCCAAAACAATCATTTATCTTGGTGGTTGTTTTAGCCACTTGGTGCGCTAATGTCTGTTTGTAGTGCACAGCCCGTGCCAGATATAAAAAACACAATATAATCAATGACTAAAACTATATTCTTAATGTTTTTAATTTATTTTGATTGCACCAAGTTAGCACTGTAATACCCTTGGCGCACAATTATGGTGCATATGGTGACCTTTTAATGACTAGTTATTTTTCAGTAAAATCAGCGTAGGATCAGCTGTAAACCAATAGGAAAATCATGGATACACGTAAAGCATTTATTGATGAACTCACGGAGCAATTAGAGGGAGGGCTTCCCTCTGGACTCGGTTTGCTGCGCGAAGATATCGAAGCCATTGTTAAGGCCAGCATGTCAGGTGCTTTATCACGCCTTGACCTAGTCACACGTGAAGAATTTGATGTGCAAACAGCCGTATTACTTCGCAGCCGTGAAAAATTAGAAGCACTCGCTGAACGCTTAGAAAAACTAGAACAAAATGACTAAACTCTTTTAAATTAAACTGATTCAATATGGCCAGGATGGCCATATACAAGCAAAGGAACTGCTCATGTCACTCGCTATTGTCTCTACCCGTGCCAGTCACGGTATTCATGCCCCCCTTGTTAGTGTTGAAGTCCACTTATCAAATGGCTTGCCTTCTCTGTCGATTGTGGGTCTTGCAGACACGGAAGTAAAAGAAAGCAAAGATCGTGTTCGCAGTGCAATCATTAATTCAAAATTTGAATTTCCAGCCAGGCGCATCACCATCAATCTTGCCCCTGCTGATTTACCGAAACAAGGTGCCCGTTTCGATCTCGCCATTGCCATTGGTATTCTCGTTGCCTCCAAACAAATAGAAGCACCTCAGCTACAGGAATATGAATTTATTGGTGAACTTGCGCTAACAGGAAACATTCGTACTGTTACTGCTGCGTTACCTACAGCACTTGCTTCACGCGATGCAAACCATAGGCTTATCCTTCCCTCTACCAATAAACAAGAAGCTACGTTAATTAGCAATGCCGAACAATATGCTGCGACACACTTACTTGATGTCTGTGCGCATTTAAATGGAAATAAGAAACTTGAACTCGTCGTGCAGGATAAAAATGAAATAAATATTTCCGCAGTTGAAGACATGGCCGACATTCGCGCGCAACGTCATGCACGGCGCGCCTTAGAAATTGCCGCTGCCGGAAATCATAGTCTCATCATGATCGGCCCGCCGGGAACAGGTAAAACAATGTTGGCAAAACGTCTACCCAGTATTCTTCCGGAGATGACTGAGGATGAAGCGATTGAATCTGCTGCGGTGCAATCTATTTGTGGACAAATTCCTTCTGAACATAATTGGCGTCTGCGCCCTTTTAGATCGCCCCATCACACAGCATCGGCTGTTGCCTTGGTTGGTGGCGGCAGCCAACCACGGCCAGGTGAAATTTCCTTAGCGCATCATGGTGTGTTGTTTCTTGATGAGCTTGCTGAATTTGAGCGTCGTGTATTAGAAGTGTTACGTGAACCAATAGAAAGCGGTCAGATCCATATTTCGCGCGCAGCAAGGCAAGTTGTTTTTCCCGCACGATTCCAACTCATTGCTGCGATGAATCCTTGCCCGTGTGGTTATCTTGGCGATCCTAATGGCAAATGTCATTGCAGTGCTGAACAAGTTCATCGTTACCGAGGAAAAATATCGGGTCCCTTACTGGATCGTATCGATATGCACATTGAGGTTCCTCGTTTACAATATTCTAAATTACATGAACAACAAGCAGGTGAGTCTAGTGATACTATTCGACAACGCGTCATAAAAGCCCGTGAAATACAGCAGCATCGCAGCCAATGTGCAAACCAAGCGCTAAGTAATAAAGATATAGACACACACTGCATCCTACAAAAACAGGACCGTGAGCTACTTGAGCAGGCAATTGAACGACTTGGTTTGTCTGCCCGCGCGTGGCATCGAATATTAAAACTTGCACGCACTATTGCTGATCTTGATAGCCATGCTGATATCCAAACTAAACACTTACAAGAAGCAATTAGCTACCGCCGCTTGGATCGTTCTCCCACATAATCAACGCACTGGCTTTTACGTATTTGTTCGGTTAGCATCGCGGGTAATTATTCACTTCGAACACTCTAAATGAAAAAAATCCGTTTAAGAATCCCTGGCAGTTTTGGTGCCGCACTCGGTGCGGAGCTTGATTTACCTCAACATGATAAGCCACATGCATGGGCTTTATTCGCACATTGTTTTACTTGTTCGCGAAACCTAAAAGCCTTTCACATTATTTGTGAACATTTAGCCCAAAACGGTATTGCAGTACTGCGTTTTGATTTCACTGGTATCGGTGATAGTGAAGGTGATTTTTCCAAAACAAATTTTGCCACCGACGTTGATGACATTGTTGCCGTCAGTGAATACATGGCTGGCAATTATGCTGCACCTGAATTATTAATCGGTCACTCAATGGGTGGAACGGCAATATTAAAAGCCGCTGAAAGAATTCCTTCTTGTCAGTCAGCGGTAACCATCGCTGCACCGGCTGACCCCGGTTATGTTGCCCGACACTACATTGGTCTGCGACCACAAGTAAATAGTACCGGTTCAGCAAAAATGACCCTCGGTGGAAATCATTTTACGGTCAAAGAAAAATTCTTTGAGGATTTAGACTATCCCGATGATGGCTCGTACTTAAATTCTTTTCAAAAACCCTTACTCATTTGTCATTCACTGGATGACGATATGCTGAATCATGCACACGCAGAACAATTGCATATTCATGCGGGCAAACCTTCTTCGCTAGTTAGTTTGGATAACGCTGATCACTTGTTATCAAATAAAGATGATGCTGGATATGTTGCAGATCTTATTGCTGGTTGGGCGAAACGGTATATACCGTAAATAGCAGGCATAAAAAAGGCCAGCCGAAGCTGACCTTTATTAACTAGCATGAAAGCGAAGTCTATTTAGACTCTGCCACCATGTAATCAACGATAGCTTTGATTGCATCATCACTCAAATCCGCACGGCCACCTTTAGGAGGCATGCCACCTTTACCCTTAATAGCATTTGTGTACAAAGCATCTGTACCCGCTGCGATACGTGCAGCCCATGCTGCCTTATCACCTAAGATAGGTGCGCCTGCTGCGCCAGTACCGTGACAAGCGAAACAAGCACTCGCATACATGTCTTTACCGCTTTGCTTAGCAGCAGGTGCTGCTGCTTTATCACCAGCAACTTTAACCTTGGCGACAGGTGCAATACGGTCAGCAATCGCCTTGTCCATCTTAGCCGCGCCATCTGCCATCGCCGCTTGTTTATTTCCTTCTGACATTGAACCTGCCACAATAAAAATAACAACAGCCAAAATAGCTAAAGCCAACATGAACTTTGTTAAGGTACCCCAAACTTGTTTATCATGGTCGCCCACTGTACTTCCCCTTACTTTTAAATGAGTATTCAGGTGGCAACATGCCAACCCAATAAAAAATTTAGGTGCAGATTATAGCCATATTGCCCCAGAGGGAACACCAAAATTCAGTAATTTACCTATAAATATTAAGCTATTATCCATGCACTGTATGTGGACTTTAGCTTCTAAATATTAACCGATCACAATGAAATTGGGTGATGATACAAAGCAACGTCACACTTCTATATGTTTAAGGCATGCATCATGCGGCATGAAAGGGTAATATGCTCGCCCGAACCCGCAGTTTCTATGATGTAATGCCGAAGGTTCTAAAATGAAGTATTTACGCGCTCGTAGCTCAGCTGGATAGAGTGTTGGCCTCCGAAGCCAAAGGTCGTGGGTTCGACTCCCGCCGAGCGCGCCATTTTCTAAATTTTAAATATCAATTGCTGACTCGGCGGTTCCCGCCGCACTGCTCACGCTCCGCGTTCCCAGCATCTAAAGCGCGCCATTTTCTAAATTTTAAATATCAATTGCTGACTCGGCGGTTCCCGCCGCACTGCTCACGCTCCGCGTTCCCAGCATCTAAAGCGCGCCATTTTCTAAATTTTAAATATCAATTGCTGACTCGGCGGTTCCCGCCGCACTGCTCACGCTCTGCGTTCCCAGCTCAAATAATCTAATTCGGGCTATGATTTATCACAAATTTATCCGTTACTCGCAGTCTGCCTCAATAATGGATTTAAGGATTGCTTTTACCCTCTCGGGCATATCGTTACTGAAAGCCTGACGAGCGGCTTCAGATGAATTGTAGTCCGAGCTTTGCCCTTGCATGATGAGAGCGGTATGCAGGTAGTTATCCATGTACGGTGAGACCATTGAGGTCACACTACCCCAGTCATATTTATCGCATATTGATGTTGTTTGTATCGCGCTGTCTTCAACGGGTGTGCAGCTAAACAAAAACAGTACAACTATTAACGCCTTTACTTTCATTACATCTCTTTAAATTATTTGCGGTCTGACCTCATTAATTCTATTTTCCGCGATAATATTTATTATCTTGCTCTAAGTGCAGCAACTGAATCTTCAAGGTGATTTTTAACATTATCAATTGCCGAATTAAAATCAAATTCAGCGCCTGACTTGAGCATGGTCTCCATTTCCATAAATAGTGATGCAATATATTCTGCGCCAACATTTGCACTACTTCCTTTTAACGAATGCACTTTATTTATTTTTTGCTCAAGACTTAAGGATTGGTAATCATCAACTGTAGAATTTATGGTTGCAATGGTCGATTCATAATATTCTTCAATTAATGCATAGTAATCATTACCTAAAACATCTTTCA
>Ga0316207_10002430_pt1 | contig 19161 bp, 21 predicted proteins | sample 6weekpyrite_MG_FD_204943 | JGI IMG/M metagenome (GOLD analysis project Ga0316207, IMG submission 204943) | Microbial mat bacterial communities from mineral coupon in-situ incubated in ocean water Damariscotta River, Maine, United States -... | ecosystem: Environmental > Aquatic > Marine >...
ATCACTGCTGTCCCGTTAAAAGAAATTAGTTTATGTTTAAACTGCATTGTAGCGTGTTTAAAGATTATTTCACTCTGATCGAGACATGAATTGGTGATGCCTGTCTAAGACACGCCGTAAAACCATCCCTGGTGGCTCGGCACCCGCGTCCATGCGGGTGACGGTCTTAGACAGGCATCACCAATTCATGTCTCTAGTGGTTAACGGGACAGCAGTGGTAAGTCATATAGATAATGTTTTAATAAATTAACGGGAAAGCAGTGATATTTTTATTTAACTAAGTTTTACACGCAACGTTCAATTGGGAGTAAATTCTATCACTTCAATATTACAAAATTTTGTTCTTGTTTTTATTATATACTTTGCATCAATTATACAGGCGAATGCAGTAATCACCCATGATTATACTGTTCAGGTTAAAAACGATCTGACTGGTATAAATGTTAAAATTTGTTTTAGAAGTGCACTACCATCAAAACTTGTTAGCTATAACTCTTCTGCAATACAGCATATTAAATCTATAGCCCTTTTATCAAACGGGAAGATCTTAAAAAATTTACGTATAGATAGACGAACAATTACCCTGCCCTCAATCAAAGAGGGAGATTGTGTCTCCTATGAAAGTGATTTCAATGGTCAAACTTCATATACAATGTCAAAAAAAAAGGCCTCTAAGAAACAACAGGTGTTAATTGATATCCGGCGTTGGTTATGGTTTCCAGATAACTTCAACACGAATACACATGCACTGGATATAACATTTCAGTTGCCTGATGGGATGAATGTATCTAGCCCATGGAAACTACTTCATAAGAGAAAAAACATCACAAAGTACCGTTACGCACAACGCCCTCCGCAATGGGAAGGTCTTATTGCTATAGGAAAATTTAAAACAGAGACAGTGCAGAAAGGTTCAGCAATGATCAAAATTGCTATTCTCAATGCTAAACAACCTGTTAATACAAATTCGATTATGCAATGGGTTGATAACAATATAAATGCTTTACTAAAGACCTATGGTGAATTTCCAGTAGCGGAATTACAGTTACTTATTGTCCCAATTGGAAATGATCGTGAACCCGTTCCATGGGGAGAGGCTATGCGTGGTGGTGGTGACGCCGTGCATGTATATATTGATGAGACGCGTCCTATAAAAGAGTTTTTAAATGACTGGGTATTGATTCATGAACTCAGTCACCTCTTACATCCGCGGTTTGATGATGCTTCATGGTTAGCTGAAGGTCTAGCCAGTTATTATCAAAACGTTTTAGGTGCTCGTGGAGGTCGATTTACCAGGCAAATAGCATGGCAAAAACTTCATGAGGGGTTTGAGCGAGGTATTGAGGGAACACCGGCTAATAAATCCTTGTCACAGGTGTCATCATCGATGATGAAAACGAGATCATTTATGCGGGTTTACTGGAGTGGTGCAGCAATTAGTTTACTTGCTGATTATGAATTAAGAAAGCAAAGCAATAATAAGCAATCATTAGATACTGCTTTGAAAGAGTTAAATCGATACTCTTCCCTAACCAGTCAACTGAACAACAGTTATGAAATAATGATGAAACTGGATTCGATTACACAGACAAACATATTTACTAATTTATATCGACAACACCTACCTTCTGAAACTTTTCCAGATCTCACTTCGGTGTATTCTGGCTTGGGGCTAACAGTAGTTAATAACAGAATAAATTTTGATAATAACGCACCCTATGCTTCAATCAGAAAAGCTATTATGTTCGGTGAATAATGAAAAAATGCAAACATGTCTGCTTATTATTGCCTCTTTTCCATTTCACAACACCTGTTTACACAACTAATCAAAATCAGTTAATAAATTCCCTGGATATCACATTTAGTAATACGGGATCTGGTTATGTTGCATAAGTACTTAAAAAAATTACCAGCAAAAGCAAAGAGTATAAAATGCTCAGGCCTCAATTAAAGAAGTGAAACCTGGCATCTTACTCTGCTGAATTTCAGAAGACTTATCTTTTATACAGAGCTTCTATAGTTGCTGATTCTAATGCATGGCTATTGATCATGTATCCAACTAATGCACCTGAAGAACCTTGTGTAACATTTAACTTTTCTACCGACAAGGCATGCACTGTAAATTGATAACGGTGAGGACCACTTCCTTTTGGCGGGCAAGCACCGCCAAATCCCTGTACACCATAGTCATTCTCAATTTGCATACTCTGTTTAGGCGATAATTTCTTATTTAAATTACCCGCTCCTTGAGGTAATTCAGTAATATTGCTGTTAATATTTATTATTTGCCAATGCCACCATCCACTGCCTGTAGGGGCATCAGGATCAAAAACAGTAATTGCGAAACTTTTAGTTCCCTCAGGTTGACCCGACCAACTTAACTGGGGTGAAAGATTATCCCCATTACAACCAAAACCAGTAAACTCCTCTGCTTTAGACATTAACACGCCATTGTTTATATTATTGCTAGAAAGCTTGAAAGAACCGGCTACAGCATATGATGAAAGCATCATTAAAAACATAATATTCATCAAGATCTTCATTATTTTCTCCTCCAGGATTTAATTGAAAAAATTATAAATAATGAAACTTGATTAATATCGCCACAAACAGTCAATTATTAGCCTTATTCTGCCAACTGTGTCAGTCTTAACTTTTTTGGTGTTATTCCAAAAACATCTTTAAATCTTTCAGTAAACCGTGATTGAGACTGGTATCCACACTTCTCAGATATGATTGATATAGAGTGGTCTGTTGTTTGCAGCAGGTGCATACCATGCGCAAGTCTGACCTGGGTATTAAGGTCACGGAAACCAGTTCCTTCTATTTTGAGCCTTCTCCTTAACGTTGATTCACTCATAGCGAGTTTTTGACTCATATTTTTTATATTCCAACGCATAGCGGGATTTTCTTTGAAAACATCGGTCAATTGATGATTGATTTTTGGCTTCCCTATCATAGAAATAATTTCCTGATAACCATAAAAACAAAGCATATGAATAAGTTCTTTACGTCGAATTTTCCACATCTCTTCAGGGGATACATCACTCCACTCTATAAACTGCGTAATACTTTTCACTAATGCATCATTAATATCACCAATTAAAAACCGTTCCGTATTCTTAGTTGTCAGTTTTATATCATCAAAATCTTGATACTCGAACTCGATAAACAGCGCTAAATAGTCATGTTTTCCCGGAATATTACTGAGAGTAATACCTGGATTTTCTGATAAAAAAAGAAACTCCCCTGCTTTACAACTTGCCTCCATCTCTCCACTAAGAATTTTTTCACCACTTAGTACAAATACAATTACAGGATTAAAAACTGGCACACGACGAAGTGACTGTTCTCTTTTGCAGTAATAAATTGAAAATGGCAATTTTTTATTAGTATTTAATGCTTTATGAGTTAGCTCGATTAATCTTTTCATTTTGTGAATTATCAAATTTCTTTTAACTTATTTACAGAAAGAATAAATATTTGTGGATATTGTTTAGTTATTTGTAGATTAAAATAAGTTTAAATGTTAAACAATATGCCCAAAATAAGCTAGATAAGTATACATCAGACAACTAACTTGAATATATAAGATTTAATTCTAAGCAGGTCGCAGATTATGTCTGAATAACCCATAAACAGATATACCACAAAATCATAGCTTAACTACCGACTAATTAAAGTGCTAATGATATGCTGCTTATGATGCTACTAAGTCTTTATATACACGCACTTTCACTACTAGCGCTTCAAACAAACCTTATTTATAGAATTCTAATGAAATTTATACTTGACCTGGAGTCAACTCCAGGTGGTATTGTTACACCCTCATAAAGGCTATCGAAGATCCAGGAGAATCTGATGACGATCAAGGTCGAAGTATTTTCATCACCCGGTTGTGGTAAGTGCGGCCATGCAAAAGCGGTATTGCATAAGTTGGCCGGTGAGCTGGGCGACGATAAAATTCACTGGCGTGAAGTGAATATTCTAGATGAGCTGGATCATGCAGTGAAATTAGGTGTGTTATCCACCCCTGCTATTGCAATTAATGACATTCTGGTCTTCTCCAGTTTACCTACTGCAAAAAAATTACGTGCAGAATTACTAATCCATTTGGCCAAGAAAAATAACCAAGGAAATTAAACAATGATATCTATGCTGCTACTAACATCATCTGTGCTTGGTTTATTAGCATTTTTTGAACCATGCACTATTGCAACCCATACATTGTACTCAGTTAAGATGAATCTATCTGATAACAAAACATGCTGTCAAAACCTGTTTACTATCTGGTTAAGCCGGAGTATTTTATTAATTACACTTTTGACCTTAACAGTGCTTTTTACTGAACCACCTGTATGGAATCACTTTGTACCAAGCGTCATGCTGGCGGTGATGGCTGTTATATATATTTTGTCCCGGTTTATTTATATACCGATTCCACATCTGGAATTTTTTAAGCTATTCCCATTTTCAAATCGACTTCCCCACTCTATTCGCATGGGTTTAACTTTACCGGCATGTACATTACCGCTTATTGTCATTATTGCTGGCATGTCAATCACACTGGATTCAGTCGGTTTTGCTGCTTTATCCGGTTTATTATTTTCAAGCTTATTCACCGCACCTATGTTTATCGCTTCATACAAAGGCATTGATAAAGATGGTCTTGAGTTACTGAATCGCGCGGCAAAAGGTAGCCCATATCTTACAGCTGTTATATTAATTTCATTGGCCTTATTTCTACTAGTGCCATCGTTAGAAATAAATATAGATCAGTTTAAACAGGTTCTAACCGAAACAAGCTGGACTGGTATTGGATTGTCATTTCTAGCAGGTCTAGTATTTAGTTTTAATCCAGTTTCTTTTGCATCTATCCCGGTCATACTGGCTTACGTCACAAAAGCCCATGAAGAAAAACGTGCTATATTAATGGGGGCTGCCTTTGTGTTTGGTATGATAATTACCCATGTAGTTTTAGGTGTAGCTGCTGCCCTGGGTGGTGATTGGGTTCAAGGTATTATGGGCAGGCAATGGGGATTATTTCTTGGGCCTCTCCTGATCATAATGGGCTTAATATGGGCTGGCTGGATAAATATTCGATTACCCTGGTTTGGTGTTAAAGCTAAAAGAGTAACCGGGTTGTGGGGTGCTTTTTTATTAGGTATACCCTTCTCTGTTGCTGCCTGTCCATTTTGTACACCAGCATTACTGGTTACTCTCACAGCAAGTGCAGCCATTGGATCAGTCGGCTTTGGTTTTGTCTTATTGTTAGCCTTTGCATTTGGTCGAAGTATACCTATTATATTAGGCGCATGGAGTATGGGCTGGCTTGAGTCGTTGAAAATTATGTCGCGCTATCAAAAAATATTTGAAATAATTGCGGGCATTGCTTTGATCCTGACCGGATTATATTTACTTAATGAGTACTTTTTTATAATTTAAAGGCGCAAGCAATTAATAGAAACGTCTTTAATATCATTCAATTATGGCAGCAAGATAATGTATAAAATTGGCGAAGTCACAGAACAAACAGGTATGTCAGCAGATACGCTACGTTATTATGAAAAATTTGGACTGCTATCAAATATTTCTCGCAATACATCTGGTATACGTCAATACAAAGACAAGGATATTTCAAAATTAAAATTCATTAAACGAGCACAACGCATGAATTTCAGTCTGGACGAGATCAAAAATTTACTCAGCATGCGTGACGATCCACAAAATGCCAAAGACAGTGTACGTCAACTTACCGCAGACAAACTTATACATGTTGAAAACCAGTTAAATGAACTCACAACTTTACGTAATGAACTGAAATTATTGCTTAACCTCTGCCGTGGAAGTAAAGACGGTTGCCCGATTATTGAAGATATGAGTTCAGATGATTAACTTGTTCATTATATCAATGAAACAATTTTGTTTAATAATTACTTATTAGATTTCATCGTCTTCGATAACTTCACTTTCCGCTCTCCCTGACTCTATCCATTCAACTATGCCTGGTTGCTTCAACACAGATTGTACGTATACTTGGCCTATCTCATCGAGAGGAATACTATAGCCTACAAAACGAAGTACAATTGGTGCAAACATCGCGTCAGCTATTGAGTATTTTCCAAATAACCATTCCCCATCTTCTCCGAATTGAGAGCGGCATTGACGCCAGAGCGCCATAATTCTTTCAATTTCACGTTCAGCCTCAGATGAAAGCTTGATATCCTGAAACTTCTTTCGGCAATTCATCGGAAGTTCGTTTCTTAAATTAACAAAACTAGAGTGCATTTCGCAACTGATGGACCTGGCTAATGCACGAGCATTTATTTCCTGAGGCCAACCATTAGATTCTAAATATTTTTCAGATACGTACTCAAGAATAGATAATGAATCCCATACTAATAATTTACCATCCTGCAATACTGGAACTTTAAAATCAGAGTTGTATTCTGATAGCTCATCATCACTAAATTCTGTAAATAATGCTATTCGTTTTTCAATAAAATCAATTTTATTTTGTTTCAAAAAAATCCAGGGCCTGAGTGACCATGACGAATAGTTTTTATTTCCAATTATTAAAGTTAAATTAGACATGTAATATTCTCTGCTTTAAAACATAATAATGAGTTCAAACAACCGTAACATGACTATCCATGCAAGGCAATATAGTGTAAAACGCAAGCCACATGTCGCGAAACCTGTTAAGGATTTTATGGAACATATTTATTAGATAAATTTTTCATAAAAAAGCACTGTTTCAGAGTTTTGAATATTTTTTTCAAACTGTTTATAACCTAGCTTTTCATAAATATATATAGCTTTGGAATTTCTTTCGTATACATCAAGCCATATTCTGTTAGCATTTAATTCAGAAGCACAGTACTTCTCCATAGCTAATATTGCCTCCTGCCCTATACCTAAGTGTTTTTCATCTATTAGTATTCTTTTAAACTGTACAGTTTTTGTATTTTTTTCTTTACGAAGAATAAAGTAACCAGCTAGCAGTCCAGATGAGCTTATGATGCTAAGATAAAAAATATTGTTTTTATTAAACTCATTCTTGTGCGTTTTAAGTGACTTAAGGTTAAGATATGTACCGACATGATTTTGATAACCCATTTTTGATAATTTATTTAATTCTAAAAAATTTGAATTTCTTAGGCAAATCATGATAATTGTAAATATCTAAACGCCGCAAATAGTAAACACGTACTATTTTCTTGTTCTAAATTTGAGATGCTTTTACACTCATAATTAAAACTAATATAAGACATATTCAGCGCCTTAAAATTGCAATCCAGCGATAAATATTAAGTAGACTTGCCAATGAGCTAGCCACATAAGTCAATGCGGCTGCTTTTAAAATTTTATGAGCATGTTTAGACTGATTCTCACTAATATATTCACCCTTAATTAACAAAGGCATTGCCCGCTTAAAACTGGCATCCCATTCTACAGGCAGTGTCACTAAATGCACAAGAGTTCCAAATGCAATACCTAAAATACCCATTAAAAAAAGCGCACCACCGACGACAGGTGAGCGAGTAAGTAAAGCAAAAACCGGTATTGAGAGAATTACCATGCTACCAAATTTCTCAGAAAAGTGAGCTATTTTCACCAGTTTTTGACGCAGCTTAAATAAATGAAAACCCGAAGCATCCTGCATAGCATGACCCACTTCATGGGCAGCAACCGTAATAGCGGTAAGCGACTTACTATTAAAATTATCCGGTGATAAACGCACAACTTTCATTATTGAGTCATAATGATCTTGGCCAGGTCCAGTTTCTTCAACTGACACATTGCTTATACCCAATTCTTGTAACAAATGTACAGCTAATTCGCCACCAGTACCTGGAAATAAGTCATCCGGCTCTTTGTATTTTATTAATACCTTATTAACCCAGTGACCCGGCCAATAAATTAGACCGATAAGAGCAATAACGATAATGATAAGAAGTATATGCATGTTTAAATAGTGCCGGAGTGATGTATTTTAGATAATGGTTTAATTTAATAAACAGAAAAATAACATAATGATGAATATCGTTGCAATGGGTGTCCATCTATGATTTGGGTGTCCATCTATGATTGTTAAACAGTATTCCATTAGCCAGAACTTCTGGCTAATTTGACTATTTTTATAGTCATTATCTACTAATTACTAGACTCCTAACTTCCAATTAAGATCCTTCACTAAAACATTATTAAGCACATCTTTTAAAAAATTTTCTTGTTGATTCTTTTGAATATTACGCTCCATAATCATCTGACCACTTAGAACAACAGCTTTACTGATAATAGATGAGATTATTGTACCGGCACTACCGATATCCGTATCAGGTATACTCAGGCGATCCTTGTATTATATTATTAATGTATAGTTGTAATGCTAATGCACCAGATGGTGTATTAGCAAATAATACCAGCCTGGAATTAAGTTAGAAAGTTATAAATAGACTATACCTAATAATAGTTGCTTCATGTATACAATCACCTTTAGCAGCTTGCACTAACTTGTTGTTTTTATTGGCTTCTACTTGTATAACCTTAATATATAAGCTGATATTAGATGTTAATCACCTGTTATTTCTTAGAAAACCAGACAGGTTTTTTTTCGTCCTTTTGTTCCATGTGTTGCGGGGGATTACTCTCGGGCGTAACATTAACGCTAAATCCCCATTCATAATGACCAATTACTTTATAAGGGTCTGTGCAGATTAAATAAGTCCAAAGTTTCCAGGTAACATCAGCACTTATAATTTTATCATTGTTGACATTAGCGTCATTTTTTAGAAGTTCCAATGCATCTTTTGCTAATTGTTTTTGTGACTTGGTAGACTGCTTATTCAATTTTAAGCCAGCATCATCCTGCATCATTGAACCTGATCCATTATCAAATTGAGTTTGGTATTTATAGGGAATTTGTTCGTCGATTCCAGGACCTATTTGTTTTTTCTCGATTTCCTTACCATCTTTGTTTTTAAACACAAAGTTTCTTTGTTCATATTGTAACCAGAGTAAATTTTTACAACCAGGATATTTTCCCATAAAAATACCGCGCTCACCGTAATGCACAAAACCCATTTCTTCAAAAATAGAGATGCTTTTGCTACCATCTGGTGTTTCTGTAACGGTAACATGGGTGGTGCGTTCCGCATTGGGTGGGATATAAGTAATTTTGCACCCATCCTTTACTTTTTTCCAGTTCACTTTGGTAGACTCACCACTTTTAAATTTTACTGTAGTTTTACCTTTCTTTGGAGCCGATTTTCCCTTTTCTTTTGCTTCATCTTCCGCCTTTTTTTTGTCTTGTTCCACTGCATTTAAAATCACAACTAAGTTTGTATGAGGTATATCTATAATTTTTTTACCTTTGGCAACAATATCATCAGCATCTGGTATAGGTTTCTTATCGGGTCCGACGATTGTTGCTTGTATTATGGGTTTATCTGGTTTGTTTTTATGTTGACAGGCTAACAAAGCTGTAAGTATAAAAACCAGACTAACGATCAAGTAAAGTGATTTACTTCTTATGTTTCTGAAGTTATCCACATTTTTCTCCCGGTTAAAAAACGAAGGACAAATCTTTAACAACTTATAAAGCAAATAGGTGCAGAAAGGACTATTTATTATACATTGGATTATTAGTCAAGACACCCAACATAGTTTAAAAGGAAGAGTTTAAATAGTACATATATGTGTTAGCTATGCTTGCGGCAACAAACCTGTGTAAGCTATGCCCTGCCGTGGAACCAGCATCCAGTCAGCTACTGTTTTCCGCCACGTTAAATAGTGTGAAGTTTCTTTATGTTTTGCTGCATCTTTTGTGCTTTTATATGATTCGTACAGGACAAATTTACAGGGATCACTCTGCAATTGCAGAATATCAAAACGAAAATTCCCCTCTTCTTCAATGGAGGATTCGTGGTTAAGTCGACTGGCCTCGATAAACTCATTAACAAATTCAGCTTTAACTTCCACATAAACTAGAGTGACATGCATAATTTTCATCCTTTATTGATTTATATATTTAATCACTGCTGTCCCGTTAAATTAAGGCCTCCGTCATTCCCGAATGCTTCTATCGGGGTAAATTCGCCTGGAGCGAATTTAAACATACTCTGTATGGCCCGAAGGGTAAAATACAGGGATGTATTTTATAATCCAGTGACTTTGCAGGCTCTAAGGTCGCTGGATCTCCGACACAAGCATTCGGAGATGACGATTTTGTAGTTTGCTATTTTCATGTTTCATTTATTGGAGCGTATATTTATAGCCTGTTGTATCAGTTATGCAGATAATACCCAATAAGGTTAACGGGACAGCAGTGATATTTAATAATCTTTATAATGGAAAGCTGGGTAAGCATAAATAACATTTTCTGCAATATTGTTCAAATGTGCCAACGACTATTAGGAATACTTCGTATTAGTATTGGTTTTCACCATCTCTTTGCCCACGTACCCAGTTATACTTATATTATTTTAAAAGTTGATCTAACGCAAAACTGTATTCAGTGTAATATCACACTATTTAGTTTAGCTTATATTTTACTACGCTGAACCTTGTGTAATTTGACAGGAAACTAAGCAGTGAATTATAAAAATAACACTTTTTACGGCTTATCTATCATTCTGATCGTTCTGTTTCCTGTCTCTGCCGAGGCGGCATCCAGCGCAGGTGCAGTGACTTCACTTGACCTCACTTTCCACCCTGTTGGATTCATTTCAATTACCTTTTTCGTCTTAGCCTATGCGGTTGTTATATGCGAAGAATGCACCCAGTTGCGTAAATCAAAACCAGTGATTCTGACAGCTGGCATAATCTGGGGGCTGATTGCTTACCAGTATAGTGCTGCGGGGCTAAATGATATTGCTGTTACTGCATTCCGGCAAAATGTGCTCGAATTTACCGAGCTTTTCCTGTTCCTGCTAGTGGCTATGACCTATGTAAACGCCCTGGACGAACGCCAGGTATTTATGGGTTTGCGTACATGGCTCGTGCACAAGAGCTATAGCTACCGCAAGCTGTTCTGGATTATTGGCGGCCTTTCGTTCATCCTGTCACCCGTAATAGACAACCTGACAACCGCGTTGGTTATGTGTGCCGTGGTTCTGGCTGTCGGCAAGGACAATCATAAATTCGTTAACCTTGCCTGTGTCAATATTGTTGTTGCCGCCAATGCCGGTGGTGCATTCAGTCCTTTTGGCGATATCACAACACTGATGGTCTGGCAAAAAGGTGTGGTTGAGTTTCAGACATTCTTTTTACTTTTCATTCCTTCCCTGGTTAATTTCGTCGTTCCAGCTGCACTCATGCATAACTTTGTTCCAAAAGGCACACCCGAGGCAGGTAACGACCGCGTTCAACTACGCCGTGGTGCGTATGTCATTATATTTTTATTTATTTGCACCATCGTATCTGCCGTATTATTTCACAGTGTATTACACATGCCCCCCATGCTCGGCATGATGACAGGTCTGGCTTACCTGCAGTTCTATGGTTACTACCTGAAAAAAACCCACATCCAGACACCTGACGACAGACTCGATTACGGCCATGTAGGTGATGTTGTTCCAACCGGCAAAAAGGCACGCCCACCCTTTGATGTATTTGGTCGCCTGGCGCGTGCAGAATGGGACACCCTGCTCTTTTTCTACGGTGTGGTGCTATGTGTAGGAGGGCTCGGTTTTATTGGCTACCTGTCCATGCTTTCTCAACACATTTACGTAGATATTGGCCCGACCACGGCCAATATAATGATTGGCTTCATCTCCGCTATTGTCGATAACATCCCGGTTATGTTTGCCGTGTTAACGATGCAACCGGATATGCCACTGGGGCAGTGGCTACTGGTGACACTTACCGCCGGTGTGGGTGGCAGCATGTTATCCATTGGCTCCGCTGCGGGAGTTGCCCTAATGGGACAAGCTCGGGGCCTGTATACCTTTTTCACTCACCTTAAATGGACACCCGTCATTATTATTGGTTATGCGGCGAGCATTCTCACGCATAACTGGATTAACGCACACACCTACCTGGTATTAGCACCAGGAGGCTGAACGAAAGGCTGGCAGCTATGCTTGATAATTTACATGTCAAAGACTTATATATAAGCATTGATGACTACCCCAATGTTTCACTTGATGCACCGATTGGGCATGCCATTAATATCATGCATCATGTGCTGGGGGACAAAAACAAATATCGTAATATCCTGGTACTGGACGATGATGATCACCTTAAAGGTTATCTATCTCTGCGGGATTTAATCCGCGCCGTGGGCCCCGATTATCTACACAAAAAACATCCCGACGTGAAAGGTAATCAACCGTTTAATTTTGAAGGACTCACCCAGGATCTAACCTCACTATCCCTGTTATGGGAAGACGGCTTCACCGCCAGGTTACATGAAGAATTAAAAAAACCGGTGTCAAAATATATGACGCTAATGCAAGACCAGGTTCTACTGGAAGATCACATTTCAAAATGCATGTACCTGATGTTGTTTCTTGATGTGATAGTACTACCCGTTGTCGAAAATGATCAAGTGATTGGAGTTGTTCGCCAGGTCGATGTGTTTGAGTGTATTGCAGAGAGTGTCGAAAAGGTGTGGCTACCTAAACAGGATAAAGACTGAGTTATGTCGGAATCTTCAAATAGAAATATTCTGTTTAATTTTCCTTTTGAGGCCTTTGACCTCAAACGTATCAGTTTTATTTTTTTAGGCCTGTTTTTATTTTTCTGGCTTTATACAGCTGATCCACTACCCGATGCAGTTGATCCACTGGGCGAACATTTTCCATTGAGTCGTGAAGGCAAAGCCGCTATTGCACTGTTTTTACTCGCCGGCACCTGGTGGGTGTTTGAAGTCGTTCCCATTGGTGTAACCAGCCTTGCGATTGGTGTTTTCCAGTCACTGTTTTTAATTCGTCCTCCTAAAGTGGCATTCAATGATTTCATGGACCCTTCTGTTCTATTTATTTTTGGTTCACTGGTCATTGGCATGGTCTTTACCAAGGTCGGCCTGTCGAGACGACTATCCTACAAAATGTTAACCATAGTCGGCGAAAAAACCAGCATGATTTACCTGGGCTGTTTTTTAGTTACTGCGGTGCTCACACATTTTATGGCACACACTGCGGTTGCCGCGACCATGTACCCTATTCTGATGGCCATTTATTCACTCTATGGCGAAGGTGACAAACCCACTCGATTCGGCAAAGGTTTATTTATTGGCATGGCTTTCGTGGCGGGTGCCGGCAGCATGATTACCTTGCTGGGCGCTGCTCGCGGTGCTGTTGCCATCGGTTTTTTCAATGATATTGTCGAACGAAACATTTCCTTTTTTGAACTCAGTTACTACATGTTCCCCATCGGCTGGCTAATGGTATTTTTGTGCTGGGGTATGATAATGATTATGTTCAGGCCGGAAAAAGCAGAAATACCCGGATTACGCGATAAAGCTAAACGCCTGTATAAAGAAGCCGGCCCGATTACCCGAGATGAAATATTTGTTACACTGATCGTACTGGCTGTCATTGTGACACTGTCACTGAAATCGTTTATACCCGCGATGGCCTTTATCGATAAAACATCGGTCATTTTATTATCAACTATTATATTTTTTGTTTTTAAAATTCTCACCATCAAAGAACTTGAACAAATCCCCTGGAATATTGTTCTGCTATTTGCAGGTGCCATGAGCATCGGATTCTGTTTATGGGAAACCGGTGCCGCAAAATGGCTTGCTATTAACTGGTTAGCCATGTTTAAAGATGCTAACTGGTTTATTTTTATACTGGGAATGTCTTTCTTTGTTATGGTAATGACTAACTTCATTATGAATGTAGCGGCCATCGCCATCTCATTACCGGTTGCCTTAGTCATTGCACCCTATCTTGGTGTTGCACCGGAAGTGATACTTTACTCATCGCTCATCGTTTCAGCCTGCCCGTTTCTGTTACTGGTAGGCGCAGCACCCAATGCCATAGCCTACGACTCAAAACAATTCACCACGGGGCAATTTTTCATGGCAGGAATTCCAGGCAGTATTGTTCTGATGGCCGTGGTCGCTATTGCCGTGGGTATTATCTGGCCAATGATGGGAATGCCAATTACAAAATGATAGATGTACAGAAAAGATCAAATGAAGGTGCCCTGCTTAGGCAGGCATTAAAAACAAAGAGGTAAATTAAAATGATAGAAATATTAAAAGCAGATCTAGACTATCAGCCTCATGCTGAAGCACTAATAGACTTAATGAGTGAATACGCACTCGATCCAATGGGGGGTGGTAAGGATTTATCTAATGAAGTAAAAAGAAATTTAGCCACAGCCCTCAACGAAAAAGAAGGGGCTCATGTGGTTTTCGCATTTGTTCACAATAAGGCGGTTGGATTAATCACCTGCATAGAAGGCTTTTCAACCTTCACATGTAGGCCTGTACTTAAAATTCACGATGCCATTGTTCTAGCAGAACACCGAGGCAAACAGATTTTAAATCATTTGCTTTTAGCGGCTGAGAATATTGCACGGGAACGCGGTTGCAGCAAAATGACACTAGAGGTATTTGAAGGAAATAGTGCAGCACAAAGCGCATACAAGAAGTTCGGCTTTAGCGATTACGAACTGGATAATAAAATGGGAAAAGCGCTACACCTGGAGAAATCGCTATAAGAAAAAACCTGAGCAAAAAACCATTATAAAGAAAATTAAAAGGTGATATAGTCCCACAAAACATGGTCACAAATCAAAAAGATAAAGCATTTTGTCCGCAACTCAACGACTATGGACTGAAAGCCCATAGGTTGCCTGTCAAAACGATTGAAAATCGTTAATTAATAAAACCTTAAACTTAAAAAAAATATAAACAAACTTCGTCATTCCAGAATGCTTGTATCGGGGTAAATTCGCCTGGAGCGAATTTAAACATACTCTGTATGGCCCGAAGGGTAAAATACAGGGATGTATTTTATAATCCAGTGACCTTGAATTCTACAAAGTCACTGGATCCCGGCCACAAGCATACCGGAATGACGACATTTTTTTATAGACTTATATACTCCATGTAGTTATGACACATAATAATTAACAATATGTGTAGCAGCTAAAGCCTTGCACTAAAGTGCATAAGTTTTAACTAGCGACCTAAAAAAATAAACGCAAAAAAACACGAATGTTTTGTTTGTGCGCCTGTATAAAGCTTTTGCTTTTATTTGCGTGTGTTGGCGTTCATTTGCGGACGATATGCTTTTTGCAAAATTATTTTTTCTTCCAGGATCCACCCTGCTTAATGTAACTACCCGCTTTCGATTTATCTATTGCCTTTTTACCCGCAAGTTCTTCCACAGCCTTCAGTGACGTTTTGTTGCGCGCGGCTATTTCTTTGTATTTAGCCTTACGCTTTGAATTAACACTCTCTATCAATGATTTCACTTCAGGTGCTGCCTGTTTAACTGCTTCAAGGTAACCACTGGGTGCTTCACCAACCAGGCCCTGGCTTTTTGCAGTTTGAAGATCAATTGAATATGCTGGCTGAGCCAGTAACAACATACATGTTGTCATTATTGCTAAAATAGTTTTCATAGGTTGTAGCCCCCCTCAAAAGTCCGCTTAGAATAGTCCGCTGTCATCGCTGAATACATTTTCAAGTTCTTTATCTACTTTAACGCGAATTTCATGTTCTATTTTTACATTAAGATTAATGGTGATTGGCTTATCTGGCGCCTCGACCTTGACGGTAGGCGCACAACTGACCAGAAAAAAACCTGTTATTAAGATTAGTAGCTGTTTTTGCATGTTAATTTTACCGAGTTAGTTACTGTTTTTTTCATATTGCTGGCGAACCCTCTTATCGATACTCTCACTTATACCTTGTGCAAATCGCAAACTTTTAAGTAACGCAAACAGGTCCTGTTCTGTATTGATATTCAAATGTACCGGACGATCTGTTTCAAGCTCCGGACTGGTACCCTTTAATTGAAGATTGACTGTTAGCTTACCTTCAGGTGTAAAGTTTACATCTGCAGATAAATAACTATAACGGAAATCTTTAAGGGTATCCAGCGCAATTCCAGTAAGTGGATTCTGTCGTAATTGATCGGTGCCAGCTACAGGGTTATAACGAATTATCCCAGAGCGAACATCATTTATAAAAGCACCATCTTCAATGGATATGCCCTGCTCATTTATCTCTACAGGTATTTTACCGCTAACCTTACCCGTAACCTCAATATCTTCAAACTGTTGGGTTTCTACTATTTTCGCAAGGTCTATATTATTTGCCTTTATCATAAAGTTGTTTTTCTGCTGATTTAAATCAAACATGAAATTGTCACCTTCAAATGTCCCGTCAAATATTTCACCATGCAGTCTGTGAATGTTAAATATGGGTAAAGAATCGCTATTAGCTGTGTCGAGTGAGAGGTCAATAGTAATATTGTTGGCTACAATACCGCTATCAAGTTGGTCCAGCTTAATTTTAGTATTCTTTACTGATTGTAGAGTCGGCAATATTTCAAGTTCGTGCTCAAAGTTTAGCCCCGAAAATAACAATTCTCCATAATTACCACCCACGTCATTAAGGCTTATTTTTGTAGATAATTTCAAATCATTCTTCTCAGACCAGGTTGCCCGTGATCGCAGATTTATATTACCCACCACCAGATCAAACGAGTATGCCCATTTGTTAATTATTTGACTTAAGCGGCTGTTTTTATCATTTAGATCTATGGATTCAGACGAAGTAACGGTTACCCCCCCTACTTTCTCTGCCAGCCTGTGATCAACAGAAAATTCAAATAAACCGGGTAAATTGACTAATGAGAAAAAACCTTTCGCGTTTAATTCGGTAGCACTTGCAATTAGACTAACTGATATATCTTTAAGTTGAAGAGTCTGCGACTGAAAGGTAGCAGAAAACAGCTCTGATCTGGCTTCACCCTTATAACTCCAGTTATCACCTGAACTTGTCAATTCACCAGATATATTTATCGGCTTATTGACCAATGATAAATTTTCGTCGCTAATCCTGGCTGATTTAAAATAGGAGCCTTTAAGTATGTTGGTGTGTTGAAGTGGATTTGTCGTAGAATTACTTAATATCAATTTAATATCCACATCTTTTACTGTGTACGGCTTGACAACCAGCTCACCAGCCTTGACTGTGATGGTTGAAATAATTTTTTCTGTGGATTCAAAGTTAAATTCTAATACCCCATTAAGCTTCTGCATTCCGTTAATGTTCTTTAGATTAAAAACAGGTTTTAACCAGTACACCAACTGTGGTGGATTTACAAAATATTTACCGGTTAGCTGTTTATCATTAATCTTTAATTCAAGTTTTGTTGCAATGGGTTGTGCATCGTCTAAAAACCTCAGTTCTGCTATAAAATAATCGTCTTTAGAGCGTGTAATTACCAGTTGTCTTAATCGCCTGGAATTTTCACCTTCAGACATATTAAACAGTGAAATGCTTACAGATAGAAGTCCATTATCATTTTTACTACTCAGTTGTAGCTGCTTGCCCTTAAGCGCTAAAAATAATTCACCCTGTAATGTTACGTGATCTATAGAGAGCGTATTAAAAAAAACATACTCGTTTAATGCCCGTCGAAACGCGACAACTACCTTCTGTGGCTCCAGTGCTCCTCGCTTAACAGGGGTTCCTGTCTTTCCATCTGAATTATTTTTATAATGCAGCACAAGACTACCGATTGATAAACTATCGACTCTACCCTGCTGAAGTTGATCCAGACTATAGCTTATATGTACGTCATGCGCCTCAAATCTGAAAAGGTCTTTTTCATCGACTAGAGTAAAGTTCAGGTGGGAAATGCGAGCTTGACTTACATCTAAGCGTTGTATATTTGCTGTAATATCACTTAAACCCGCATCATGCATCAAAGAGGTAACCGCCATTTGTGCCAGCTGAATTCGAGCCAGCCATATCCCCGCTATGAGTATAAATGTAAGTATCAGTGCTAAATATAGATATCTAAACTTCATGGATAAATTATTATATCCTGTTCACTATTATTGCTAAAGGGATAGATTGTCAGGCCCTAATAGTTAGAGAGTGAGCGCCCCCCTTTTTCACATGAACTGCTAATGGCTGATCCCGCTCTTGTGCGGCAGGATCACCTGCCAGCTTTTGTGTTAGATTGGGTAGAGCCTGGGTGCAAAAACGCATTAATGAGGAGTGGAATTCATTAGTTCCATGAAAAAGCTGGGGACTTAAGATTTAACGGGATAAAATTTGATCTAGACTTTTGTTAAAAGGGTGTTAAATGGATGTTTATTCTTCCTATTAAGGAACTTGCTATGTAATTAGGTAGCTAACTTAATAAATTCAAATTCTTTAATTAGTTTCTAATAAGCACACCTATCCTTGCTTCCTAAATGTTTTATAATCAGTTAATGGTCAATTAACTTTAGAACAAATTTCGTCCGTACAATAAAGAATTATTTATAATTACACTTACGAATATATTAAGGTGGATATCTGATATGAAAAAAATAGATAACCAATCTTGTCTCTGGGAAGTGACGTTAGCAACCAGGTTGACTACGACAGAAAAAAAAACCAATAGAAGCTGGCAAAGCTTTTTCCTCATGTTGGTTATCTTGTTAGCATTATTTAGTGCTCCATGCCCTAGGGGGATGGCGACTTCAGTCACCCTGGAATTTGAGACCCAGGGGCTCAACCTTAAAACCGGCACGGTCGTGAAAATGTTACCGAGATTAACGAAGGAGACGGCCAGGGCGGATATTATTATTGCATACAATGCAGATGTAACACCCCATGCGGTGTTGATACTGAGACAACCAGGTATCGAAATGGCGATTATCGAAGATGTTAAATTTGGGCAGCTCATGGTCAATTCAATTGAAAAGCTTAATCTCACTACTAAATCCATTGACCAGCCGCTAAAACAAAACAATACCGTGCTTCTACGCACAGCTGATGGATCTAAATACAAGATCGGGGAGGTAGTCGAGAGTAAATCTTCAGTTACCTTCAGTTATGAACCACTACAGGAAGGGGGGCAGTAGTCATGCAAATGATAGAAAAGACGATTAACTTCAGTATTGGACTAATGCTATTTTTATCACCCGTTGCTGCCTGGGCACTAACACCAATCGAGATCGTAGAGT
>Ga0316207_10002431_pt1 | contig 19157 bp, 20 predicted proteins | sample 6weekpyrite_MG_FD_204943 | JGI IMG/M metagenome (GOLD analysis project Ga0316207, IMG submission 204943) | Microbial mat bacterial communities from mineral coupon in-situ incubated in ocean water Damariscotta River, Maine, United States -... | ecosystem: Environmental > Aquatic > Marine >...
TGAATAACGAAATCAGTCGTGCTAGCGAGGTCATCGGTAATTTAAGTGACGAGTCCGTCAGTATTGCGTCTGTACTTGATGTCATTAAAAGCATTGCAGAACAAACTAACCTGCTAGCACTTAATGCTGCAATTGAAGCCGCACGAGCAGGTGAACAAGGTCGTGGCTTTGCCGTTGTGGCTGATGAAGTGCGAACGCTGGCACAGCGCACACAAGAATCAACCTCAAACATTGAAGAAATGGTTGGCAAGCTTCAAACAGGTGCCAGTCACGCTGTCGATGTAATGAATACCAGTCAAGAAAAAACATCGATAACTGTTGAACAAATTGGCAAAACTGGGCAGGCATTAACCGATATTTCGAAATCGATTAGTGAAATATCAGACATGAATGCGCAAATTGCCAGCGCCGCGGAAGAACAAAGTGCCGTAGCAGAAGAAATTAACCGGAATATTCACACTGTCACAGCCAGTGTAGACATGGTTGCTTCCGCATCTACAGAGGTAACGGCCTCATCTGAATCACTTGCGGAAACGGCCAACCAGCTTCACCAAGATGTTCAGGTGTTCAAACTTGCCTAAGTAAATAAAATATCTTGTACTAACAGATGAGGTCAAAGCACAAATTTCTCTAATATTAGAAACAACTGTGCTCTGACCCCACTTATTCTCAATTATGTCTTCGGTAAAGTCACACCCTGCTGACCTTGGTACCTACCCGGCCGATCTGCATACGATGTTTCGAAGTATTGTGTTCTGCCCCATTGATTTCTGTAAGATAATGAGGCTAACTCTATAGTAAGGCATCAGTTTGGCACTATGCTGCTTTAAAAAAATAATAAAGGACTATATATGCTATCAAATGGAATTGTATTTGGGCTGCTAGGACTATTCATAGGCTTTATTTTAAATCCTATATTTGGCAGTGGTAACGTAAGCCTGCTAATTGGCAGCCTTTTTGGTTTTCTTACAGGAAGCCTCATAGCCTTACACAAGGAATATCAACAGCTACAAAAAAGAGTTGGCCAACTTGAATTTCAAGGAATTCAATCAACCAAGCCTAGCGAACCTCAGAAAGCCAAAAATAAAATAGAACCCGCGTCTGTACCGAAACCTTCCACAACTATTGCTACAGATGATAATACCAACCCTGCCACTTCTACAGGTTGGGAGAAAAATACATTAAGCGACAATACTCGCACAGAAACCATCAATGAACGCCCAGCTGAACATAAAAATATTGACGAAAACAATTTGCCTCAAAAAATAGACCGCTTCATACGCTCTTTTTTCACTGAGGGAAATGTTCTAGTTAAAATCGGCCTAATAATATTGTTTTTTGGTGTTGGTTTTTTACTTAAATATGCATCCGAGCACAGCCTGCTGCCAATTGAATTGCGCTTAGCTGGTGTCGTACTTGGTGGTATCATTTTGTTGGTACTCGGTTGGCAATTACGCAATAAAAGAAGACTTTATGCATTATTGCTACAGGGTGGTGGCATAGGTGTTTTATATCTAACCATATATGCTGCGAGTAAATTCTATAGTTTACTGCCTCACAGCTTATCATTTTCTTTAATGCTGCTACTGGTGATTCTTTCTTCGCTTTTCGCTATACGACAAAATGCTAAATCGCTAGCTCAGTATGGTGCTACCGGCGGTTTTCTTGCTCCGATTTTATTATCTACCGGTAGTGGCGACCATGTCATGTTATTCAGTTACTACCTGTTATTAAATATCGGCATCCTAACCGTTGCCTGGTTTTATAGTTGGCGTTCATTAAACCTACTCGGTTTTTTATTTACTTATATTATTGGCACCACATGGGGAGTGTTCAGCTACACCCCTGAAGATTTTTATACTATCGAACCTTTCCTAATTGCATTCTTCCTGCTATTCACCACAATTTCTATTTTATTTGCAACAAGACAACCGCCTAAGTTAAAAGGTTACGTTGATAGCACCCTTGTATTCGGGCTCCCTATTATTTCTTTTGCACTACAAGCAGCAATAGTTGAGCGCTTTGAATACGGGCTCGCTTACAGCGCATTTGCAATGAGTGCTTTTTATATAATATTAGCCAGCATACTCTGGAAGCGACAATACGAAGGCACGCGTTTACTCTGCGAAGCATTTCTTGCAACAGGTGTTGTTTTTGGTTCACTGGCCATCCCTCTCGCACTGGATAATCAATGGTCCTCTGCTGTTTGGTCTATCGAAGGTGCTGGCCTACTCTGGATCGGTATACGACAACAACGAATACTAGCTCGTAGCTTCAGTATCTTACTGTTGCTCGGTGGCGGCATACTATTTCTAGACGATGTATCATTCGAAAAATCTCTTGTTATTATGAATAGCGGCTTCATTGGCGCATTTCTTGTTAGCTTTGCCGCACTACTTTCAAACTATTTGTTATCTCATTATTCCCAACTAACCCGCGCATGGGAAAAACCCATTACTGTCATCCTATTTATATGGGGAATGCTATGGTGGTACGGAAACGGGCTAAATGAAATATTTATATACACTAGCGGAAATGACGTAGCACTATGGTTATTACTGTTCTTTAGCAGTTCAATGTTTATCCAATTTATGCTGGCAAAAAAATTGGACTGGCAACATATGTACACGCCAATTTACCTGTTTTTACCCGCACTATGGTTGATTTTAGGTTTATCCAAATTAGATAGTGGCCATCCTTTTATATCTCTAAACTGGATTGGCTGGTTGATTGCATTTGCAGGACAATACTTCCTACTTCACCAAATGGACAAACAGCCTCGACTTAAAGGGTTACCCTTCTCACATATGGCATCACTCTGGTTACTGCTATTACTAATCAGTACGGAGCTCACATGGCATATAGAACAACTCATACCTGAAAACAAACTATGGGCTGATTTATCTTGGGTTCTACTATCAGCATTAGTGCTTTATAGCCTTACTAACTTTTCAAAATATCTACGTTGGCCACTGCAATCCCATTATGAACTCTATACATGTAAAGCCGCCTTACCTATCGCGGGAATTCTGGTCATTACACTTTCAGCAATGGGACTGGGCAATGCCGGTTTACCAAGCCCGTTGAAATACATCCCTTTACTTAACCCTCTAGACATTACAATAATACTCACACTAATCGTTTTAATAAATTGGCATAATCGTTTAAATAAAATAAATAACGACGCGTCCAATCTAGTTACCCCTGATATTAGACTTAAACTAATTGCAATTACTGCGTTTCTTTGGGTAACAGGTGTCGTGGCTCGCACTATTCATTACTGGTTCAATATAAGCTATTCAACACAAGCCATATTTAAATCGATTGTATTCCAAACATCGATCTCCGTTGTATGGACGGTTATGGCATTAATTATCACTGTCATAGCAACCAAGAAGGGCAATCGATATGTTTGGTTTGTTGGTGCGGGGCTTTTAGGTGTTGTCGTGACCAAGCTGTTTCTCATTGACCTTGCCAACACAGGCACAATTAGCCAAATCATTTCTTTTGTTGCTGTTGGCTTGCTTATGCTGATCATTGGCTATTTTTCACCTTTACCACCCCATAAAGCAGAAGCATCATGAAAAGAATTATTTATCATTTTTGTTATTCCAAGATAAGGGGTACCAGAGTAATAAAATGGTCGGGGCACTTGAAAAACTTAGATCATACTTAAAATTTCAAGTACTCTGACCCCTTTTAATAAGGCCAGCAAATGCTGGCCTTTTTTATTGATCTAACTCAATGAAAATGAAGCATTACATCGATAAACTGTACTCATTGATAAAATCATTAACGAGGTATGCAAAATGTTTGGTGAACATCATCATCTGGCAACAGAGTTTCCAGAACACAAAGATCGTATACATGAACTTAAAATTGGCAATAACGCCCATTTCAATAGGCTTTATGGTGAGTACAATGAAATTGACAACAATATCTACCGTATAGAAGAAGGTATAGAAAACACGGATGATGCATACCTTGAAACACTTAAGAAAAAACGTCTTTTGTTAAAGGATGAGCTTCTTTCGATTATAAAGAAGGTTTCATAACCCAGCGGTCAGAGTACAATATTAGAAACAACTGTGCTCTGACCCCACTTATTGTATTTTATTATTGTTCCCAAGCATTTATGATAGGCATATGATGTTTTCTGCCGTTTTCGCAATAGAGTTGCCCTCCTGATGTTTGGATTATTTAACACCTCCCCCGTATTAGAGACGAGTTCGTCGCAATGGTTATTTGATGCCTTTGCCTGGTCATTAGAAAATTTTGATGCTGAATACTTCTACAATGAGACCGAATTAGTGTTGCCAAACAATACATTTTTTCCGGGCAGTGTAGATAGCACGGAAGGAATGGCAAATCTGATCTTCGACCGAGTAAAAGCTTATGCCGGAATTGCTCATTGGCCAACTCTGCTTGTAGAAGATGGCAGCTCACCTTCTCTAGAATCGCCTAAAGTTGAAATCAAGGGTGCATTACGCGGCTCAGGGGGGATTACAGATGATTCAGTCAGTGATGCACATCGACTGCCCATATTATTTAACCCACAGCAAATCAGTAATCCTGAAGGAATGATTTCAAGCTTCGCCCATATCATCGCTCACCATCTGGGACAGATGGCAAAAGAACCACCACCGGGTGGCAAAGAATATTGGCCGCATGTAACCGAGTTACTCGCGATTTATACCGGTTTTGGAGTCATGTTTGCCAATAGTGCCTTCACCTTCCGCGGTAGTTGCGGTAGTTGTTATAACCCGGCGGCCAATCGCGATGCCTATCTTTCGGAACGTGAAGCGACCTATGCACTGGCTATCTTCGCCGTACTAAAAGAGATTCCAAATTCCGCCATCACTAAACACATGAAGGGTCACTTGCGTGGCGTTTTCAAAAAGGCCGTTAAAGAAATTAAGGCGCGTGATAATGATCTGCAACGCCTAAGGCGTTGTGGTGAAAAATAAAACAGCCCTGTCCCCTTTTATTCTATTTAACCAACCCATATAAGTTCTCTCCACCGCGTGGTGGCTCTTGGCGATAAGCGATCACGATTCATTTGCCAGTTTTGTTTCTTCATTCCTTTCGCTTGAATACCTTCAGCGGCAAACTGAATACTGCCATTGCCCATGCGTTGGTTAATGCCATCAAAGAGTGCCATTAGTTTTTTATCTTTGTCTGTGTCACGCCGTTGCGGGTTAAATAAGTCTGCCTGTGTTGGTGTATTTTCCTGAATATCACCCAACACCACCATCGCCTTTTTATATTTAAAGCCTTTTTTAAAAATAGACTGCAATGCGCCTTTGGCGATATGTATTAATTCATTGGTATTACTCGATGGATACTTTAAATTGACCGTCTTCCAATTACTGTACTGTTTGCTATTGGTCTTGAAGGTATTGGTGGTGATCATCACACCTAACTGCATACACTGTGTTTGTTGCTTGCGCAGTCTTAGCGCCGCTGTTGCAGTGTAAGTCGCAACCGCCTTTTGCAGTGAGGCTAAATCAGTCACCAATGAACCAAACGAACGGGATGAAATGATTTGCTGCTTATTCGCAATCACCTCGTCAAACTGAATGCGATCAATGCCATTCAGTTCATCAACGGTGGTTTGTAATACAACCGAGAAATTCGACCGCGCCCAATTTCTATCCATCATCTTCAAATCGTAAGCGGTGTTAATACCTAAGGCCTGTAAGCGTGGGGTGAGTTTTCTCCCTACTCCCCAAACATGGCTTACATCCATACCCGCGAGTAAATCATTAACGGCTGCGTCTGTCATGCTGCTGAGATCGAGTACACCCTGATAGCGTGTATGTTTCTTGGCTAAATGATTTGCCGCCTTTGCCAAGGTCTTGCTATGACCAATCCCCACCGCCACCGGAATACCAATGGCGCGCTTAACCGTGCTTTTTAATTCATGCGCGTAGTCAGTCAGGTTCCAATTCATACCGGTAAAATTGAGGAAGGATTCATCAATAGAATAAATTTCCTGTTCGGGTGAATAACGCCCCACAATCGTATGCATGCGCGCACTCATATCGGCATAGAGTTCATAGTTAGAACTGAATATAGCGGCGTTGTGTTGTGTAAGAGTTTTCTCAACCTGATACAGCGGCTTGAAAGAAATGGAGCCAATCGCCTTGGCCTTTGCATTGGCGGCAACAACGCAGCCATCATTATTCGACAAAACAACCACCGGACGATCCCACAGGGATGGATTAAAGACCGCCTCACAACTTGCATAAAAACTGTTGCCATCGATCAGGGCATAAACGCTCATACTTTTTCGAATTGATGAATGACCGAGGTCACCACACCCCAAATCACCATTTCTTGTTCATCCTTCACCTCAATCGGTGAGAAGTCATCGTTTTCAGGCACCAGATAAGTTTTACCTTTTACCCTAGAGAGTCTTTTCACCGTTAACTCACCATCAAGCGCGGCGATCACAATCTTGTTGTGCTTCGGCTCAATACTGCGATCCACCACCAATAAATCGCCACACTGAATCCCGACATTAATCATCGAATCACCCGACACCCGCAGAAAAAACGTCGCCTCCTTATGCGGAATAAGGTGTTCATTCAAATCAAGCTGCCCCTCAACATAATCATCCGCAGGCGAAGGAAACCCCGCTGCGATTTTGTGCCCATATAACGGCAACGATAAAGGCGGGTGATTCTGAGTGAGTTGCGTAAGCCATTGTTTTACTTCATCAACACGCGATGCCGGAATGCGAACAACCTTGGTCTCCTCACCAAACGAACCCGAGCCCCGCTTACGCCCCGCCCCCTGACGCTTACCGCCATGGGATGAAGCGGATTTTGATGATTTTGTGGGTGACATAGCTCAGTCTCTTTACGTGGGAAAGAGACTTTACTTGATATGTGTAACATAAATCAAGTGAAAATCAGTTATACACAGGCTATATACAGACTTTTACCTTGAAGAATGCCATTTCGGGCGTATAGTCATTTACAACAAGGAAAACAGGGGTTAAATGTAAAGGGTACTGAGCCCTTTTATTATTAAACGTGGTCTGTCCTATGTTATTAAAACATAGGGAATCATATAGTCATGGATATAAAACGAAGATTAAAAAGAGCTCTAAACGCGGTCGATGATGCCCAAAGAGCTTTACGTGTGGCAATAACAAATACTGAAGATACAAATGATATTCAAAGAGCAATAAGAGAACTCGACGATGCCGAAACAGATATTAAACGAGCAATTCGCGAGCTTGATTAGTCATTTAAATTTAAAACGTATAACAAGGCGCCGAATAAAAGGGGCTGCCCCCTATTATTTTAAAAACAATATAAAAGGGTACTGATCCCCTTTCCCCTTTTATTGTTAGAAATATAAAAACAAAGGAGTTGTATTATGGGGTTTGAATATCATGTAGATTCATTTGCACCCAAAGTAGCTGGTTGTGGTGCTAAGGATAACGGATGGGATGCTCAACGTTGCGAGCAATTTAAAGAATTTTTAAATTCATATGCTGAAAAAGGTTGGAAACTTCATTCTAGTGACTTTAGAGAAGTTACTGTAGCGGGTTGTGGTGGTGGGAAAGGCGCATGGTTAGTATGTGTCTTTGAAAAAGAATCATGAAATTCATAGCAATTTATGCAATTAAATTTTATCAGAAAAATTTAAGGCATCTTCACAATAGAAAATGCATTTATGAACCATCATGTTCTAACTATACAGTCATGGCTATAAGAAAATATGGCACTATAAAGGGTTGTTATTATGGTCTTCTTAGAATCAAGCGTTGTAATGGTGCATTATTTCAAGGTGGCCATGATCTTCCATAAAATCTCTAACAAGAAAATCAACTTTGTGTGTCCCACACGCCAGATACAAAAAACCGCTCACCCCTTATTAAAACGTTAGCTATCAATAGGAAATATTATGGCAAGTAAATTTTTAGGAACTGATGGAAAGTATCATTCAGCTGGTTCTTTTTTAGGAACAGATGGTAAATATCATCCTAAAGGATCTTTTTTAGGAACGGATGGCAAGTATCATCCTCAAGGTCATTTTTTAGGTACAGATGGAAAGTACCATTCAAAAGGTTCCTTTTTAGGCACTGATGGGAAGTACCATAAAAAAGGTGAATTTCTTGGTAGTAATGGGAAGTACAATTCTGCTGGTTCTTTTTTAGGTTCAGATGGCAAATATCACCCACAAGATTCCTTCCTCGGCAACGATGGAAAATATCATCAAAAAGGTTCATTTTTAGGTACTGATGGTAAATATCATTATGCGGGTTCTTTTCTTGGCACGGATGGTAAGTATCACATTGAGGGTTCATTTCTAGGAAATGATGGCAGGTATCATCCTAAAGGTTCATTCATAGGTGTTCACGGCCGCTATGAAGAACCTGAAGGTCTAGCAAGGTTAGAAAAAGCAACACAGGATGGTGTAAGTTGTTAGCTAACAATGCATTTGAGCTCGTTCGCTTCGCTTACGGGACTCGACTCACGGTGCTCACCCCTCAACTTAAACGTTATAAACCAAAGAATGAAATAATTGGGGTCGGTACTGCTTTTATTCAACAACCTATATTAGCAAGAACTGTGTTCTGACCCCGTTTATTTCTGACCCCGTTTATTTAGAAGTTTTTTCACTAGGTCACACTGGCCAAAGCAATGTAAGCCAACCATATTTCCCTCGATGTACTGCTTGCTCTATCAATATAGCGTCAGTACTCCAGCCTGAGTTAATGCCATAAAACCAAGAAGAAGCAACCGAGCCAGTTTCAACAATATCATTACGGTTAGTCACATTGCCTGATAATAATTTTTCTGTAGCTGAACTTTTAGCAAGAGAAGAGAAATTAACACTTGCTACATTTCTTTCAGAAAAATCGCTGTTTTCAGAACAACGCCTCCATAACAAGTTTCTATTTTTATCCCAACATAGCAAAACAGCATTTTCTAGAAATACATCCATATATCTTATTGTCGTGCTAGTCAGAGAGGTTTTATATTTATCAGATAATTTTCTTATACCTTCAAACCCTATAGTTGAACATTTAGCATCTTTTAAAAACCTTGGTGTTGGCATCAATAAATGTGATGCAAAAGCATCCGCTTCACGCTCAATAATCGATTTAGAACGATATCCACAAAAAGAAGGGTGTGCTGGAACTAATCCTTGTTTCAAAGCATTTCTGTGATGATCAATAAAATAATGTCCAGTCTCATGGGCTAATGTAAAACGAACACGAGGGGTTGATTTATCGTAAACACTATTAAGGTTACAGTATGTATAAAACCTGTTATTACGCCATTCTAAAAGACCATCAAATGCCTTTTTGAAATCTCCATATACAACTCGCACCCCTTCATCCATAAGAATAGATTCAGGCATAACGACTCCTGATGAAAAATATTCAGAAGATATAAAATCAGCCAATTCACATATATCTTGATGCGTATCAGTTATTATATCTATCATTAATAATCATCCTGTTCTTTATCAACTCTATCTCTAGCCTTTTTCATTAACAGTTCGGTTTCTTCTGTTATCTCACCACCATCACGTGCAGCACGAGCAACAGCATCAACATCAGCCCCCGAATATAAGCTATGATTAAATTGCAATGTCTTGCTACCTTTTCTCTTAACTACTTTATTTAATATATCCTGTGGGTTTAATAAAGACTCAGGTAATTCTACATCAGTTAAATTTCCATATTCTTTTACAAATACAACTTCTTCTCTTGTTCTTGGCAAGATATCACCACTTAAAAGTAATGCTTGATATGTAGCATCATCAATATCTTTATCTGGAATAAGTGAAACTATATTCTCTTTCCTCTTTTTAACCATGACAATGCGCTCCTTTTTTAATTAATGCCGCTTTTTATTATGCAATTTTTAATTGCTTTTTTAGCGCGTGAAACAATTTTTCGAATATTTGGTTGTGTGGTTTTATATTCATCGGCTAATGTCTGAGTAACACCATCTCGTCCACGAACATCATTATTTGAAGGATCTTTTTCAGCATAATATGCGCGAATTATATCCCTCTGCTTTTCTGATAGAGTTGCAAGACATTCCTTTGCAGCCTGAGCAAACTTTGATGGGATAATCGGCATTTCACCTTCACACTCAGATTCAATATACTTTTCTACCGCATCTTTTTCATCCAGCTCTACCGCTTTTATATCATGATATAAATTCGTGGCAACGGTATTAATCCATGCCTTTGTGATATTTGAATTTTCTTCAGGATTTGATGAATTTTGAGGTACAAATGATGCTGCTTTCCCAAAAATTTTCAATAAAACTTCAATCGTCAAATCTTCGGCGTCACGATGAGGATCTGGGTGGTATTTACAAAGTCTCAGGCAGGTATTAAATATATGCTTATCATAACGACTATAAAATTCTTGCTGACCCTCACGTTTTACCGACTCATCATCATCGACCATCATCAGAAATATTAATTCATCAGACTCTTCTTTTAAGATCACAGAAATAGTTGTCTTAGTGTCCATATTTGAGTTTCCACTCATGTTTATTGTTCTATCTATGTAATACGCGAGAGCGTGACACTTGATTATTAGGATGCAGTGTCACGTTTATCCGTATTACTACATGAGAAGGGGGAAAACCTTCAAAATCTTTTTTAATAACAATACGCAATGGAGCAAGTTATGACAAGCGAAAAAAATAATGACAATTTTGTTGAAATTGAAGTAATTACCGTTAGCGGAAGCTATCCAGATGAAGGGTTTGTAAAAACACCAAAAAATCAGGATGTGCGCATTTTACTTGAGAAAGCATCAAAAAAATTGGGGATAGTAGAAACAGAAGGTTTTATAGCGACAATTGATGGAAATCAAATTGATATCAATTCTACGTATGAAACTTTAAATATTGATGATGAAACGACTATAGATTGGAGTAAACGAGAAGGCGGCGGCGGATATGCTTAAAGAGGTTTCAAAAGCATTATTCGAAGAACAGACACGCGGACTCAATACTAAATTATCAAAATCAAGAGGCTGGATAATTCACAATGCTGAATTTCCAATAATTGACTGCGAGTTTTCTGAGGATGGCTGGCAGGGATTAAGGGTACGAATGGAATGCTCAGAATGGGATGAACGCCCACCATCAATTGAGCTTCAATCTCCAGATGGAAGTGCGCTGCCAGAAGAAATGGTGCCGGTTGGCTCTACCAATGTCTTTAACAAGTCACGACATCAAAATACTCAGCGACCATTTGTCTGTATGCGTGGCTCATATGAATATCACACACATTCAAGCCACACTAACGACCTATGGTCACCATTAAGAGGAAAATCTGCATATACCCTTGGTGAAATACTGTCTCAACTTTGGAATGCATGGAAAAAGGATCGAAAGAAATGCTGACATTAAAATATAAACGTATGACTTTAACTTCCACTTTGCAACTACTTGAACAAGGTGGAAATAAAACTCGTGAATGCGTTGTTCTATGGCTAGGTAAGCGCAACGGAAATGAAATTTTAGTTGAACAAGTGTATTTACCTGAACAAAAATCTGGTGTTGATGTTTTTCATATCCCTCCTAACTCCATGCAAACATTAATGAAGCACCTAAAAGAGCATAGATTAATGGTTGCTGCACAGGTTCACACTCATCCTGAGAAAGCATTTCATTCAAAAGCAGATGACGATTGGGCATTTGTTCGGCACGAAGGAGCCATATCAATAGTTCTACCTAACTTTGCAAAAACCACAACATCATTAAACTATTGGAAAGAAGCAGAAACATACTGTTTATCAAAGAAAAACACATGGGAACATGTAACCGGAATTTCATTGTATAACTATTGCAGAGAAGTAAAATGAATACAGATGCAAAACGTGAAAACATGCGTGCTTTAGCAAATTCACTCGGTATTAGTGAAGAAGAAGCAGGTATTAAACTTGGATTCGAAGTAAAACTTTTTTATTCAGAAAACATAACCGGTAGCAAACAATTTTCACAAGAACTTTATAATTTATTATCCAGAACAGTCGAAACGGTCACTTGCCATAAGAGTGAAACAGTATGTTTTTCAGAAATAAAGATATTAGGAAATACAGATAAAACGTTATATGTATATACAAACAACAACGCTTTCATAATAAATACTAAAGAAATTGAGTCGCACAAGACAGAAAAATTCAGTCATCCTTTGTTTTTATTACTATGTGCATGTTATACATCTGCATCAATTATGAAATTAGCAGTAGATAATATTCCTTTTGCGGTTAAATTTCCTATGCTATTTAACTTAAACGAAATCATCAATCCAGACCTTTTATACAAACCTATCAATTTAAAAAAGACATATATGGCAGGTGCTGGGGCAATAGGTAATACATTATTGTGGGCATTCCGCCACCTTGATGTACGTGGCGAATTACACATATGTGATGATGACAAAGTAGGATCAGGTAACCTCAATAGACAACTTTTTTTCGCAGAAGAAGATATTGGTAAATACAAAGCAGAACAATTAGTTAAAAAAGCACAGCCTTTTATGACTAACTTAAAATTAATATCAAGACCATTCTTATTGCAAAACCTAAATGAAGCGGGGAATGGATTTTGGCTGGAACGACTTATTTCCGCCGTAGATAGTCGTCGTGCACGAAGAACTCTACAAGGAGAGTTTCCACGCGAAATATTTGATTCTTCCACTACAGATGTTAGTGAAATTGTAATTCATTATCATAAGCAACCTACAAACACTGCATGTATGACATGTATTTATTCTGAAGACGATCGTGAAAGAAGTCATGAAATGAATATCGCTGAATCACTTGGAGTTGAGATAAGTGAAGTAAAAAAAGAACGTATTAATTATGAAATGGCAGAAATCATCAGTAAAAGATTTTCTGATGCAAATATAGACTCATCAGCAATTGAAGGAGAAGCCTATGATTCTTTGTACAAAGCCTTATGTGGTCAAGGTAAATTAAAAAATGTGGAAAACGGTCAAATATTGGCACCATTTTGTTTTGTTTCTGCTTTAGCAGGTGTCATGCTAGCAATCGAGATAGTAAAACGTCTAGCTGATAATAAAAACATGCATAACTATAATTTTTGGAAAATCAGTGCTTGGCATCCACCTTACCCTAAGATAAAAAAAACATTACAAAGAAAGGATAATTGTCCATCATGTGGTTCAAAAACCATTCAAACGTTAATCAAAGAAAAATGGGGGAATTAAAACAAAGGTTGGTGACAGACTCGATTGAAACAAAAAAGACCAGCTAACGCTGGCCTTTTAAAATTCTGCTTAGCGAAAACCAATTACGTCTTCGGTAAGGTCACACCCTGTTGGCCTTGGTACTTACCCGCACGATCTGCATACGATGTTTCACACTCTTCATCCGATTCAAAAAACAGAACTTGTGCAACGCCTTCATTGGCGTAAATCTTTGCCGGTAGTGGTGTGGTGTTTGAAAATTCTAAGGTCACGTGCCCTTCCCATTCTGGTTCAAACGGGGTGACGTTCACAATAATGCCGCAACGCGCGTAAGTTGATTTACCTAAACACACGGTGAGTACACTGCGTGGAATACGGAAGTATTCAATGGTGCGCGCAAGTGCAAATGAGTTTGGTGGAATAACACAGACATCTGACTGCACATCAACAAAACTGTTTTCATCAAAGTTTTTCGGATCAACGATGGTTGAGTTGATGTTGGTGAAGATTTTAAATTCATTAGAACAACGGATGTCGTAGCCGTAGCTTGATGTACCATAAGAAACGATGCGTTCATCGCCATTATGCTTAACCTGACCGGGTTCAAAAGGTTCGATCATGCCGTGCGATTCTGCCATGCGGCGAATCCATTTGTCTGATTTGATGCTCATTGGATGTGTGTCTGCCTACGATTCATACGTTTTTGTTGGCAGTATTAGACCTTAAAGTTAGGATAAAAGGAAGGCAATTACGCGCCTAGAACCCCTTCGGGTTCCATTAGGCGTACCTCAACCACCTCCGGTGGTTCGAGGCAAAAGAGAAAGCAAAGAAAAAGGACAGATATTTCATATCTGCCCTTTTTATGGATTGCCGCGCTGTGCTCGCAATGACGGCTAAAGTCACAAGCCCTTTTTCATGGGTCAAAAAAATGGGGTCAGAGCCCTAAAACAGCTCTGACCCCATATTTTTTTGCCCTTTTTGTGGATTGCCGCTCTTTACTCGCTAGTACAAGAATCCCTGCGGGCTTCATTTTGCATACCTCAACCATCTCCGATGGTTCGAGGCAACGTCAAACCTACGAAATAACGATATTCGGGAATTTACTCGCGTAATCCTTCGCTTGCATCGACATTTTGCCTGAAATACGACGACTGATTTCGCGGTAAATCTCCGCAACACGGCCTTCAGGGTCTGCCACTACGGTTGGTTTACCGTCATCGGTGTCTTTACGAATCGCCATGTCCAACGGTAATGCGCCCAGTAGGTCAACATCGTACTGTTCAGACATATTCGCACCGCCACCTTGACCGAAGATGTGCTCTTCATGGCCACATTCACTACAAATATGGATACTCATGTTTTCAATCACACCCAGTACCGGTACTTCAACCTTTTCGAACATACTCAATGCCTTACGTGCATCTAACAGCGCGATATCTTGAGGCGTTGTAACGATAACCGAGCCACTCACTGGAATACGTTGTGCCAATGTTAATTGGATGTCACCGGTGCCTGGTGGTAAATCGATAATCAGGTAATCAAGATCATCCCAGTGGGTGTCGTTAATAAGCTGATTTAAGGCCTGTGTCACCATTGGGCCACGCCAGATCATTGGGGTGTCTTCGTCAACGAGGAAACCAATCGACATGGCTTGAAGACCATAGCTAATAATAGGTTCTAAGGTCTTGCCATCAGGTGATTCAGGACGTTCTTTGTTCACACCCAACATACGCGGCTGACTTGGACCATAGATATCCGCATCAAGGATACCGACCTTGGCACCTTCAGCAGCAAGGGCTAAGGCAAGGTTCACGGAAGTGGTTGATTTACCAACACCACCTTTACCCGATGCCACGGCAATCACATTCTTGATACCGGGAATCTGTTCAACACCCTTTTGAGCCTTATGTGCTGCGATCTTGATGGCAACGTCGATGGTTACGTCGCTAACGCCGTCGATACTGCTGACAAGTTCGTTTAATTTGCCAGCCAGTGTTTCAACATAGCCTTTAGCTGGAAAACCAAGCACGACATTGATAGTGACCGCACCGCCATCGATACTAATATCTTTGATTGCTTTCGCTGAGACCAAATCCTTTTCAAGATACGGGTCGGTGTATTCTTTCAGCTTAGCTTCAACGCTTTCGCGAGTTACCTCTGACATTTCTCTGTTCTCCTGCAAATTCACTTCACAACGCCAATGTCTGATACCTTTAATATAGGTAACACTGGCGACTTAATTCGGTTAATATATTAGGATAACATGATATGCATATTCCAGACAATTACAGTCAGCTATTCCTGACTGTTTTAACCGGGAATTCGTAGGGATATTAACCACAAGAATAAGATGAATATGTCTGACACGCAAAACCAGCACCGTACCATTCTCGTCACTAGCGCCCTGCCGTATGCCAATGGCAGCCTGCATATTGGCCATATGGTCGAATACATCCAAACTGACATTTGGGTGCGTTTTCAGCGCATGCAAGGCCATGATTGTTACTACGTTTGTGCGGATGACACGCACGGTACGGCAATTATGTTGCGCGCCGAAGCCGAGGGAATTACCCCAGAACAATTAATTGATCGCATCCACGGCGAGCGTTTGGCTGACTTTGGTGGCTTCAACGTCGAGTTTGATAATTACCACTCAACCCACTCGGATGAGAACCGTGAGTTGGCAACGGGGATGTACACGGCGTTAAAGGCCGCAGACAAGATCACTACCCGCACCATTGAGCAGTTCTTTGATCCTGACAAAGGCATTTTTCTCGCTGACCGTTTCGTGAAAGGCGAATGTCCGAAATGTCATGCCAAGGATCAATACGGCGATGCCTGTGAGGCCTGTGGCACAACCTATGCGCCAACAGAATTGATCAATCCATTCTCAGCCATCTCGGGTGCGACTCCGGTGATGAAAGAATCGGAACATTACTTTTTTAAACTCAGTGAATGTGAAGAGTTTCTAAATCAATGGATGTCAGGTGAATTAAATCAACATGGTCACGACTCCTTACCGATTGAGTCACGCAACAAACTGCAAGAGTGGTTTGAAGCAGGTTTGATGGATTGGGATATTTCACGTGATGCCCCTTATTTTGGTTTTGAGATCCCTGATGCGCCGGGTAAATATTTTTATGTTTGGCTCGATGCGCCTGTGGGTTATATGTCGAGTTTCAAAAACCTCTGTGAACGCACCGACGGTTTAAACTTTGATGATTTTTGGGCACCAGACAGTAAAGCCGAGTTATATCACTTTATTGGTAAAGACATTCTCAACTTCCATGCCCTGTTCTGGCCTGCGACCTTGCACTATTCTGGTTACCGCACACCGGATCAAATTTGTGTGCATGGTTTCTTAACCGTGAATGGCGAGAAGATGTCTAAGTCACGCGGCACGTTTATTACTGCCAGCAGTTATTTAGAACATTTGAATCCAGAGTACCTGCGTTATTACTTTGCCGCCAAACTCAATGACAAGATTGAAGATATCGATCTCAACCTTGAAGACTATGTTGCGCGCGTTAACAGTAACGTGGTGGGTAAGTTTGTGAATATCGCCAGCCGTACTGCCGGTTTTATTGCCAAACGTTTTGATGGCAAACTTGCTGCCAATATGGACGACACCGGTCTTGCTCTGAATAATAAAATTCAAGCTGCCAGTGATGAGATTGCCGCGTTATACAATGACCGTCGCTTTAATGAAGCTGTGCGTGCCATTATGGATCTTGCTGATGAAGTAAACGAATACATTGCTGAACTCGAACCGTGGAAAATGGTGAAAGATGAGGCAACCATTGCTGATGCACATTTGGTTTGTACCTGTAGCCTTAATGCATTCCGTTTGCTCACCATCTACCTGAAACCGATTTTACCGGTGATGGCAGAAAAGATTGAAGGTTTGTTTAATATCGAACCATTGCAGTGGAGCGATAGCCAAACATTGCTAACGGATCAACCGATGAATAAATTTAAACATCTCGCCCAGCGTATCGAAATGACACAGGTTGATGCGATGGTTGAGGCGAATAAAGACAGTCTTAAATAATAAAATAATTTTCGACAGGATTAACAAGATAAACATGATTTTTAATCTTTGTACTAAGTAAAACTATTGTCATTGCGAGCACAGCGCGGCAATCTAGCGGTATATGTAATATGGACTGGATTGCTTCGTTCCTCGCAATGACAAGATAAGTATGATTTTTAATCTTTGTACTAAGTAAGACTGTTGTCATTGCGAGCGACGCGCGGCAATCTAGCGGTATTTGTAATATGGACTGGATTGCTTCGTTCCTCGCAATGACGAACAAGTAAAATATAAAAACAAAAGAGAACTTATGACTGAATTTTTATTAATATTAGTCAGTACCGTACTGGTGAACAATTTCGTTCTGGTGCAGTTCCTTGGTCTGTGTCCATTCATGAGTGCGTCGCGCAAGGTTGAAACCGCCACCGGCATGGCCTTGGCAACAACGTTTGTACTGACATTATCTTCTGTTAGTAGTTATCTCGTTTACAAATTTATTTTATTACCGCTTGGTCTTGAGTACTTACAACTGATCGCCTTTATTCTGGTAATTGCCGCTGTCGTTCAATTCACTGAAATGGTTGTGCACAAAACCAGCCCACTGCTTTATCAAGTGCTCGGTATTTTCTTACCGCTGATCACAACCAACTGTGCGGTACTCGGTGTAGCTTTACTCAATACACAAAAGCAACACACGTTTCTTGAATCAGCCTTCTATGGTTTTGGTGCTGCGGTTGGTTTCTCACTGGTGATGATTTTATTCGCCAGCTTACGAGAACGCATTGCTGTAGCTGATGTACCGAAACCATTTAAAGGTGCGGCGATTTCATTGATTACCGCTGGTTTAATGTCGATGGCCTTCATGGGCTTTTCTGGATTAATAAAGGTCTAGACGGTTCATGCTAGCTGCCATCATCACCTTACTCACTATCGCGGTCATTTTCGGATTGATACTTGGCTTTGCCGCGATCCGCTTTAAGGTCGACTCTGATCCGGTGGTTGATAAAATCGATGCGCTGTTACCGCAAACACAATGTGGCCAGTGTACCTTCCCCGGTTGTCGCCCTTATGCCGAAGCGATTGCCAATGGCGAAGTAGAAATCAATCAATGCCCACCGGGTGGTGATGCCACTATTGTTGCACTCGCTGATTTACTCGGTCGTGACATACTGCCACTCAACCCTGAGAACGGTGAAGTTAAAGAAGAAAAAACTGTTGTCATTATTGATGAAGAAATATGCATTGGTTGCACGCTTTGTATTCAGGCTTGTCCTGTTGATGCGATTCTCGGTGCGGCAAAACAAATGCACACGGTGATTGTTGATAACTGCACTGGTTGTGACTTATGCATTCCACCTTGCCCTGTTGATTGTATTTATATCATTCCAGAAAAAACTTCCGCCAATCAGTGGCAATGGCCGAACCCGAATGAAGCCGTACTTGCACCCAATGCAGGACAGAGCTCATGACAACCGCTTCACATAAAATTTATGATTTTCATGGCGGTTTGCACCTCGATGAACACAAGTCAGTATCAACTGCGAAACCAATAGAAGCGGCACTTATTCCTTCTATCCTGGTATTGCCGCTATCACAGCATATTGGTGCGTCTGCACAACCTTGTGTTGCAGTCGGCGACAACGTATTAAAAGGCCAACTGATTGCGAAAGCCGATGGCCGTGTTAGTGCGCCAGTACATGCTTCTAGTTCAGGTGAAGTCATTGCGATTGAAAAACGCGATGTACCACACCCTTCGCAATTAAAAGCGGAATGCATCATTATTAAAACGGATGGCCGTGACACCGCGATTGAGCAAGAACAAAGAGGCTTATCGAATTACCATTCGCTGCGTAGCGATGAACTACGTCAACGCATTCATGATGCGGGCATTGTCGGCCTTGGCGGTGCAGGATTC
>Ga0316207_10002432_pt1 | contig 19157 bp, 22 predicted proteins | sample 6weekpyrite_MG_FD_204943 | JGI IMG/M metagenome (GOLD analysis project Ga0316207, IMG submission 204943) | Microbial mat bacterial communities from mineral coupon in-situ incubated in ocean water Damariscotta River, Maine, United States -... | ecosystem: Environmental > Aquatic > Marine >...
AATGCCGAAGAGCCAATGGCTATCGCCTTGAGTAACACAACCGCAACCGACAATATCCTGAATCTGGGTGGCGGTTCTACGCTAATGAATATAGCGACGCAAATTAACTTCCACACAGCCGGAAACCCCACAACGGTTGGTAGTTCAATAGCGATGACCTTAGATAATAACCAAAACGCTTCCTTTGCTGGACAAGTCACTATTGAACGAAGCATCGCTACAATGCTGTCCTTTGACCGCACCGTTGATGCTAATGTGGACAACATCTTTAATGTCTTTATTTCGCATGACGGATCACCAGCTACGGACTTTATGAGTTTCGGAGTAGGCTCAAATGCTCTCCGCGTTTATAGCAATAACACCGTGTCGGCGCAGGCTGATTTGGAAGTACTTGGTAACATTCTAGCAGGGGGTGACATACTAGGTGATAGTTCCACAGGAGCTATTGTTTACGGTAGTTCATCTACAGGCCCTACTAGCGGTGCAAACATAGCAGTATTTGCAGAGAACCATGCGACCAACGCACAATTAATTGCATTTCGTCATGACGCCGCAGAATATGCACGATTCAGCGGCGGCAACCTTTTCACTGTTAATACAGCTATGGAAGTTGGGGGCGACGTTAATATTAGCGCGGCAAGTGTGGAAACGCGACTGATAATCAACAACACAGGCACAGGCGACAGCGCGCTTCGGTTCCGCCTTGGCGGTCTAACTAAGGCAGTGATGGGCGTTGACCGCAGTGACGGCAACAAGTTCAAGATTGCCCCGGCAAACATCGGTACGTCTGATTGGTTAATCATTGATCCTGCTGATAACTCGGCACTGTTTGCGGGTAACGGAACCTTCACTGGCGATATTCTAGCTCCAGTTATAAGGCAGGCTAGTTCAACTGGGACCTTGAAACTGTCCAGTGACACAAGCACGGCAAGTGGCGCTGGAGTCACTTTTTATGGCTCATTAAATGCCTTGCGTGCAAATGACATAGTATTCACTGTTGGCGCATCCGAAGTACTGGCACATGACTTTAGTGTTGGCCGGTGGGATTTCCAAGGCAATGACTTAGTTGGCGTTGGAGATATATCAAGAGGTAGTACTTCTAGTACACTCATAGTTTCAGGGGGGTCGGCGTCAGAACTTGGTGCTAACCTTCTGATGCGTGGTGAGCTAGAGCCATCTAATGCAAATGACATCGCATTTAGGGTTGGGACTACCTTTAAGCTAAATTACGATGACAGTGCTAGCACATGGAATTTCCAAGGTAATGCCTTACTTGATGTTGGTTCTGTCACGATGTCAGGAACGCAAATATTTAGAGACGTTAGTAACTCAAGCATATCTTTATCTGGCGGCGGCGGTGCGGGTGGGTCAAACATAGTACTGTATGGTAGTTTACACGCCACAAACGCAGAAGATTTCTTTGTGAAGACCTCCACAGCAACGGCCTTGCACTACGATAACAGCGCTAGTGCGTGGAACTTTCAAGGAAATGCCTTAGTTGGCGTTGGTGATGTTACAATGTCAGGTGACGACATAGTAAGAAACGTTACTAGTGGTAGGCTTGTTGTGTCCGGTGGCTCTACGTCAGGAACCGGAGGCCGAATTCGATTACAAGGTGAAGCAGCCACGAACGCCTATGATATCGAGTTTTTAGGCTCTGCTGGAGTTGTTGCAGCGTGGGATGACAGTGTGAGTGGCTGGAACTTCCAAGGGAACAACATTAATAACGCAGGCAATTTACAACTATCTGGTAGTGATATCTTGCGCAGTTCAAACGCCGGTACTCTATTCTTATCTGGCGGCAACACTAGCAGGGGCGGAGGGTATGTAGGCCTTAGAGGGCCAACACATGCCACCGGGGCTAACGACATTATTCTTGGTGCTGCTGGCGTAGCTACATTACAGTGGGATGACAGTGCTGGTGCATGGGATTTCCAAGGTAACTCGGTTGTAGGAATTGGAAGTCTCAACGGCGACAATGATGCTACTTCATTGAATGTCTCTGGTGGAACTAGTGTTGCTCCAGGTGGTAATATCACCTTGTTTGGAGGCTCACATTTAACACAGGCGGGAGACATATCGCTTAGCTCTGGTGGCGCAACAACCTTACATTATGATGCCTCTGCATCTGTTTGGGATTTCCAAGGTAATAACGTGACAGATGTGGGCAAACTTAACCTTGGTAGCCCAACGGAATTAACTATAGCTACGGGCGCTATCACTATCACTAAGTCATTCCATACGATCGATACAGAGGCCAATGCAGCAGCAGATGACCTTATTACGATCTCGAGCGGTGCTGTTGGTGATAGACTACTGCTTAAATCAGTTGCGAATGCGCGTGTTGTTACAGTTAAGAATACCGGTAATATACGATTAGAAGGCGGCGTTGATTTTGTGATGAGTACGAATGAAGATACAATAGAGCTTCATTTCCATGCAGGGGTGTGGTGTGAACTATCGCGGTCCCATAATGCATGATTAACACAATAACCTTCATAAGCCGTGCGGGCACATGGCGTGAAATTTCACGTTCTATCAATGCTCAACGTCGGTTCAAGGCGTGAAATATCTCAGGCTGTTTACCTGTAATGCCTAAAATTCAGGGTCAGTTTTAGCAGCGAATTTTACCGCGGGCCTGGCAGGTCGCTCGCAAGTCGTACTCAACTACGGCTTATCTCAGACAGTGAAGTTTTTATGGGTGGGCAGTTTGCCCATGCCAGGCTGTTGGCTTGCTAATAAACCAAATAAAAAATGTATCAAACAGGAGTAATCAATGACTGATTCAACCAATAATACCCCTATGTCTTCCGGAGCGATTTCTGGCGAAGAAGCAAAAGGTGAAATTTCAGCTAAGCAGGCGGCTACGGCACTTCAATTTCTTCAGCGGGCTCAAATGCAAGGTGCTGAAATGCCTGCATATGTTGATGTTTTTAATCAGCTTTCGGCGATAGTAGCTACCGCACAAGGTGAGGGTGTAGCAGCATAACTTTGCCTCAATAAGGGGGGCTGATGCCGCCCTTATTCTTTCTGGCTTTGTATCAATTAGGGGATAACCATGTTGCTTGCATCATCATCGTTGGCGGCAAGTGCTTTTGCTAGTGAATCGTATCGTTCTGTCGGCAGTAGGCCTTCGTTACTAGAGTTGCTAATTGCCGCCCCGACAGTGGAAGCACTTGCAGCCGCATATTCGTCGTTGTCCCCTAATCGACAAACCAGTGTTGCTGGTCAGCAACCCCTTAATATCTCACCCCACCCGGGCATAGCTGTTTCGCTAGGCTCTGTATCTGCACGAACTATTTTGCTTTAGGGAGATGGCAATGCCTGTTGGCGCTTTATGCCTTTACGATGCAACACTGGATGCTTTGCTGCGGGGAAGTTTACCGCCGTTGGAAGCCTCACCAATAACTGCACTTTTGCTTGCTCCAAGTTATATGCCGGCCCCAGAGCAAGACAGTTGCTTGGCTGATGTTTCGGCCCATGAGGTGCTGTCTGCAGACGCTCGGCGTTTGCAGTTAACTGGCATAAATATTTCTGGGGCGGTGTTTCATTCAGATGATTTGGTCTTTGGTGATCCAATCACATTAGGCCCTGTTCGTTATATCGCTTTCTTGCTTGGTATTGCTACAGGCTTGAAGCCTGACAGCCTTCTTTTAGGCGTTGCTGACTTATCGCCTGGCGGGGGTGCTTTGGAGGCACAGCGAGGCCATTTTTCAGTGACTGCACCAGCCAGCGGCTGGTTCCGCCTCACGCGCGCTGCATAGCAGCGAATGGGCTAAACGCCTGTATCAAAAAATAAAGGAGAAGGGCACCGTGACTGTGTTTGCAAAAGACCCCTCAAGTTCGCTTGATTATAGCTTTGATTGGTCTAGTTGGCTTACGCCAGGTGAAAATATCATCACTGATAGCTGGTCAGTTACGCCGCCAACTGCCGGCACATTAACCCTATCTGGGGGAAGCCGAAGCGGTGGCTTGGTTTCAACAAATGTTGCTGGTGGTCAAGTGGGTGACCGATACCGCCTTAGTTGCCAAATTGAAACTGATCTTGGCCGTACTGCTGAACGTAGTGCAGCTATTCGTGTGATGGAGGTTTAGATGCGCTTGGAAATTATTAATAACCCAGCCAGTGAACCTGTGTTGCTTGATGAATTTAAAGACCATCTGCGATTAGATGGCACAGATGAAGATGCAGCTCTCGGTGCTTTTATCAGTACGGCTCGTAGCCTTGTGGAAGAATATCTAGACATTTACTTGGTTGGCCGTTCCACGGCACTTTATCTTGATAAATGGCTCTTGTCTGAAGGCTGTAAAGACGACTTGCCGTGGTGGTCGGGTACAGTGGGCGGTGCTATGAGCCTGTTTCAGCAATCTGCAAGTTTTGCAGAGCTACCTGTTCGGCCTGTTAGCTCGATTGATAGTATTTCTATTGTAGCACCTGATGGTAGTGAAACCACATGGGCCGCAGAGAACTATCTATTGATACCCGGAGTAGATGCCAAAGTTACTTTACAATCTAACAGGCAGTGGCCAGTGCCGGGAAGGGTTGCGGAAGGAATTAAAATAATTCTCACGATGGGTTTTGGGCCAGATTGGAACCATGTGCCAGCTAGCCTGAGACAGGCGGTACTTATGCTTGCCAGTTATCTGTATGGGAACCGAGGTGATATGGCTGTAGGTGGTACTGATACCAGTGTGATTGCTGCTTCTGGTGCTGCCAGTTTGTTGGCCCCGTACCGGGGGCGTAGATTATGACTGTAGGCCTTAGTGGTTTGGCCGCCCGGCGGCACCGCATTACACTGATGGCGGAAGAAAAAACGCAGGGTGCTGGGGGGCGTTTTGTAACAACATCACCAATAATTGCTGATGTGTGGGCCGCTGTGGAAGAGGGTAGCGGAGGGCTTGTAGAGCGCGCTGTTCATGAGTTTTTACCCGCGCAAGCCAGGTTCACTACTCAGTATAAAGCAGCTTTTTTACAAGCTCGCCGTATCAGTTGGCAAGGCGGCACATATAGAATTAGTGGCCAACAGCCGAGCAGATCAGGCTCGGTGTCTAGTCTAACGTTTGAGGCCAGCTTGATGGAAGGAAATCAGCCATGACTTTAAGCGCGGGAGCCAAGCTGCAAGAGGCTATTTTTAACATACTGAAAACGGATGAAAACCTTAGCCTTGTACTTGCAGGGGTTTACGATGAAGCGCCTGCTGAGGCTCGCTACCCTTATCTTGCAATGGGTGAAACAAGCTTTAGGAATGACAGCCTGAAGGATATATCTGGCGCAACGGTTTCGTTTGATCTGATGGTGTGGTCAAACGAGGCTAGCCAAATGCAAGTGAAAGAATTGATGGCCGCTGTGGAAGAAAGCCTGAATGGTGCAGCGATTAGTTTGGTTGGTCATGATTTGGTTACGCTTAGGTTAGTGAGTGCCAGTACTATTCGTCAATGGAGCGAGGCTGGCAGTTTATACCGTGGTAGGCTCGGCTATAGTGCGTTGATATATGCTAAATAGTAGCTTTTTGAAGGTCAGTGGTTAATCGTCAGGGCTAACATTGCCACGATTTTTTTTGAGTTTCGATGTTCTGGACTTTGAGGTTAGGCGGCGCTGAACCGAAGTCTTGGTAGGCCGGGTTTTTCTGCGTGGTTTTGGTGGCACGGAGGCAGAACGAATTAGGGTGATAAGACGCTCTTGTGCTGTTGCTCTGTTTCTGTGTTGGCTACGATCACCACTGACTTCAAGCAAAATAACACCTTCTGCATTCATGCGGTGGCCAGCTGACTTTTTTAGGCGTGCAAAAACGCCTGATTTTATAGCAGGGGATTGGGCAGCATCAAATTTCAATTGCACAGCACTGTTAGTGGTGTTGACATGCTGGCCGCCTGGACCAGAGGCTCGGATTGCAGTGAATTGAAGTTCGTGAGGGCCTAGGAATATATTTGGCGTTACGTAAATCATGACAGGTTTTATAGCGGAACTTCGCTGTGGAAGAAATAGCTCGCTTTAGCGCCCTAATGGTTTTGCTGCGGCACATGCTTTGTGAACCGTGGTAAGCTGACGATTGATGTTGGTGAAAATACCAATGTTTTGATCTTCATATCCAACCTCCGCAATCATGTTCTTCACGCATGGTTGTAATCTTTAGCTTAAATGCACTTTGGTGCAAGAGAATGTTGCAAGGCGGTGTTGGCCCAATTGGGCCTGCGCCGTTTTGTTTAAATGCGTTTCACACATAAAGGAGAGCCATGATGGCAGCGCAACAAGGCCGAGACCTACTTCTGAAAATCCATGACGGGAGCGCACCTCTACCAGGTGGAGCTTATTTGGCAGTGGGTGGTTTCACATCCAACGATTTCAGTATCAACGGCGAAACAATTGATATTACCAACAAAGATAGTGGAGGGTTTAAGGAGCTTCTTGAAGGCGGAGGCAATGTATCATTAAGTATTAGCGGTGATGGCGTTTTCCTTGATGATGAGAGCTTCAAGCGGGTGCATGATCATATGCTGGCACAGACGCATCCTGAGTGCCAAGTGATCGTACCAGACTTTGCTGAATACACAGGAAAGTTTGCTATCACTAGCCTATCGCTCACGGGCGGTAATAATCAAGCTGTTACCTATAGAATTAGCCTTGATAGTGCTGGTGCTATCGCTGTCTCTGCAATTTAGAGGCAAGGATTTATGGCTCGTAAAGTCTGCGGTGAAAGCAGTTTGAAAGTAGGCGCACGAACTGTGCGTCTACGTCTCGATATTGGTACTATGATGGACCTCGAGGACTATTTTGATATGGGGCTTGTACCATTTTTGGCGGAACGTTTTCCCCAATTTCGTCTTAAGGATCTCATCACACTTTATTTGGCGATGACGGGGCGCGACTTTAGTGATGAAAATAAGCGCCGCACTGCAGGCGAAGCTATTGTGAAAGCAGGCTTAGCTGTAGTTGCAAAAGCTATTTCTGACTGTTTTGAAGCCACGTTGGTAACTCCTGTAGAAGAAAGAAATTCAAAAGGTGATGCCCCGGGAAAGTTATAGCCCCCTCTGCGTTTATAGCAGGTGGGGATATTAGTGGGCAGAAAAATTCTCTGCCAGGGACTTCAGAAATTGAGTGGGCCGTAATCCTCGAAACAGGCAGCGTACTTGGGCAACGACCAGACCAAACCATGTGTCAGACAATTCCAGAATTGCATCTTGCAATGCGTGGGTGGCTGCGTGCCCATGGTGTAGATCCAGATCAGACGTCAAGTCAAAATTCCATGACACGACCACGTATGATGGAACTTATCGAAAGATATAAAAACAATGGAAAATCTAGCGAATAATGGGCCTGGAATAAGTTCGGAATTGGTAGCTCTCATTGAGCCAATTCAAAGTTCAGGCGTTATGTTGAGCACTTTGGCAACAAGTTTGTCCGCAGCAGTTTCTGGAGGGATGTCTGCACAAATTGGTAATGTTCCAACGAATGAACAAGTGCCAACAGATAGTGCCGCAGAAAAGGGTGGTCAAAGTAGCGCGAGCCCATTTTCTGGTTTGTTTGAAGCATTGAATGAACAGTTCAGTGGTATCATCACTAAAACATTTGGAGGGGGAGAAGGCGGAGAAGGGCTTTTCGGTACCATTGGCAGCTTGTTTGGTGGGAAACAGGGTGATGGTGAAGACCCAGCCCCGGAAGTGATGGGGGCTGAGGAAGGTGCTGAGAAGGTTAAAGGTGCTGACGATGGCATTGCGAAAGACAAGGCTAAAAGCGATGCAGAAAGAGTTAAAAGTGACGGCGATACATGGAAAACCATTGTTGCTAATGCGATTTCAGGATCGAAAAAACTGAGAAAAATACAAAAGGCTGCAGCAATTGGAAGTGTAGTAATAAGTACGGCTACAGGCATTGCTAAAGCATTTGCGGATAATGGTTTTCCTGGGGGCATTATCCCTGCAGCGAAGGTGGCGTTAAATGGGGCAACTCAGCTCAAGGCTATAAAAGGGCAGGCGCATGATGGTATTGATAATATCCCCTCTACAGGAACATATTTATTGGAACGCGGAGAGCGCGTTGTCGATAGTAGGTTGAATACTGACCTTTCAGGTTTTTTAAAGACACAAAACGCTGTCGCTAACAATAATCACAACCAAACCAGCAACCAAACTGACAACCGCAGTGTAACAAATGCGCCTGTGATTAATGTAACGGTTGGTGCAGACGCTGATGAAAGCACTATCGCCAGTAACCGAGGCACAATGGAAACCATGATCCGCGAAATTTTCGCAGACTATGCCATGGACGCCCCATTCGATTAATCCGGTCTTGTAAACAGAAAGCCTAAAAATGAATGAAGCATTTCTGCCGGATTATCCGGCACCAGCGTCAGTGCGCGTGCGCCCCAAGCAGCGCACAAAAGTTTCGACTGCTGTAAGCGGTAAAATGCAAAGCCGTTTGTATGGGGGACAATCATATGCTGTGAGCCTGAGCTATAACCCAATGCGGCGGGACCAAGCGAGCGCTTTGATTGCCTTCCTACATGAAATGCAGGGGAGACACGGTATTTTTAGGGTGAAACTCCCCCATTTGTCTGGTGAGGAAGGACAAGTGATTGGGAACTTTGTGAATTTTTCTGATGATAGCAAGCTTCACATGATTACTGGCGTAGGCCCATTAACAGTAATGCCTGCCCCGCGTGTAGGTGGTGGAATTGTGGATCCGGATGGGCCGTATCTGCGTTGTTCTCTTGTGAGAGATGCACAAGAAATCTCACTGGAGCGAAACGGCCTCATAAGGCTTGAAATTGACCTAATTGAAAGGCTTTGAGATGCTAGCTATTTCTTCAACCTTACAAAGTGCTCTAGAGGCGGACGCACTGCATTTCGCTTGGCTAGTTGCATTCCCCAATATTTACGATGGAACGACAGGTAGTACAGGTATTTTTTTTACGGATGCAGAGAAAGATATTCAGTACGGTGGAAATGCCTATGCCAGCAAGGGGGATATCTTGTCTTTACCCGGTATCGTGCGCGAGAGAGGCATAAAATTACAAGGCTATAGCTTCACTCTTGCCGGAGCCAGCCAACAAAATGCTGTACGTTTTGAAGCTGAGAATATGACGGGTCAAATTTGTGAGGTCTTTCTAGTGCTTTTAGATGCATCAGGCACAGTTATTGGCCCTGAAGCAATCAATATGTACCGAGGAACTGTTCAAACATGGCGCGAGCGCGAGAATGGTGCACGAAGTACTGTGGAGGTGTCGCTCACTAGCCCATGGTCGAAGCCTAATCTAACAGCTGGACGCATAACCAGTAACACCAACCAACAAGATAGATTCCCCGGTGACGATTTCTTCAAGTTTGCTCACCGGGAGCGCAAAAACATTGGTTGGGGCGGAGAAAATTAATGGGTTTATTCAGCTTTTTAGGCGGGCTTTTGGGGATTGGTGGTGGCCCTAGCCGTAAAATAGAAGTGTCAAAGGCTTCAGCTTCAAGTGGGCTTCAAATCGTATATGGTAGCCGCAGAGTGGAGCCTGTCACAGTATTTAAGATAGCATCAAACAAAGATATGCCAATTGGTAATCCAGGGCCAGATGGACAAGTGCAACTGAATGTTAATGGTTATAATCACATTCAAAATGCTTATTCGCGTCACCGTGAAGGAGTGAAGGGCAAAAATAACTGGCTGCACCGCATAGATGTGTGGGGCCAAGGGCCTATTGAAGGGATCGAGAGGTTCTGGCTGGACGGTGACGTTAGTAGTAGCCGTAGGTTTTGGAAGCGCCCTTATTTTCGGGCAGCGAGTAAATATGGCAGTGACCCACAATCAGTTGCTTCTGAATTAGTGCTTGGGCATTCTGAATGGAGAAATTCTCATCAAGGGCACGGCGTCGCTTACACATGGTCGCGCTACTATAATTCAAAGAAAAAGGCTGAATTTACATCTGAGCCAGAGCTTCATGCCAAAATAAAGGGGCTCAGGATTTATGACCCCCGTCAGGATGATAGCCGCTCTGATTTCGTGGGTGTGTCAGGCAGTCAGCGTTTTGCTGATGCCGGGACTTGGACGTTTAGCAATAATCGTGCTCTGGTGGTTTTGAATTACCTTATGAGCCGGCATGGCCTTAATGCCCAAGAAAGTGAATTGGATATACCCAGTTTCATTACCGCGGCCAATGTCTGTGATAATAGTTTTCAAATACCGGACCCAGCGACAAATGATACTGGCGCTGAAGTGGTTGATCATTTTGACTTTACTGTTGGCGATTTCATCAACATTCCAATAGGGAACCATTTCCCCCGTCAGATAAGCGATGAGTTCCCTTTTTCAACTCCACAAGGGACCGAGAAGCGATTGCCAAAGTTCACAGCGAATGCCGTTTTGGATCCAAAAACGGGTGTTGTGAATAATACTAAAAAATTGCTGGAGGGAATGGGATGGGCACTACCGTGGTCTAACGGGAAGCACAAATTGATCATTGAAACCTTGGTTGAAACTCCAGAGATGACATTTGATGAAGATAGTATCCTTGGTGGTTGGAACATTGAACGAGGACGACGTAGCAATCGGCTGAACCGTGTTACGATTGAGTATCCTAATGAAAATAAGGATTATGAAACTGACACAGTAAGCTGGCCAGCGCTTTCCAGCACTACATATAGTAACATGCTTGCTGAGGATAATGGCCAACACCTTGAGACCAATGTTAAAGTGGATACTATCACGAGTTCTTTTGCAGCGCAGGCGCACGGTGAATATTTAGTGCGCAAGAGCCGCGTTGACATGAAGGTCACAGGTTTGAAGCTTGCCCCAAAAGCCATGCTTTTAGAGCCTGGGGATGTGATCGCGATTACATATCCTGAGAAGAATTTTTCAAACACAAAGTTTATTGTTGAGCGCGTTTCTATTTCTGCACAGTTAGATGTATCTGTTGATTTGATATTATATGATCAAACTGTGTATGGGGCACCGGAATTAGAGCAGGAACCTATTGTTGGGTCACCATATAATACAGACTTATGGCAAGATGCAGTTGCGGTGGAAAACCTGCAATTGTCTCCATTGCATGAAAGTAATGCGGATGGCAGTGTTGTAAGTAGCTTACGTGTTTCCTGGACAGAGCCAACAATTTTGGATGATGTCACAGCGTATGAAGTGCGCTGGAAAAAAGACGGAGAAACCGAATATGAAAATAGCAGGTTTTTAACTGCTGTATCATCCGCCACAAAAATTTCAGGCCTTGTAGACAACACAAACTATACGGTTGAAGTTACATATAACACAAGGCGTGGTAGGCGCTCTGATCCCGCGGAAAAAACAGAATTTCTGGACCCAATCCCAACTCAGCTTGATGAATTGGTGGCTGGGGCGAATGTGCAGGTTCTCCGACAGACCACGGCCCCAGCGGTTGCTGGTTTAAATGCAGGCACATTTTGGTTTGATACATCAAACAACAAGCTGTTTGTTTTAAGTAACGGAGACTGGGTAGAGACCGTAATCCTCAATCAGACATATTATAGTACAACCGCACCAGCTGGCGCTTTGGGTGACTTTTGGTACGATACTGATGACTTCGTTTTGCACCAACATAATGGTTCACAGTGGGAGGTGGTGGCATTTTCTGTTACCAACACGAATCAATTAGTTGATGGAGCAGGTCTTGGGGTAAGTGCAGCATGGGCAAGTGTTAGTGGCCGAAGCAAAATAGCTGTTGCAATCAATGAAGATGCTAATGGGAATCAAAACCTAAAGATGGTGCGCTTTTTTGGGTTTGGGGTTGATGGTAATTACCCTGATAGATCAGTTAAGGCTACTATTGTGGCGCCGAATGGGGCGGAATTTACATGGGGTGGCTCAGCAGCCTCCCAGACGGCTTACTCAGGGAATGGTTCTGATGGTGTATATTATATTGTGCTCGATACTGGTGGTTTAAACCGGTTTACACACACAGGAACTCATTCTCGAAAAGTTGGTGTATGTAAAATAAATAATGGAACTACACTTGAATATTTCAAAGCCCAACATGGTTGGACCTCTATAACACATGATTCTAATATGATTGTCATTGGGTTTGTCGAACGCCGAGCGGGACAATTTGTTCACGCAGGAATATTCGAACCAACATCAATTGCTCAAGCACCATCGATCTTTTCAATGGTAGGGATAGATAGTCCAGCTCATCTGCCAATAGAGAGTATAGCGGGTGTGTATACACTTGACCCCATTGCACCGTGTAAAGGGTATGATAATGGATCGTCGGCGCGTATAGATGTTGCGGCGACGACTATCCACTACGGGGATGACACACTTTCTTATAACAGTGGCAGTATCACAGGGCTGTCCTTTTCAACAGATTACTGGATCTATGCAGTAGATGACAATTTTGTTGGAGGCACTGTAAACTACGCTGTAACAACTGACAGAACGGCCTTTCCTGCCAGATCAGTATATTTTGGCCAATGTAAAACACCTGCAAACGGCGCCCCCTTAACTACCGCTTATCCAGGAGGATATGCGGGAATGGGTGGAGCACGCGATAACACTTTTGTGGAGCCCCAATAATGATTGTTACAACAGCCCCCTCACTTGATCCATCCTTTAGGCTTTACCGAAAAGGGGATGAATACGTGAGAGTGAAAATTAGTGTAAATAACGCTGATACAGGAACTTACACCCTCACTGCACAGGTCGCTTCAAAGGACGGCTGTGCACTAGGCCCTGAATCCTCGCCTTTAAACCTCACTCATGCCATGGATGAAATTGATTTGCCGCCATTTATTGCTACAGAAGTGGGTGCTGTGAAGGGAGATCATTATAGGGTAGAAGGCAGAATATATGAATATAATGGCACTGAAATGGTAGATCATGGTCCCATTTCAGAAGGGTTGCCGGATAGTGTTGCTGAGATGCTCGTTGTTTGGAATAAGGCTGGAATACGGCTGGCTGAAAAAGCTTTGCGTGCTTGGAAACGACAATCTGCGCAGCAGGAAATAAATACTCTTTTAGGTGTGTAGTCAAACAGCAATGCTTCTTTAGTCAAAGAACTGATAGCTTAATGGCTTTAAGAAATTGTGTGTTAGCTTTTGTGCTAAGGCAAAGGTTGGTGGCAATGGCTGCAATTGTTGGGTACCTTTGACCGATAGCTGTAGCGCCAACTTCGGTAAACACTGCCGGCACAGTGGGGGCATCTGATGCGCATTTTCAAAATTTGCACGCTTAAAATAACCACCACCAAAAGCCACAGCGCAACTGCGCCAAACCTATCCTCGGAATAGAGCCAAAATTCCAGAATTAACAACAGCACCGCAAAGGCGCTGAGGCCATCGAGAAACTTAAGTTTCGCTCGGGTCTTGCTGCCTGCTTCGGGTGCTGTTTTTTCCGGGTTGTTGCTCACAGATTTTCTCCGATCAAACAATAATTTAGCGAGATAAAAATGAAAAGTCTACTGCTTGCGTGGCCTGCTGCCGCGCGGTCTTTCCTTGTGCGTCTGCTTGCCAAAGTACGCGCCCAACTCACGGCATCTTTCTATAGCCGCCCCGCATTGAAACGAGGGCTGTTGGTGTTTGGATTATTCACTGCTCTGGCGTTACCGCTGGGTTTGTTAGCAGGACAATGGGGTGTTGTTGCATGGGCGCTGGTACTGGCAGCACTGTTCCTTGGAATGGGGGCTGAGCGTGCCAGCACTGACTGGAGTGAAGTTTTTGCTTTGCCTGCCTTACGTAACTTTGCCTTCTGGCGGTGGCACGCGTTAGAGCGAAAACGCTATGTTGCCGCGCTCACTGCACTCGCAATTGGGTTTGCCTGTAGCATGGCTCTGGCCCTGTTATACGGGGGACTATAATGGCGCAGCTTAGCGGAAAAAACGAATTCGGCGCAGGGATGATGCCCGGAATGGCATTAAACGGTGAAGGCAGCCAAACTGCGAATGCAGCATTGCTGAAGGCCACATTGGCGCTTGACCGGATGGAACGCCACGAGGCCGAATGTGGCCGCCGCTGGGGCATTGTAATGAAGCTGATGTTCATTGTGCTCACACAGCTTGTGGGGGTGTCGTCTTTCTTGATAGCCGATAAATTAGGGTGGTTGTCATGAATAAACTGTATGATCCCCGTCGCAGCGTTAGCAAACATTTCAGGCTGGGTGAATTCACCAAAAGTATTACTGCCGAACGGCACCAGCTTTATAATATCCCGCGTGAAGAAAGCGAACTTGCGAATTTGCGTGCATTGGCTGATCAGGTGCTGGAACCAGCTCGTCAGTTGTTGGCCACACCGCTCCTCATTACATCAGGCTATCGCTGTGCCACCTTAAACCGCCTTATAGGAGGGGCAGCGCAAAGCCAACACATGCTGGGCGAGGCAACAGACTTCATCCCTAAGGGTGGTGATGTTGAAGAGGCGGCTTTGCTGCTTTCCTGCCAGCCCGATTTGCCATTTGACCAGCTTATCCTGGAAATCCGCCTACGCGACGATGCGGCCCCCGTGCGCTGGATTCATATTTCGCATAAACGATTGGGCGGAAACCGCCGCGAGGTGTTTACAGTTTTTACAGATGGTCAAAACAAACAAACATGCAGTGGCATTCACAGCTTATGCAATTTTATTACGGATGTGAATCATAATGCAGCGTGACTATTTTATTGATGCACTAGGCAGTGCAGCAACTCTTTCTGTTCTTTGTTATTTGGGCAGCCTTATATTGAATTGGAGCATGTAACGTGGCGATACCTCTTCTTGATACAATTCTAAGTGTGGTGAAAGGCCCGTTGGATAAATTGATCCCGGATAAGGGCCAAAAGGCACAGTTTCAACATGCATTGGAAATGGAGATTTTGCGCACGGGCATGGCGCAAATGGAGGTTAACAAAGCCGAAGCTGAACACCCTAGTGTGTTTGTGGCTGGATGGCGGCCTTTCATTGGATGGGTGTGTGGCTTTGCGCTAGCATGGCACTTTATGGGCTATGATATCCTTAATTGGGTGCGGCTTGCATTTCTGCCAGACATGCCCACGCCGCCAGCCCTTGGTGGTAGTGAAACTTTGATCACCGTATTGCTTTCAATGCTAGGCCTTGGCGGCCTGCGTACCGTTGAGAAAATAAAAGGCGTGGCGCGAGAAAAATAAAGCGCACCCATCTAGTTTTCGTGCGTGATATCTGCTCACGGTTGAGTGATAGCAAGTGGAATGCCCGCGATGCGGCCAAGTAGCTGCAGTGTCATATGAGGTCCCCCAAAAATTAAGCATGTGCACACCTATCAGGTGGTGAACTCAAGCATTTGCAATGCTGGAACACATAAGTGTACCAAAGCAACCGTAACTTGATTTTTATTGGTGTGGCCATGAATACCTCCTGAACAAAGCTAGGTTCATGACCGTAGCTATATCTCCAATGTTTCATACTATGCCGCGAATTCGAGGCTTGTTTTCGTCGAAAAATAAGAGTGCGGTATTAGCCTTTTCGCATGCCTTAACAATCCTTTGAAAGATATTAGTAATGACAATGCAACTAGTTCACTCGGTCGGAATAGGGGGAAAAGATAACCGTGAAGATGTTTCCATGTTGCAGCTTATGTTTAACAACTTACGAGGAACAAAAAAATACTATCCCTTTTTGCCCGATGTTCTTTCCAGTCCAGCATTTGAGGATGCAATCAAGGCATTTCAGGATGATAACTCCCTCTTAACAGAAGAGTCTAAAGAATATGGCCTGGTGAAGCCAAATAGCGCTACATTTAAGGCCTTGCTTCAGGGGCAAAAGCCAGGCCTGAAGAATGTAGAAGTGCATGTTTATAATTATTATTATCCTTTCTTCTATGTAAGAAAGCCTTCAGCTAGCTATTTAGTCCCAAAAGCTACAGTGCCAGAAATGAAAGTTCCTGAGACTCTGCTTACGGAACTGAAAGGAATAGCCGCTAAGCTTATTGTACCAATAAAAATTCTAGAACCTCGCCTAAACTCAAAAGGCCAGTTTCAAATTCGAATACAATTCGAATGTAAATTCTTAGAGACAATCACGAATAAATTGATTGATCGCCCTTCAGCAGTCTATGCGGATATTTTGGCAGCTTCTATTAAATTGAGAAACTGGAAGTGGAGCATTGAGGCGTCTGGTGTTCTTAGTCTCATTAGCGCGCCTAAAGCTGCTTATGTGGCTAAGCCAAAATTAGACAAACATGATGCTATTATATTGAGTTTTTATAAAGCTCACGCTTCCTCAAAAAGTAAATATGAAACTCATCTTATTTCCGCAGCTTTGAGACCACTAAAAGAGGCGTTGCTAAAACAGGAGCGAGAGAGGCTAGATGTGGGAAGTGTGAAACTTCACACTTCTGACAGTAAAAATGCCGTAGAGCTTGCTAAAATTGCAGATTATTGCCGGGGTGGTACCGGCTATTATCCTGCAATTAAAAAGGCATATGATGCACACTTTCAGGCGCAAGGTGGAACCAGTGGTCGGGTTCCCCTGGTGCTTTTATTCTTAACGTTGGAATTATCACTTTTTTTGGGTGGAAAGATAACTCTAGGTTTGATTTTAGACCCTAATACTAAACAAGAATATCTTTATTTGGACTTTGAAGCGAGTTTAGCAGGGCAGGTTGGTGGTGGAATTTCTTCTGGTAGCGACGTAAAAAACATGCAAGTGCACGAACTAGAAAAAAATTCTCTTGATTTCAGCTTTAATAATGAAATTGCGATAGGCCCAGTTTCTGTAAGTTTTTACTTTAGCAAGGCTCCGACTAAAATGCCTGAAGTTCAATGGTTTGGAATCCCTGATGGGCTTGGCGATATTTCCGATTTAGGAACAGAAAAAACTGACGTTACTTCATTGGAAGTGGACCGTGATACAGGGGTGCGAAATATAGACACTCCGATCAAAGATCGTATCTCAAAAGCTTTAGGTGATGGCAAATCAAGAAAGCGGGATAATAAAAGTGAAACTATAAAATCAGGTGCTAAGAAAAAAGCAAAAGGCCTGAGTTATCCAATCGCTAAAGTTGATTTTGGGCCTGTTAAAATTGACTGTGTAATTAAGCCAAAGCTTTCAAATAAAGTAAAAATCCAAATTGGCCCTAAGGCGAGTTATAACTTTTCTAAAGTTTTTCCAGTTGAATTTGATTTAGGGTGGTTTGAGGATTCTATATATGAGTTTTTACGGAAGACTTTGCCGGGATATGAGCCACCCAATACGCCGATTTTACTTGATACTCAATTCGCAAGAAACAGAGCAGGTAGAAAAGCTAGTTAAGAAGGGTGGGGAGGGGTGGCCTTATGGCCGGAAGACGCCAATCACCCAGCTAAAGTTAAAATCACCCTGCCCACACCCACCACCCGAGCGTGCCAAAATTGGCTGGTTTCGCAACTATAGCGTACAGTTATAAATAAACGGTTAGCAAAATACCCTTACTGCGAGAAATGTGTAGTAATAAAGATCGCTTTTGGGCTGTGTGAGTAATGGCAAGGAATTGCAGGTAGCTGTCAGTAATACAGGCTATATAGGGCTGTTCATAAGAACCAGTTTTTTGCGCAACACTGGCTGCACACGCTCAAAAGACATATGAAGTTCTTTATAATATTGGCTGGCATGTTCCAAATTATCTTGCCGGCCCAACATTTCCAGTTGCGCCGCAACGTTTGAAACTCCCTCCGCCCCGAAAATCAAGCTCGTTGATTTAAGTTTATGCGACAGAAATTCAATTTTCTTGGCATTCTTATCAACCACGGCTTCCCCAATGTCGCCGATCAAATCAGGGGACACTATGAGGAAGTTCCGCATCAGGGTTTTATATTCATCCTTCAGCACGGCGTTATATTCTTTCAAGGTGTCCCAGTTCAGCAGGGTCATTTCATCCTTGTCGAGAACAGCGTAAATTTCATCATCTTCGGGTGGATGCATATTTACGGCTTCAGTTTCCATGTTCAGATACTGCGACAGTGCTTGCAGTAAATTAAACTCAATAACCGGTTTTTTAAGTTCGCCGGTTATGCCTGCGGCACGGTTCTTTTCAATTTGTTTGGCTGTGAAATTTGTACCAACAGCAAGGATAGGGATGTTGGCCGTATGGCCATTCAAAGCCCTGATTTTTTTAGCAGTGGCGCTACCACTCATGCCGGGCATGCGTGCTTCAAGTACAACCAAATCATAATCGGTGCCTTCGCAGCACTGAATGGCCTCGTCTCCGTTTTCAGCAATGGAAAACTTTACACCTGCACGCTCAAGAATTTTACCAAGAATCCGTCCCATTACCGGGTTATTGTCTACTATAAGTACATGTTTGTGCATCATCAGTGAATCGCTATTCTCGCTTAGGTTGCTTTCGTTTTGCCTGAAGTGTTCGGAGGTTACCTGGTTTCCTCTGTTTTAAGAGGCCTAAATCGCCATAAGTGATACGGTTTTATTGTAGCAAAAAAAGCGGAGTAAGGCTTATAAAAATTCACTGCTATTGAAATAGCTTCATTGTTCTTTGGCATAGCTTTACACAATAATGGAAGTTGATTTCAACTAATGAGATGGAGTTTTTAGCTGTATATTCAAAATTTATTACACAAAATTTTGTGAATAAACCAATTATATAGTATTGAGCGAAATATATAACCATTTCAGTAATATAAGGCGAGTATTGATCCTGACTGAAGAGTCAATTTAATGTTGTGTTCCCTATTGGCTTGGTTCAGTTTGCCACTGCGCCATAGTACGCAGAATAACATCTGATAAATTGGCAGTTTCGGAAATCAGACGACCATCATAATGGATTTGTACTAATAGGCCTTGTGTTACCATTTGGCGAGTGCACCGGCCCCACACACCGTCTGCGCGCAATGCGCTAAATTCTATGCAGTGGCTTAACCACACATTGGTGTTTTTATCTAACAATGTGGCTGGATTATTATTTGCAAAGGCATAATTGCGGCCATCACTATTCAACTTAGTTAGCTTGAATAAGCCTGTTTTTTCATCAAGTACAACCTCACGTGTAGCAAATGGCCCGGTGCCTTTAATGAATGATGTATCAGAGTGGGTGAGAGTGTTTATCGAGCCACTTTCTAGATATGTTTTCCCAACAGTCTCATGCTTTTCTATTGTCCAGATAATACTAGACCCCGCAATATTTTCCGACCCTATAAGGTCAGCGGGTAATATCTCGTCTGCATAGGCAGAAAATTGATACTTCTCTAATTCAATCCCGCCCACATAGTCTC
>Ga0316207_10002433_pt1 | contig 19148 bp, 22 predicted proteins | sample 6weekpyrite_MG_FD_204943 | JGI IMG/M metagenome (GOLD analysis project Ga0316207, IMG submission 204943) | Microbial mat bacterial communities from mineral coupon in-situ incubated in ocean water Damariscotta River, Maine, United States -... | ecosystem: Environmental > Aquatic > Marine >...
TGCTCCGTCTTAATGTTTTTGGCGGCCTCTTTGGCGATGGCAAGTAAGTCTTTTTCTTTCATAATGTCTATCCTGTCCAGTTATGGCGTTAATGATAGACAGTTACACAGATTTTTGTACATCCTCGTAAAAACTAATAATTTTCAGTTGTCACCGAACCCTTTAATTATCAGTAACATCATTACCTGCATTACAGGGTAAAGAAATAATTGCAGCAACTACTGATAATATCAATAATTTATTTAAAAACATCAAATTGGTTTATTCCAGATACTCACTAGCATCAACAGCAACCCATAATTTATTATTACTCTTTTTATTTAAAACAAGCAAATTACTTGAGTAATATGCATTGGATTTCGCCTCATCGATAAACAGGACCAATAATTGCTCACTCCCATCCGCATTATAATCGCCCCTACCCAATAGTATAAATTCATAATCCCAGTTTGATCGTTTGACAGTTACTTTTCTATCAGCATAATCAAACTCATACCCTAAAGATTTAAACGTATTAATACTGGCATCTAGCTTTCGTCTCAATGACGACCTGAACGTTGTCAGATCTAACTCATTAATTATGACATTGCTCATATCACCTTTAAATAAACTAGTTTCAGAACTATTAACCTTTTTGTTCAACACTGTTGATACGCAGGGCAAATAGTAATACAACATATGCATGTTTTCATCAGTTTCAACAACATTATATGCTGATATACTAGAGAGATAATCTGAGCATGAATCTACAGTTAAAGTACCCTTTTCATTTTCCATTTGCAACGCACCTGGAAAAGAGTTTTCTTTAAAATTAGAGTTTTTGTAAAATTCATTCAAGTAGGATGCTTTTTTATATTGTCTTTTTTGATTACTGTCCTGGTTACACGAAGACAGGAAAATGACAATAAGAACAAAAAATAATTTAGTTAAATTATTCATTTTAATAGAGCATTAGGTGGCAGATCCCGTTTAATTTTTAACTGTATTATATATATTTTTAATTGCGTCTGTCACCAATTACTCCTTGTCCCCTATTATTATTCGATATTTTTAGTCGCAAGCATCTAGTAAATTTTCATTTATATCTAGAATCCATTGCCATTCGTCATCTTCTTTTTTAGCAATTTTTTCCAACTCGGTCCTTTTTAAAACAACCTCACAGTTATTTTTTGTGACAATTTTAATACTTTCAATTTGAGGATAGAGTGTGTCTGAAGCAAAGGCACTTTGCTCATACATCCAAAACTCACTTTGATTAGGCTGTAAATTAAATGTGTCATCTTTGTCAGGACTTTCTACTGCAAAGTGAACCGTTACAGAAACATTTTTATCTGTATCATTGAATATAAGAAAGCTATTTGTTGCTGTGCATGAGCATAATAATGATATAAAAAATATAACGACTATTTTACCCATAACAGTTTCGAACCCCATATTAACCGTTTTACATCTATCTCTGCAGCTTTGGTTCTTTTAGCTAATGAGCTAAACCTCATACCTCTAGATTTATCGTAATCATAATATTTCATTAGATCTACAGGTCCAGCTGCTGGATAGCCAGGTGTAGTTGACTTGGCACTCTGTGTAATTGCATTTGTAGAACCTTTATGTCCCCATGACAAAGATACTCCACCCGCATGCATTAATACACTATGTCCAAATTCATGGGCACACACTTGTTTAAAATCATCATCAGCGGCAGTCTTAGAAAATCGCTTATTACTGAATGCTCCTTCGTTATATATAAAACTAGCATCTATCCCAAAATCGGCAGGATTCATTGATCGAGAGTATTTTTTACCTCGCTCGATATATAAATCAACAGGTATAGATTTAGAGCTTCTATTATGAGCTTTAACAACTGTATTAAATGCTATACCATCAACCGTAATACTACGTGACCAATAATGCCGTATTCCGTTAATGCCGTATTCCGTCATTTGATAATTTCACAAGCTTTTGGTATTCAGTTTGACTCAAATCATTATTCTTATAATTGAGGTGCACATCAACTAATATTTGTTTAGTTTTTAAATTTACCTGCGCATTTGCCCATGATAGCGCATGTGTTTCTGGTACTGGAAAATCTTCATCCTCATCAATTTCATCAACAAGTGGCTTATCTATAGCTTTGTGGAGTAAATAATGAAATTTTCCTTCTGTTAACGGATTACCCATCAATACCTTCCTTCTTTAATTCATATAATAGAGAAATTCTGTTTGAGCATGTGCTTGAGTATTCTTTAACCACAAGATTATCATAAATCATTTGATACTAGAATTTTTCTTATCTGAAATGTGAACCATATATGGGCATCTAAAATCAGTTGACTAAGATTCGTTTGGTTTATTTTATCTAATACTATCTCTTTTAATCGAGTAATCTAATCAGAGAGTAATCAGGGACAAACCACGATTACACCCTATCTCGCAGCCTTGGCCTCCCCGCCTTAGCTTTTGTTACTCTACGGCCAAGCGCATCTTCAATTTGTTGTTGAAACCGCCGGTCACCCAATACATAGTTACCATTCGTTGCTGCACCCACTTACTGCCCAGCCAAACAATCAATATAATTATTCATTTTAAATAAGGCGGGTTGGTGATCTTCAAATTTAAACTCATATGCTAATGGCGTAGTAAGTATTTCTGTTAGTGGCTCCCCATCCACCCCTTGCCTCTCACTCCAAATGGTGTAGGGAGATAATATTTCCCATTTTATAACATCAAATCGCCTGGATTTTTTTCTATTCTCGCTACCCGTAATAGCATTACGAAACACCCATTCATATGTATAACCCGTTAACTTAAACACATTGTCTGCATAAGCATGGGCTCCATCATCAGGTGCTGGTATATTATCTGGTATGGAAGGAAATAGAGCCGATCCATTCTCAATATCGGTATCAGATTCTTTTACATAAAGTTTAGTGCAATTCGAATCGCCGGTAACATTTACAAATTCAACGATGATATTTACTGGAACAGTACTCACCCTCTGCTCATCCATAGTTTCATATGGTTTAGCAACAACCAAAAAAACTAATAGCAAAAATACTGTAATTGATAAGAACACTATAAATAATTTTTTCATAATATTAGTCTAAATCAGGGAGTTGTTAGAGATTCTAATTTTAGTTTACCTCTATCAACCTTATCACGTACCAGAACACCACCTTTATAGACACGCACCTTACCATACCTATAATCACTATGATTTCCATTCGGATTTTTATCAGGCGCTGAATTTGTAACATGACCGATTACAACAGCTTTCTTATGGAGATTATCAGAAAAATTTTTTGCGAAATTATTTTTAAGATAAGTGTTCAACACAGGTATTACTTCAGCAGTTCTACAGCCATGAAACTCTACAACAGCATTATCAGTGAACACTTCAAATTTAATATCACTTAATATTGCGATATCCGTTGAATCTGTAACTACTTGATTATAGTAATACGACACCCCAACTTTACTACTAGAATCACTATACAAACCATGCATAGATTCTTCTTTAAATTCTGCATCAGCTTCGGTTTGAGGTCGATCTGAATTACGCCGAATTATTTCATGTGCATTTTTTTCAATAAACCCAGCTTTTACTGGAGTCACTAAATCTCTTGATATATGAATGCCTCCCTGATTACCGTGAGAGATTATATCTAACGATATAAGGCCCCCTTTACCAATTGAATTAATTGCTCTAGTAATGTCTTTACCTGTTTTAACAAAAACCAGTTTTATGACATCCTTACTAGTTGGATATTTGGCCTGATAGCCCTTTTTAAGTGATATTGCGGCTGATTCAAAAGTATTAACGTCTGACTGTTTTCTTGAATCGGTATGAATAATAAGCCTTGTACCCATTTTAACATCCTTATTTATAATGATTAGCTAAGTTGAAAGTGAATAATGCAATAGAACTATAATTAATTAAACTCAATTAATCCTTCGCATTAAACAATATCTGTGAAGATCTTTTATCGATCTTTTGATACTTCGCATATGACGCTGCAGCAGCTTTACGTACAGCCTTGTCTGTTCCACCTTGAACCCACACGTTTATAGCAGCATCTAACGTATAAGACTCAGGGGCCATCAAGCCTGTAGTTAGAAGCAAGGGATGTGCACCAACACTGTCAAGACGTGTTTCAAAGTAAGACTGACTTTTACACGCTAATACTACTGCGTCACTAATCAAACTTTTTGGTGCTGTTTTAGGTGTTGATACCAGCTTATCTTTAGCACCAAAATAATCCATCAATGCATTATGGCCAATATATACTTTTAAATGAGCCAAACCACCCGCTTCAATATCTTGCTTATCGTCAACTTTAATTAATATGTGGTTAAGCCCTGCACTAAAATTTAAAAACTGCTCTATTGTATCTGTTATATAACGCCCATCCCAGGCATCTGCAACCAGATAAACCATAATCGATTGACCATGTCGATTAATTTTTTTTGATAAGACAAGTCGCTCTAAAATCAAATTATTTTCAGGTTTATATGAATTAACTTTCTTCCAGCCCGCATCCTTAAGTAAGAACGTTTTTAAACCGTATTTTGCACCCCAGTATAAATTATTCTCCGTTTTTTGACCATTACCTATAGAGTCTGGAACTGATACAATCCACTGATTTTTATTATCTGCCAATGCAACTGATACATGTATGACGACAGGCTTACCCAACAAAACATCTTGATCAATCCGTTCTTGAGTAGTCTTAGATTGTTCCGCATCAACTGTAAAGACTAGCATCAGAAATAATACAAGTATAATTCTTATAGTTATTAAATTATTCATGTTCAATGGCCATTAATATAAAAATTCATACAAATAAAACCTGGAAGAGTTAGCAATTATTTATAATATTTGAAAGAGTTATCATCAGGTCTTTTGAATTTATTTTACAACCCCTGAGCAAATCGCAAGACTTGCCCCTTAAATTTGGGGCACTCCTCTGAGAGACTAAAGTCTCTGATTAAAAGTGCCCGTTAAACTGGAGGAGCTCCAGTCTGTCTCATATTATTTACTATTTACAATACATCACCTGGCTGATCGATATCTATTAAAATTCCCTCATCATTAATAGAAACCAGCTCAAGCTCGTTCTGATTATTTTTTAAAACCTGGCGTGCGCCCACATCTTCATTCAATGCTAATAATTCTTTTCTATAGCATTGGCTAAATCCAACCGGGTGTCCACGTTGTTGATCGAAAGTCGGTACAACCATTCTTGCACCATCGTTAAGTTTATCTGCCAGTACCTTAATTGTTTCTGTTTTTATGTATGGCATATCGGCTAACATGATCAGCCAGCCACCCGCTTCCTGGCACGATTTATCATTTGTAAATTCACTGGCACGAACACCACAGGCAATGCTACTACCCATACCCTGCTCGGGTTGCTCATTAATAACAATACGCATACCCATTTGTTCAAGCTGTGTTGTTAAAGTGTTTAGTGCCCGATTAATGACAACGATTGAATCAGGTAAAACACTCACCAGCTTTGCTGCGCTCACCAATATCATAGGGGTGTTATCAATGACCGGATATAAAAGTTTATTACTACCAAAGCGGGCGCTTTTTCCAGCTGCCAGCAAAATTCCAACTGGCCGGTTACTCATAAAAGTTCACTCATACCATACTAACTGACTGTTTTATTGAACGACTAACAGCATTACGTTGCTGGGTAATTTCTGCCAGAATCGACAGCGCTATTTCCGGTGGTGTGTGACTACCGATCGGTAATCCAGTCGGGGCCTGTAAACGTTGTATCTGGCCTGGGCTTAGGCCCAGTTCTTTGAGCCTTTGCCGGCGTAATTCACAATTACGCTGAGAACCAATCGCACCTACATAAAATGCCGGTGAAACCAACGCATCCAGTAATGCCATATCATCCAGTTTCGGATCATGGGTCAGCGCCACCACAAGACTTTGTGGTTGTTGAGCATAAGTTTGAACCGCTTCATCAGGCATCAGCGTGGTTAATTCGGTGCCCTCCACTTTCCAGTTTTGTGCATACTCATCGCGGGGATCACAAACGATGACACAATAACCAAGCATCAATGCCATTTGTGAGACATATTGCGAAAGATGACCGGCGCCAATCAATAACATATTCCATTGCGGGCCGAATATTTTGCGTACATAACTATTGGTATAAACAAAATGCGCTTCAGCACTGGCCGCCTGTAATGTGATCTTGCCTGTTTGCAGATCCACATGTCGTGTGATCAACTGTTGTTGCTGTAAAGCATCCAGCAATGCTTGCAATTGCCCAATACCATCACATCGATCATCCAGCTGCTCAACCAGTAATTCAAGACGACCACCACAGGGCAAACCCAGGCGTGTCGCATCAGCCCGATTTACACCGTAATCAACCCGTGTTGGATAACTATCACTGAGTTGTTGATCTCGATACCGTTGCACTAAATCTTCTTCGACGCAGCCACCGGATACCGAACCCGAATGAATGCCATCACGACGCATAATCATTAGTGAACCGAGGGGACGCGGTGAAGACCCCCATGTTTTTAACACGGTCACTAATGCTACTTCATGTCCTTGCTGTAGCCATTCACAAGCTGTTTGCAACACTTCCTGATCGGTTCCGTAACTTTGCATCTATTTAATATTTCCTTACAACTGCGTCCACTAACCCGCACGCAGGTCTTTACCCGCTAAGGGGAATTGACGAATGCGTTTACCAGTAGCCGCAAATATAGCATTGAGTACCGCTGGTGCAGCAACCGCAATGGTCGGCTCACCAATACCACCCCAGAAGCCACCGGACGGCATAACAGTCACATCAACCTTTGGCATTTCTGCCATGAGCATGGATGGGTAGTTATGAAAATTCGATTGCTCAACAGCGCCGTTACTAATCGTGCATTCACCATAAAGCAATGCTGATAAACCAAACACGAATGAACCTTCCACCTGGGCTTCAATCTGTTGTGGATTCACTGCATAACCGGGATCGGTTGCCGCGACAATGCGATGAATTTTAAGTTGGCCTTTTTTATTCACCGACACTTGCGCACAGGCAGCAACATAACTGCCAAAGGTTTTTGTTACCGCCAGGCCACGATACACACCTTTTGCCGCCGGTTTACCCCAGCCGGCTTTTTCTGCCACAGCATTCAGCACAGCCAGATTCTTCGGATGACTGGCCATCAGCTTGCGGCGAAACGCCAGCGGATCTTTGCCCGCCGCATGTGCCAGTTCATCGATAAAGCACTCTATATAAATCGTATTCTGATTGATGTTCACGCCACGCCAGAAACCCGGTGGCACCGGAGGATTGCGCATCGCATGGTCCGCCAGCAAATTCGGAATCGTGTAACTGATGGCATGATCACCATCGGCATGAAAACCCTGAAAGGTAATCATGTCGGCACCATTCCCTGCTAACCATTGCGGTCTTATTGCAGCCAGAATGGATTGCCCGGAAATACGCGCATGCAGTCCGGTCAGGTTACCCCTGTCGTCCAGACCACCCACCAGTTTGCATTTTGTGATGGGATGATAATGACCATGCGTCATATCTTCTTCTCGCGACCACAGCAATTTCACCGGTGTCCCCGGAAACTGTTTAGCAATGGCAACTGCCTGTGTCACATAATCATGCACTGCGCCACGTCGACCAAAGCCACCGCCCAGATGAATCTTGTACACCTCACACTGGCTAATGGGCAAACCGGAGGCTTCAGCGGCGGTTTCCAATGCAACTTCACCATTTTGTGTCGGACACCAGACTTCACATTTATCTTTTGTCCAACGTGCAGTGGCATTCATGGGCTCCATGCAGGCATGGTTCTGATACGGGTAAGCATAGGTGGCCTCAACCGTTTTCACCGCACCCTTTAATGCCCTGCTAACATCACCCTGCTGGTTACCCACAAACACCCTGTCTTTAGATGTTAAACCTTCATCCAGCATCTTATCGATATCGGCACTGCTCAGCTTTGCATTGGGGCCTTCATCCCAGATGATGGGCAGTGCACCCAGAGCCGTGTTCGCCTGCCACCAGGTGTCTGCGACCACGGCAACGGCATCATCATTCACTGCCACCACCTTGCGCACGCCGGGCATTTTGCTCACCTTGCTATCATCAAACGACTTGAGTTTGCCACCAAACACCGGACAGGCCCTGATGGATGCATTGAGCATGCCGGGTAAGTTTAAATCCGCCCCGAATATCTGTTTACCATTGAGCTTGTCATCCGTATCCAGACGCTTCATTGACTTGCCAATGAGTTTCCAGTCTTTCGGATCCTTAAGCTCTACATCAACTGGGGGAAACATCTCAGCGGCCAGGGTCGCAACTTTGCCGTAGGTGATTGTACGTCCGCTGGGCCTATGGGAAATAACACTATTGGTCGCCGAACATTCTCCCATCGGCACATTCCATTGTTCGGCCGCAGCCTCAATCAACATGTGCCGCGCCACCGCACCTCCCTTGCGCACATAATTATGGCTACCACGAATCCCCTGACTACCACCGGTGGAAAAACTGCGCCAAATTTTATCGCGCGCAAGATTCTGACCGGGCGTGGGATACTCGGTGGTCACCTTATTCCAGTCACATTCCAGTTCCTCTGCAACCATTTGTGCCAGGCCGGTCAAGGTGCCCTGACCCATTTCGGAACGTGCAATACGAATAATGACCGTGTCGTCTGGCTGGATCACCACCCAGGCATTCACCTCCGGTGGAGTATCTGTTGATGCAGCAGCATTACTTGCAAAGGCAGCGCGACTGGCCAGAGGCAAATAAAGACCCAGTGAAAAACCGACTCCGTGCACACTGCTTTGAATAACAAATTCGCGGCGCGAAACATTAATGCGTTCATTCTTCATCATGCACCCCCACGCTTGTTGGACTGTTTCATTTTGGCAGCCAGATGAATGCCCTGCCGCACCCGATTAAACGTGCCGCAGCGGCAGATATTGGTAATCCCCGCATCGATAGCGGCATCACTGGGGTCCGAGTCATTGTTAAGCAAGGCCACCGCCGACATAATCATGCCCGAATGACAGTAACCGCACTGGGGCACATCCAGTTCTTTCCATGCCTGTTGCACAGGGTGAGAGCTATTATCAGAGAGACCTTCAATGGTCAGGATATTCTGAGAAGCCTTAAGCGAAGATACCGGCACCGTACATGACTGCACCACTTCACCATCGATAAGCACGGCGCAGGAGCCGCACACGCCAATACCGCAACTGTACTTGGTACCGGTCAAAGCAAGATGTTCGCGCAGCACCCATAGCAAGGGTGTGGCACTATCAACCTCAATGTCTGTGAGTTTTCCGTTGATTTTTAGTTTTATCATTTTCATACCCCAATGGTGAATGCACGGTACTGAACACATTTCATTAAAATTTCACTAAAAGTCTACACCTATAGGCTAAATCACACAACGGACTGTTAGGTGCTGGATATTTTACTAATTTAAAAACCTGGTCTGGACTTCCCCTTTTACTTGCTTTTACTATTGTCACCGACCCGTTTAATTCCCGTTTAATTCCCGTTTGATTCTCTGGGCTATTCCACTTTCACTACTTCTTCCACATCACCTTCCAGCCCCAAAAGTAAATCTGGATGTACCCGATACACGCCTTTACGTATGCGAAATAAAAAATTGGTGTGACTCATTTCTATGCGCCCCGATTCTATCGTGGAGGCCGGTAAAAAAGAATTGATGTAATCGGTTTTTATTTCTGAAAAATACAGTTTGAATTCTTTCAGGGTGAAGACAATGCCCTGCTCGTCTACCCTACCTAATTGTCCCGATGCGATTGCCTTTATAAACCGGCTTCTTAATGTGTTGTCATTTTTCTGCATGGTATTCTCCGTATAAAATTTTTTTGTTCTATTTGTTCTATTTGTTCTATTTGTTCTGTTTGTTCTGTTTGTTCTGTTTGCTTTTTTTCTTTGATTTATTTGCTTTTCCGATTTCCATATAAAACAAAATAAATATTTTAAATTAAATTATTACTACCCCATCAAAACAAATAATGTCGTCGTTCCTGCGAAGGCAGGAACCCAGTGACTTTGAGTAACCGACAGACACTGGATACCTGCCTTCGCAGGTATGACGGAGACATATTCTTTATTAATTTTTTTAATAATTTTTAATATTTTTTATAAAACCAAAATAAATATCTAAAACAACAAAGCTCTAAAAAAACAAAGGAAAACCAGGCACCCCAATCGGTGCCCAGCATGTCCAACCTACTTTTCCACCAGTGAAACAACCACCGGCTGAGCGCTCTATTTAATCACTATGAAAATCTTCACCCGACAGGTCCAAATGCGATAAATCAAATTCCCGGATGTTAAAACAACTCGTGTCAAAACAACTCGGATCAACACTTAATTTATCCACCCCGTCAATTTTCAGCAGTTCACTCACCGCCTCTAACCGACGTGACATAGCCCAGTATTTCAATCGCAACCGATTTTTTACGCGCACAGGCAGGGGTAAGCACAGCAGGTATTGAACATGCGTGCGCAGGCTTTCCATTGTTGTGGGTAAGGTTTGGGTTGTGAAAATGGACAGGTTTAGCTTTGGGGCCGGTTCGATAGGTGTATGTAGCTTAGGCGACACTTTAGATGAAGCATTGGGTATCACACTAAACGTAACACTTCTCACGTCCCGTATTGCTGTGGCCTGTTGTGCACTGGGCCGGGTTGTCAGGGTTGGCGTGGATGGCGGGTTTTTTAAGTCCGTATCATCGGCTAACCCGGTATCGGTTTGGGGTTTTTGTGTGTTTGCTGCGAATTTTATTTGGGCAAAGCGGGTTCGTAGCGTAGAATAATCTTCAGCCATAATTACCTCTAGTACAGGTTGTTGTGGTTAGCTGGCTTTTGGTGTTTCCGCACCTTAGGTCAGCGATTTTTATTAATCTTGGTTTAGGTAATTGTTTTTTCGATAGTCTTCTCCTTGTTTTCAGATACTTTGGTTTTTCAAGTACAGCTTATAATCGTAATAGCTCGACAATGGTGACACGATTATTAATGCGGATGACGTTAAATCACGTTGTTAATGCGTAAACGTATTTGCCACAAAAATAATCAATTCAAACTCTAGCATGGGGTTTGTTTAGATGGCAAAGGCTTTTTTGAAATAAAATCGCAAAAAAACGAATCCTTTTAAAACGACTCGCTTTATAAATTTAAGATGTTTTTTAACCCGGCTGCCATACTGAATTTGACAAGTCAAAGTTTTAAGCGAAGGGGGTTCGGGTTTGTCATTTTTATTTATAGATGTTGGGGTTATATTTTAATAGGTATACTGCCCCCCGAAAGCAATAAAGAACTGCCTAAAAAACAACAACTGTTGAGGGCAAAAAAGCCAGCTAATTTCTTAGCTGGCTTTTATTGTTTTTTTTCACAGATTAGGAAAAAACGTTAATATGTTGCTTGAAATCTTTCCTTTCTACTTTAATTTTTTAGCTACACTAATGCGCCAGGTACCAGAAATTCTTTTCATCAGAACCCGTATCACGACAAAACACCCCACCCTCTAATGTTTTACGCGTTAACTCTAAACCTGTGTTTTTAATAAGAACACCCTGAGCCAATTCCCCACAAAACATATCACTATCAATATTCCATTTCTTACGCTTATCCTGTGAAACAGGAGAACCGAGAACAATAAGTGTATTCAACACCTGCATATCTTTATATGCTACAGACTGCGGTACTTCACTGCCTCGGCGTAAAAAATAACAGGGAGGCTTTGGAAGCAATGGATATGTATGCTTTTTGTTTTTATTTTCAACGAGTAACTGACAACTATTATTGGATTGTACAAGAATAAGCTTGTAACCGCTGACTACAGCATTATCAGTGATATCATTGCCCGCATTACAAGATGCACATGCAAGAATAAATAATAAGAACGTTAGTCTAACTTCCAAAACCAAACCTCCTCTGCAATACCAAAATAGGCCGGTAATCCACCTTTCATAGCGGCACCATCCCAGATGTCAATATGATCAGTATTACCCCAACCATTCATTATAAATACGATGCCTTTTTTACCTTGAAATGAAGCAGACGTAGTTTTTGTTTTAGTTTTTTCAACAGTACCAAATACTGTTGGCTTACTTACCATCCAATTAGCTAATTCTTGAGCAGCAAGAATATGTTTAGGGGAATGATTCAGGTTTTTATAACAACGCCTGTTTGGAAACATCGTATCAAATGAACTTGTATCTATTCCAGACTCTTCTAAAGCCACGCCCATTCTGATAGCACATTGATTAGAAAAATGAGCCGTGCTGCAAGGGTTATTAGGGTGGGGATGATTATCCCAAATTGTTTTTGCTGTTACTGTTGGCATACTACATAATCCTTTATATTTTCAATGGAATGACTAACTATTCACAGTTATAAGAATACACTATTTACATTGAACAATCGAACAATAACAGTTTTTTTCTAAATAATTCAAAAAATCACGTTAGGATCACATTTCCTTTAGATATTTCTTTCAATAGAGCAATATGTTTTCTCTATGCCACCCTAGGTATATTTTTTGAGCATTACGTAATTCACCAACATTTGTAGGTGCATTATTTCCAATTACACCCATTCTCACCATCGAATCTCTATCTGCTACATCTGCCAACAATATAGAACTGCTATTTTCAAAACCAATAAATCCTTTATCAAATAAGTGATCTATTGTTGGTGTTAGCATAAAACCATTTTCAGGATCTAGCCGTTCATTATTATTCGAACTACGCCATGCTTTAATATGGCTAGCTATAAGATGTTCTGGTTTATCGACACCGGTAATGCGGCATTTAGATTCACGGCTTAACAGTAACTCACGTTATTTACCCTGGCCTCGCCTTGCTTTAATTAACGTTTCTTTTTCTGTTATAGAAATATCAGTTGCAGAGAGAATATCTTCTTCAATTTTGTTCTCCCAAGTCTCTATATGTATATCAATAGTATCTATAGGCTCAGATGATTCAGCTACATAATTCTCGGATACCTAATTCCATTGCTATGGCGCTTGCTGGACGATCTGACTCATCCATCAAGCGTAGGGCTTCTAGCTTAAACTCTTTTGTATAAGTATTATAGGGCTTACGTTTTTTGGCCATTGGGACACTCCTTCGAGAGACTTTTGTCTCTGATTAAAAGTGTCCGTTAAACTGGGGGAGGTTCAGTACGACCCCATCGAAATATTCAGATAAGAATCCTTTTTTCATTATTATTTATGCCTTATAAATGGAATATATTTTTTTAATATAGAAAACTACTATTTAACTAACGCGGATAACCACTAATATCACTAAAGTTAACCATTAAGAAAACATAACAATCTAGATTGACCATAAGCCATTCGGTTGACCTTGCCTTCCATAATAAGCTGAAAACCTTTGGAGTGGCTACACTATCACCGTACCTAGACGATAGATTATTATATCACCTAGAGAAGATAAAGCATGGCACAACGAAAATACGACGAACAACTGAAAAAAGATATTATAGATGCGGTATTAATAGGTAACAAATCAGCGGCTCAAGTCGCGTGCGAACATGATGTACCGGATTCTGCCGTTTATACCTGGATTCGAAACTATAAAGAAAAAAACAACATGGCTCGACTCGCATTAAAAAACGAAACCCCCGAGCAAGAGATAGCCCGTTTAAAGGCTGAACTATATAAAGCGACCCAATTGAAAGTTTTTTCAAAACGTTTAAAACCGAAACGATTTATCAACATGATAAGCTCATTGATCCGCTTGCAATGAAATGGTTAATCGATGAATTTATTGCGTACTATAACCACGACAGGCCACATAGTTTTAATGACTATTTACCACCTGTAAAATTTGAAAAAAGGCGATTAGATCAGATTAAAGAAATTGAAGCTAATCCAGGTACGAAATAGTGTTGACACTCCAAACGTTTAACTGATTACATTTAACCATGACAGTTACACAGAATTATTTACATCGTCGTTACACAGAATAATTTACACTCTCTATAATATTTTTAATTAAAAGCAGAAACTAATCCAATTTCACTTCAGCCTTAACCGTCACTCACAAAGCTAGCAAACCTATAACAACTTAAAATATTAACATCACAAATATTAATCTATAGACACTAATTGATAATTAATAATCACTTAAGCACCCTGCTTTAGCTACTTCAACTCTACCCCTTGTTACTTATCCACGCAAAGTCATAAGGGGCCAATATAATGTTCTCACGTGGTTCGTCATACTTATGACCACTTATTAGGTCACTCCAGTCATCTAATTCAATCAAATTTACATCCTTTAAAGCAATCGTTTGCTTTTTATTAGTTACATTGTAAATACAAAATATGCTTTGAGTTCGATCCTGACTCTGCCGCCAGAATGCAAACAGAGACTGCTCAAAATGTAAAGTAAACTGGGTTGCATTGGGGTGAAATGCTTTCTGATTCTTTCTTATACGAATAATGTTTTTAAGCTTAGTAAAAACTTTATGATGAATACTATCTGGCAAATCAAGCTGCTCACTTAGTTCATCATAGTCCCAGTTATGTCGGTTAATAGACCGTTTATTGGAGGTAAGATCCATTTTCTGATGATCATTATGAGTTGCAAACAAGCTGTGGATATAAAAAGCAGGTATTCCTTCAAGAGCCACCATAATTGCATGAGCACAAATGAAACGATTAAGTTGATAATCATCTTCACCGTTAAAAGTACCTTTCATGGCATCAATAAGGCTTATATTTAATTCATAAGGTCGATGCCCACCGTCCGGCATGGCACGCCATGATACATCACCGCCAAACTGTTGCATTAACTCAGCTATTTCATCAACACTTTCATCGCTTAAAATTCCTTCAGCTGGACGTAAACCAATGCCATCGTGGGTAGCGATAAAATTAAAATATGATGTGCCATTTTGGGCAGGAGGCATACTCATCATCCATTGTTTAAGGAGATCAGACTTGCCCGACAACATAGTATATAAAATAAGTGGCGGTAAGGTGAAATTGTAAATCAGATGAGCTTCATTCGCGTTACCAAAGTAAGAAAGATTTTCCTTGTTAGGTATATTTGTTTCAGTGATGATAATCGCATTCGGGTTATTATGCTCAATCAACAATCGTAACAGCCGTATAACTTCATGTGTTTCGATGAGGTTAATACAAGGGGTACCCATCTTCTTCCATAAAAAAGCAACAGCATCTAACCTAAACAAGCTGATACCGTTATCTAAATAATGTTTAATTATTTTTACAAATTCTAATAATACTTTTGGGTTCTCAAAATTTAGATCAACCTGATCATGACTAAAAGTGCACCAAATATATTTTTTCCCTTTTAATGTTTCTGTCTCTCGTAACAGTGATGATGTGCGCGGCCTTACCACCTGAGATAAATCAACCTCAGGATCGACTTCAATAAAATAATCGGCTCCAGGGTGTTTATTCTGCTTATAATTGTCAAACCACAAGCTACGACTTGAACAATGATTAATAACTAAATCAGCCATTAATGAAAAGTCATCTGCTATTTTATTTATATTAGACCAGTTTCCAAGTGACTGGTTAACTTCAGAATAATTAATAACAGAAAACCCATCATCGGAACTATAGGGATAAAAAGGCAGAATATGGATGGTACTAGAAACATCTTTAAAATGATCTGTAATAAAATGATGCAGCGTATCTAAAGGTAGCTCATCTACTTTTTTAATACTATCACCATACGTTATAGTGACAATGTCATTTTCAGACCAGAGATTACAATGTTGCTTTGCCTCATGAAATACATTTTCATAATCCATTAGCTTTATAATTTTACTGCACAAGTCTTCTTGATTTATATCTGGATATATTTTTGACAAATGATCCTTAATACGTGATTTTAATTCTTCTAAAGTTAATGAGTGACTACTTAAATTCATTCAAGTTCTTTCCTGTCTTTCTCTACTGCTTCAAGTAAACGGGGAAAAATATCGGGAATAGCGCTAGTAACGCGATTCCAACTCGGTATAAAAGGTGCTTTATCTGTATCTTCCAGAAACAATTGACCGGCATGTTTAATATTTTCGGCAAACATTTCAACCATCATTTCTTCTTCATGTGTTTCATAATCTAAACCATTAAAAATGGCGTCATTCTGATAGCTATCTATAAGATCAAGTGCAATACGATAATAAGTTGCTTTTGTTGTTCTTAAACTCTCTTCTGTAAAGTTAATACCATCAGTTGCTAACTTTTTAAAGATAGCTTTACTAATTTCAATCGACATTTTTGACAAGCCTTTCTTCTTGTCTTTAGAGGATAAATTTTGGTGTTTATGATCATAATTTTCTGCGATATCTACCTGACATAAATGATGAGTTGCATAATTTTTTCTCATCTCCATTAAAATACCTACCTCAAGCCCCCAATCAGTGGGCATTCTTAAACTCTCCATAACGTTATGTCGCATAGAAAATTCACCGGCCAATGGATAACGGAAGCTGTCAAGAAAATCTAAATACTTATGTGCTCCAATTTGTTGGCTAAGTGCACGAACCAAAGGCGTAACCAGTAAGCGAGATGCACGTCCATTCATTGAATTATCTGCAATACGTGGATAGAAACCTTTACAGAACTGATATTTAAACTGTGGATTGGCAACAGGGTAAAGTAAATGTGCCAGCATATCCCGCTTATAAGTAATAATATCGCAATCGTGTAATGCAATGGCTTTTGTATTGCCTTTGGCTAACATATATCCCATGCAATACCAGACGTTACGTCCTTTACCTAACTCTGTTGGCGCTAAGCCTTTCTCTCGAAGCAACTCATCAATCGCCAATAAATTTGGACCATCATTCCATAAAATATCATGTTGTTGTGGTAATTCAGAAAAGAATTTTATCGCATGTTTAAATTCGTCACGGGATGCCTGATCAATCCCAATAACAATCTGATTTAAGTACCCAACTTTTTTTAGTTCATCAACAATAGTTGTTAAAGCGGGTCTTTCAAGTTCGGAATACAGTGAAGGTAGTATTAAACCCATCGGCTGGGTTTTGGAAAAGTGTTTTAACTCCTTTTCCATATCCTCAAGTGTTTTGGTCGATAAATTATGTAATGTTGTTATACGACCATTTTGAAAAAAATCGCTCATATTAATTCCTAATGTTATTAATTTTTATTAAGGCGGCTTCGATACCTTCGTTCCAACCAGATGGTGCTTCTTGAAAAGTGTTAATAGCCGGTTCAATAAGATGTTGCAGTGTTTTACTTGAAGGAGAGTTAACAATAATAGAAATATCCGCTACTTCAAGCATCGCAACATCGTTTTCGCTATCTCCTAATACAATAATATTAATTTGTCTTTTTGCTGTAGTTAAAATATCTTTTAGTTTATTGGTTGCAATACCTTTATCACAATCACCCAGAACATGTAAAAAACGACCACCCTGTAATGTATTTAAGCTGTGTTCTTTTATCTCTTTCTTAAATACATTTAATGCTTCATCATCTTGTTTCCAGATAAGTGGCTCACTAAATTCTCTTGTGATAGCCTGCTCTGCCTGTTCGACACTTAAACCGGTTAAGACAGATGCTTCCTGAGGGCTACAGCTTGATAATAATTGATAAGAAGATGTTGGCGTTCCGGTGGTTTGTAATATTTTGCTGATTTCTGAATATTTTTTTCCTAATGTAATCTCCCAGTATTGATCACGCGTTTGACACTCTTCTACCTGGTTTAAATCAGGATAAAGTGATTTTGGAAAGTAAATACAAGACCCGTTTTCAACAATAAATGGAGCCTCTATATCAAGCTTCATTTGTAAACTAATGCTTTCACTATATGTTTTACTGGTATTAAATATAATCGGTATATTTAGATTTTTAAGTTTTCTAATGGCAGGTAAAGCATCATGCGTTGTGTAATCATGATGATTAAGTAAAGTACCATCTAAATCGGTCACGACTAGCCATTGAGCATCTGCGTTATTTATCATACTGTTGGATTATCTTTTCTATCGAATGATCAGCAGCTATAGGAACAATAATATCAGCTGTAGTTGGCAAGTGTTTTAATGTATGACGTGTAATTCGTTCATAGTGCTGAATAAATCGTTTTAAATCATTCGCGGACATAATATGAGATGGCTCACTGGCTTGTGTATTACGTTTAAGTTTTTCTTCCTGGAGACTTCTCCATTCATAAATTTTTTCAAAATCAGGCGCTTTAAGCATCAGGCTCATATCAGCATGCTTAAAAATAGTATTATGATAGTTTTTTAATTGTTCATTAGCATAATTTCGCCAAATACCTTCTGCATCATCTTCCGATTCCAGTTCATTAATCGGCAATAATAGTTCATCGTCTTCTTGTATCGGACTGTGATTACACCAACCTTCAAATAAAACAATATCAGTATTTTTCTTACTATACGTCCATTCTTTTTTTTGGTAACGATCATCAATCGCTTTATTAAAGCGCGGAATTTTACAGACATACCCTTCGAGTAACATTGAAAGTGTATTTTCCATAAGCTCAACATCATGTGTACCTGGTACACCACGTGTTTGTAAAAGTGGGTGAACGGATTGCGCAAGCTGTGCTCTTTGAGCCCGGGTAGAGTAAAAATCATCCAGAGACATTTCTGCAACAGAATAGTTCGTTTCTGCTTCAATAAGATGTTTTAAAAAATGAGTAAGTGTAGATTTACCTGTGCCTTGTGCTCCGTTAATACTAATAAATAAAGGCTGATCAGATTTTTTATTTAAAATATGCTCGGTCAGCGGCAGGTATATAGTTTCAACAACCAGCTCGAATGTTGTCGGCAATTGCATTTTATTAATTAATGCCTGAATAATGTCTTGTGTTTTATAGGTAAAACTCATATTACTAGATAAAACCCTATTATGCCTGAATGATTAGTTTAGTCTTTATAGTGTCTCTGCAATTTTTGTGCTCAAATTGAAAAACAGGCTAAATAAATCGCACTGTCAGTAATATAACCGGCTACACACTGTTGTAAGCTATTACCATGGCCTGTTTTTTACCGCCTAATCAAAGCATACAGTATTTGGATTTGCGATGTGCGCACACTATTGGTGCACACATATTTCACTATTAAATAAACACT
>Ga0316207_10002434_pt1 | contig 19131 bp, 30 predicted proteins | sample 6weekpyrite_MG_FD_204943 | JGI IMG/M metagenome (GOLD analysis project Ga0316207, IMG submission 204943) | Microbial mat bacterial communities from mineral coupon in-situ incubated in ocean water Damariscotta River, Maine, United States -... | ecosystem: Environmental > Aquatic > Marine >...
ACAGTGGTTGAGGTGTCGCCAAACCTTGTAACACAGGTTAAGACAGCTGAGACAGACGGTTATGATGCAATTCAGGTTACAACAGGTTCACGCAAAGCGTCGCGTGTAGGTAAAGCTGAAACGGGTCTTTTTGCAAAAGCGGGTGTGGAAGCAGGTCGTGGTTTATGGGAGTTCCGTACAGACGGTGCTGCCGAATACGAAACAGGTGCCGAGCTGGGTGTAACCATGTTTGAAGCTGGTCAAAAGGTTGATGTGACTGGTAAGACGATTGGTAAGGGATTTGCTGGTGGTGTTAAGCGCTGGGGATTTCGTATGCAGGATGCGACACATGGTAACTCGTTGTCACATCGTGCGCCGGGTTCTATTGGTCAGTGTCAAACGCCAGGTCGTGTATTCAAGGGTAAGAAAATGGCGGGTCACATGGGTGACAAGCAGCGCACTGCGCAAACTCTTGAGCTGGTACGCGTTGACGAAGAGCGTGGCCTGTTATTAATTAAAGGTTCTGTGCCTGGTGCTAAAGGCGGTAGCGTAATTGTACGTGCAGCCGTTAAAGCAAAGGCTTAGAAGGGGTTAGATTCCAATGGATCTTCAGTTACATAAAGCAAGCGATAAAGTGTCTGTTGCAGACAAGGTATTTGCCAGAGACTTTAACGAAGGCCTGGTTCATCAGGCGGTTGTTAGTTTTCTTGCAGGTGCACGTGCAGGTACTAAAGCGCAAAAGAATCGTTCAGCTGTACGTGGCGGTGGCGCTAAGCCATGGCGTCAAAAAGGTACGGGTCGAGCGCGTGCCGGTACTATTCGTAGTCCAATCTGGCGTTCAGGTGGTAAAACATTTGCGGCAGTTCCGCGCGATCACTCAGTTAAGCTGAACAAGAAAATGTACCGCGCTGCGATTAGCTCTATTTTGTCAGAGCTGATTCGTCAGGAGCGACTGCTGGTGGTTGAAGATATTTCAGTTGATTCTGCCAAGACTCAGGGTCTGGTTGCGAAGCTGAAAGATCTGGATATGCCTAAAGGTTTAATCGTGTCAGAAACGGCAGATGAGAATCTGTATCTTTCAGCGCGTAACGTGCCATATCTTGATGTGACAGATGTGGCAGGTATGTCAGCTGTTGATCTGGTTGGTGCTGATAAGGTGTTGATGACAGTAGGTGCTGTACGTGCGTTAGAGGAGTGGCTGGCATGATGGGTCAAGAACGTATTTTGCAGGTGTTACTGGCTCCGCATATATCAGAAAAATCAACTCTGGTAGGTGATGCTGCTGCAACGCATGTGTTTAAAGTAGACACGACTGCGACAAAGTTAGAAATCAAACAGGCTGTTGAAGAGCTGTTTGAAGTAAAAGTTGCTCAAGTGCGAGTAATGAATGTTAAGGGTAAGACCAAGCGATTTGGTCAACGTAATGGTAAACGTTCTGACTGGCGTAAAGCCTATGTGAAACTGGCTGATGGCCAGGACATAGACTTCGCTGGTGCAAACTAGAAGGCGTGTAGACGATGGCAATTGTAAAATCAAAGCCTACTTCTCCAGGGCGTCGATTTGTAGTTAAGGTAGTTAATCCTGATCTGCATAAAGGCGCTCCGTATGGTCCGCTCCTGGAAAAGAAATCTAAGAATGGTGGTCGTAATAACGCTGGTCGTATTACAACTCGCCACGTAGGTGGTGGTCATAAACAGCACTACCGTGTGATCGATTTCAAACGTGCAAAAGACGGCATTCCAGCTGTTGTTGAGCGTCTGGAATATGATCCAAACCGTACTGCATTTATTGCGCTGCTTAAGTATGCAGATGGTGAGCGTCGCTACATCATTGCGCCTAAGGGTGTTGCTGCGGGCGATGCGATTTCTTCTGGTTCATCTGCTCCAATTAAGAGCGGTAACGCTATGCCGTTACGTAATGTGCCAGTTGGTTCGCAGATACATTGTATTGAGCTGAAGCCTGGTAAAGGTGCGCAGATCGCACGTAGTGCAGGTGCTTCGGTTCAGTTGGTTGCACGTGAAGGATCGTACGTAACGGTTCGTTTACGTTCGGGTGAGATGCGTAAAATACACGTTGATTGCCGTGCAACAATTGGTGAAGTAAGTAACAGTGAGCATAATTTGCGTTCACTGGGTAAGGCGGGTGCGAAGCGTTGGCGCGGTGTTCGTCCAACTGTTCGTGGTGTTGCGATGAACCCTGTTGATCACCCACATGGTGGTGGTGAAGGTCGTACTTCTGGTGGTCGTCATCCTGTGTCTCCATGGGGTGTGCCTACTAAAGGTAAGAAAACTCGTAGCAACAAGCGCACTGACAATATGATTGTCCGTCGCCGTAACAACCGTAAATAATCGAGGGTAATTAAAGTGCCACGTTCATTAAAAAAAGGACCATTCATCGATCATCATCTGATGGCGAAGGTGGAGAAGGCAGTAGAAGAGAATAATCGTCGCCCAATTAAAACCTGGTCACGTCGTTCTACTATCTTTCCGGAAATGGTTGGTCTGACAATCGCAGTACATAATGGTCGTCAGCATGTTCCTGTTTTAGTTAACGAGAACATGGTAGGTCACAAGTTGGGCGAATTCGCTTTAACTCGTACTTACAAAGGTCACGTTGCTGATAAGAAGTCGAAAAGGTAGGGGATAGAAATGGAAGTAACAGCAAAACATCGCTTTGCACGTATCTCTCCTCAGAAATGTCGTCTGATTGTAGATCAAATACGTGGTTTACCTGTTGAGCAAGCGCTTAACACACTAACGTTCAGCAATAAGAAAGGTGCTGACCTGGTACAGAAAGTACTTGAGTCTGCCATTGCGAATGCTGAACACAATGAAGGTGCAGACATTGACGAACTGAAAGTGTCTCACACATTTGTAGATGAGGGCCCGACTATGAAGCGCATTCAAGCCCGCGCGAAAGGTCGAGCAAACCGAATTTTAAAACGTACCAGCCATATTACGGTTATGGTTGCGGACCGTTAAGAGAGAAGCAGAATGGGCCAAAAAGTACATCCTGTAGGAATTCGTCTGGGTATATCTTCAGACTGGAACACTAAGTGGTATGCAAACAGCAAGGAATATCCAAAGCTGCTGAATGCTGACATTAAGGTTCGTGAATTTCTGAAAAAGAAACTGGCAGCAGCGAATGTTAGCCGTATTCAGATTGAGCGTCCAACTCGTGCAGCTGTGATTACAATTCACACGGCTCGTCCTGGCGTTGTTATTGGTAAGAAAGGTGCAGACATTGAGGCGCTTCGTAAAGACGTTTCAAGAATACTGGGTCTTCATATTAATAACGTAAAGGTGAATATCGAAGAAATACGCAAGCCTGAACTAGATGCGCAGCTTGTTGCTGAAAGTATTGCGCAGCAGTTAGAGCGCCGCGTTATGTTCCGTAGAGCAATGAAGCGTTCTATGCAGAACACAATGCGTATGGGTGGTCAGGGTATCAAGATCAATGTAGCAGGTCGTTTAAACGGTGCTGAAATTGCGCGTAGCGAATGTTACAGAGAAGGCCGAGTGCCTTTGCATACATTGCGTGCTGATATCGATTACGGATTTGCAGAAGCACTAACCACATACGGTATTCTGGGTGTTAAGGTGTGGATCTATAAAGGTGAAGTCTTTGATCTTGAGCAAAAGAGAAATGCAGCTCAGCAAGACGCTAAACCCAAAAAGTCTGGTAAATAGGGGATAGAGATGCTTCAGCCTAAACGTACAAAATTTAGAAAATATCAGAAAGGGCGTAACCGCGGTCTTGCTCAGAATGGTAACAAAGTGAGCTTCGGTGAGTTCGGTTTAAAAGCTGTTGCACGTGGCCGTATTACTGCTCGCCAGATTGAGGCGGCTCGTCGTGCAATGACTCGTCACATTAAACGTGGCGGTAAAATATGGATTCGCATTTTCCCGGATACACCAATCTCTACCAAGCCATTAGAAGTTCGTATGGGTAAAGGTAAGGGTAACGTTGATTACTGGGTAGCTAAAATTCAGCCAGGCTCCGTTATGTATGAAATGGAAGGCGTGTCTGAAGAGTTAGCAAGAGAGGCATTCGCGCTGGCGGCAGCAAAATTGCCTATTAAGACAACCTTTGTTACTCGTGCGGTGATGTAATGGCTAGTGCAAAAGATTATAAAGAACAAGATGAAGCTGGTTTAAAAGAAGAGCTTCTGAACTTACGCAAAGAACAGTTTAATCTGCGCATGCAACAGGGAGCTGGTCAAATGTCCAAGCCTCATCTGTTCAAGAATGTGCGTCGTGATATCGCACGCGTTAAAACGGTTCTTGCTGAGAAAAAGCAAGCGGGTGAAGCATAATGAGCTCAGATAAGTTACAAAGAACACTACAGGGCGTTGTTACCAGTAACAAGATGGAAAAATCGGCTACTGTAACGATCGAGCGTCGTGTAAAACACCCTCTGTATGGCAAAATCATTAAGCGCTCTACCAAGTTGAGCATTCATGATGAAGCTAACGAGTGTGGAATTGGTGATACTGTTTTAATTGAACAGTGTGCGCCTGTTTCAAAAACAAAATCGTGGAAACTGGTTAAAGTTGTCGAAAAGTCAACTGCAGTTTAATAAAGATTAATTAGAGATATTTGGTGTCGTCATGATTCAGATGCAAACCGTTCTCAATGCAGCAGATAACAGCGGAGCACGTCGAGTACAGTGTATTAAAGTACTTGGTGGTTCGCACCGTCGTTATGCTTCTGTAGGTGATGTTATAAAAGTCAGCATCAAGGAAGCAATTCCAAGAGGCAAAGTTAAGAAAGGCGAAGTTTACAATGCTGTTGTTGTTCGCACGGCTAAAGGTGTGCGTCGTCCAGACGGTTCACTGATTCGTTTCGACAACAATGCTGCGGTTATTTTAAATAATAATCTGCAGCCTATAGGTACACGTATTTTTGGCCCTGTTACTCGTGAGCTGCGTAATGAGAAATTTATGAAAATAATTTCTCTGGCTCCAGAAGTACTTTAAGGGAGTTAGTAGAATGCAAAGAATCAAGAAAGGTGATGAGGTTATAGTAACCACGGGTAAAGACAAAGGTCGACGTGGTTCTGTAATGCAAATCCTGGGTGACCGCGTAATGGTTGAAAACGTTAACGTGGTTAAGAAGCATGCCAAGCCTAACCCTATGGCGGGTGTTGAAGGTGGTATTATTGAAAAGGAAATGTCTATTCACATTTCTAACATAATGCTATTTAACCCGGCGACTAACAAGGGTGACCGTGTAAGCATAAAGACTTTGGAAGACGGTAAAAAAGCTCGCTTCTTCAAGTCTAATAATGAAGCTGTAGACGTTTAGTAGGGTGACCAGAACAATGGCAAGGTTACAAGAAACATACAAGACCTCCATCATGAAACAGTTGATGGAAGAGCAGGGTTATAAAAACCCTATGGATGTTCCGCGCATCGAAAAAATCACTCTAAATATGGGTGTTGGCGAAGGCGTAACAGACAAGAAGGTTGTTGAATCAGCGCGTTCAGATATGGAAAAGATTTCTGGTCAGAAGCCTGTGACGACACTTGCTCGCAAATCAGTAGCGGCATTTAAATTACGTGAAGGTGCGCCTATTGGCTGTAAAGTAACTTTACGTAAAGGTCAGATGTACGAATTTTTAGATCGTTTGATCAATATTGCAGTGCCTCGTATTCGTGACTTCCGTGGATTAAACGGTAAATCATTTGATGGTCGTGGTAACTACAGTATGGGTGTGAAAGAGCAGATTATCTTCCCCGAAATCGAATTTGAGAAAATTGATAAAATTCGCGGAATGGATATCACTATCACAACAACAGCAAAATCAGATGACGAAGCTAAAGCTTTATTGAAAGCCTTTAACTTCCCATTTAAAAACTAAGCCGAGAGCATAGGGTAGATCATGGCAAAAGTATCGATGATACAGCGCGAAAAAAAGCGCACAAAACTGGTTGAAAGAGATTTCGAGAAACGTGAGCAATTAAAAGCGGTTCTTAAAGATCCAGAAGCTAGCTACGAAGACAAGATGGATGCACAGGTGAAAATGCAAAAGCTGCCTCGTGACTCTAGCCCAAGTCGTCGTCGTAATCGTTGCCAGATTACAGGTCGTCCTCACGGTTACTATCGCAAGTTTGGCTTATCACGTATTAAGTTACGTGAAGCTATGATGCGCGGTGATGTTCCAGGTCTGGTTAAGGCCAGCTGGTAATTTTAATTATTTATATTTGAGTAAGGTATTAGATTATGAGTATGTCAGATCCTATCGCAGATATGCTGACTCGTATTCGAAATGGTCAATCTGCTGCTAAAGCAGATGTCGCTATGCCTGCATCTAATATGAAACAGTCAATTGCCCAAGTTCTAAAAGACGAAGGCTATATCAATGACTTTTCTGTTTCAGATGATGCAAAGCCGGAAATGACTGTTTCATTGAAGTATTACGATGGCAAACCTGTTATTGAAAAGATTCAGCGTATGAGTCGCCCAGGTTTACGTATCTACAAAAACAAAGACGAATTACCAAGAATCTTAAATGGTTTAGGTATCGTTATCGTATCAACCTCTAAAGGCATGATGACTGACCGAGCTGCACGCGCTGCAGGTATTGGTGGTGAGTTAATCTGCTCTGTAGCTTAAGGGGTTTTGATATGTCACGTATTGCAAAAAAACCAATAACTGTTCCATCTGGTGTAGATGTAACAATTGCTGGTCAATCAGTAAGCATTAAAGGCCCTAAGGGTAACCTTAGTATGAATCTGCATGAGACTGTTTCAATTGCACAGGACGGTGCTGAATTAAAACTGGCTCCCTCCGCAGACTCTGCCATGGCAATGACCGGTACAATGCGTTCTTTAGTCAACAACATGGTTGTTGGTGTAAGCGATGGTTTTGAGAAAAAGCTGGAGCTGATAGGCGTGGGTTATCGTGCACAGGCACAGGGTAATAAACTGAACCTTTCATTAGGTTTTTCACACCCTGTTGAGTACGCTGTTCCAGAAGGTATCAGCATTGAAACACCTAGCCAGACAGAAATTCTGGTGAAAGGTGCAGACAAACAGAAAGTAGGCCAGGTATCTGCAGAGATTCGTGCTTACCGTCCACCAGAGCCATATAAAGGCAAGGGTGTTCGTTACTCTAATGAGTATGTTCTTCGTAAAGAAGCTAAGAAGAAGTAGGTGCTGAGATGAATTCTAAGAAACAAACGCGTATTCGTCGCTCCAAGCGCACACGTATGAAGATACGTGAGTTAGGTGCAAACAGATTATGTATTCACCGTACTCCACGCCATATTTATGCACAGGTTTTATCTGCTGATGGCGCAAAAACACTGGCTTCAGCCTGTACACTGGATGCAGATGTTAAATCATCAGTTAAAGGTACAGGAAATACAGACGCTGCGGTGGCTGTAGGTAAGCTGATTGCTGAAAAATCTAAAGCAGCTGGTGTTACAAGTGTTGCATTTGATCGCTCTGGCTTTAAGTATCATGGTCGCGTAAAAGCATTAGCTGATGCGGCTCGTGAAAACGGTCTGGAATTCTAAAGGCATTATTATGGCAACTAAAACAGAAGCTCAAAAAGACAATAAAGACGACCTGATCGAAAAACTGGTAACCGTAAATCGTGTTGCTAAAGTTGTAAAAGGCGGTCGTCAGTTTGGTTTTACTGCACTGACTGTGGTTGGTGATGGCGATGGTACTGTCGGTATCGGTTATGGTAAGGCTAAAGAAGTTCCTGCTGCAATTCAGAAAGCGATGGATAAAGCGCGTAAAAATATGCGTAAAGTACATCTTCGTGATGAAACATTGCAGCATCCAGTAACGGGAGAGCATGGCGCAGCGAATGTTTATATGCAGCCTGCCTCTGAAGGTACTGGTATTATCGCTGGTGGTGCAATGCGCGCAGTGTTTGAAGCTGTCGGCGTTAAAAATGTACTGGCTAAAATCAACGGTACTCGTAACCCAATCAACGTTGTGCGTGCAACTGTAAATGGACTGGAAAGAATGCGTTCGCCACAGTCTATTGCAGCTAAGCGTGGCAAAAAAGTTGAAGAGATATTAGGCTAATTGACATGTCACAGAAGAAGATCAAAGTAACACTCGTTAAAAGTACGATCGGTCGTCTTAAGTCTCACCAGGCATGTGCAAAAGGTCTGGGCTTACGTCGCACTAATCACTCAGTTGAAGTTATAGATACACCTGAAAATCGTGGCATGGTCAATAAGATCAATTACATGGTTAAGGTAGAGGATGTTTAAGATGCAATTAAATACTCTTAAACCAGCAGAAGGTAGCCGCAAAGCACGTAAACGCGTCGGTCGTGGTATTGGTTGTGGCCTGGGTAAAACCTGTGGTCGTGGTCATAAAGGCCAGAAATCACGTAATGGTGGTTTCCATAAGGTCGGTTTCGAGGGTGGTCAGATGCCACTGCAGCGCCGTTTACCTAAAGTCGGCTTTAACTCACGTTCCGCTAAATACAGTGCTGAAGTTCGCCTGGACGAACTGCAGAAGCTGGGTGCAGATACAGTTACCCTGCAATCTCTGATCGATGCGGATGTTGTTCCAGCAATAACAAAGAAAGCGAAAGTTATTCTTTCTGGTGAAATTAGCTCAGCAGTTACGCTTCAGGGTGTAAATGCTACTAAAGGCGCCAAAGCTGCCATTGAAGCGGCAGGCGGTAAAGTAGAAGCATAACGGAAACCTTATGGCAGTTGACCTAAGTAAGTTACAGGAACTCCGACAGCGCATCCTCTTTGTAGTGGGTGCGCTGATCGTTTACCGTATAGGAACATTTATTCCTGTGCCAGGTGTAAACCCAACGATTATGTCGGCGTTATTTGATCAGCAATCAGGAACCATACTGGATGTTTTCAATATGTTTTCTGGTGGTGCATTAGAGCGGATGTCGTTATTTGCACTTGGTGTTATGCCTTATATATCGGCATCGATCATTATGCAGCTTCTGTCAGTTACTGTGCCTAGTCTGGAACAGATGAAAAAAGAAGGCGAGGCTGGTCGACGTAAGATTACATCGTATACGCGTTATGGCACGGTAGTGCTGGCAACTTTCCAGTCATTTGGTGTTGCTAATATGCTGTTAACACAGACTCATCAGGGGATGCCTCTGGTTACAGTGAACCCAATGTCATTCTATGTGATTGCGGTTTCATCACTGGTTGCTGGCACGGTGTTTCTTATGTGGCTGGGTGAGCAGATATCTGAACGCGGTATCGGTAATGGTATATCGCTGATTATCTTCGCGGGTATTGTGGCAGGTTTACCTGCGGCAATCGGCGGTACGGCTGAGCTGGTACGTACAGGTGAGCTACATACACTCACAGCCATTGTTCTGTTTATGTTAGCTATTGCAGTAACTGCGTTTGTGATTTTTGTTGAACGTGGCCAACGACGCATTACGGTTAATTATGCGAAGCGTCAGCAGGGCCGTAAAATGTATGCGGCACAGAGCAGTCATTTACCATTGAAGTTAAATATGGCGGGTGTTATTCCACCCATTTTTGCTTCAAGTATTATCCTGTTTCCGGCTACGCTGGGCGGCTGGTTTGGTCAGTCTCAGGGTATGGAATGGCTAGCAGACCTGTCGACAACACTGTCTCCTGGTCAGCCAGTGTATGTCATGTTTTATGCTGCGGCGATTATATTTTTCTGCTTTTTCTACACAGCGCTTGTGTTCAATAGCAGAGAAACAGCGGACAACCTGAAAAAATCGGGTGCATTTATCCCTGGAATTCGTCCAGGTGATCAAACCGCGAAGTATATTGATGGCGTGATGACACGTCTGACTCTGATAGGTGCCTTCTATATTACAGCCGTGTGCCTGTTACCAGAGTTTCTGATTTTGTACTGGAATGTACCCTTTTATTTTGGTGGTACATCACTGTTGATCATTGTGGTTGTGGTTATGGATTTCATGGCACAAATGCAGTCGCACATGATGTCACAGCAGTATGAAGGCTTAATGAAGAAAGCCAACTTTAAGGGATTAGGTAAAAATACCTGATCTATAACCCTGAAGCGAGAGCAGTTATGAAAGTTCGTGCATCTGTTAAGAAGATTTGCAGAAACTGTAAGACAATTAAGAGAAATGGTGTTGTACGTGTGATTTGTAAAGATCCACGTCATAAGCAACGTCAAGGTTGATTTAAAGGCGATATATCGCTAAAATGCCGCGCTTTGCGCGATTCTGGAGACGGATTGAATGGCCCGTATAGCTGGTATTAACGTACCTGATCAAAAACATGCTGTGATTGGTTTAACCTATATCTATGGTATTGGTAAGACTCGTGCGCAGGGTATTTGTACTGCTGCAGGTGTAGAGCCTACAGCAAAAATTAATACTTTAAACGAAGAGCAACTAGAAACGCTTCGTACTGAAGTAGGTAAATTCATCGTAGAAGGTGATTTACGTCGTGAAGTATCGATGAGTATCAAGCGTCTGATGGACATGGGTTGTAACCGTGGTATCCGTCATCGCCGTAGTCTACCGTTGCGTGGTCAACGTACTAAGACTAATGCTCGTACTCGTAAGGGCCCGAAACGTCCTATCCGTAAGTAACGGATAAATAATTGGTTAACTAGGTAACAGTAATGGCAAAACCAACGGCTAAAAAGAAAGTAAAACGCACGATCACTGATGGTGTTGCGCATATTTATGCGTCATTTAACAACACCATCGTAACCATATCTGATCGTCAAGGTAACACCCTGTCATGGGCCACCGCAGGTGGTTCAGGATTCCGTGGTTCACGTAAGAGCACACCGTTTGCAGCACAGGTTGCAGCAGAACGTGCCGGTACCCGCGCGAAAGACTACGGTGTTAAGAACCTGGAAGTACTAGTTAAGGGCCCCGGACCCGGACGTGAGTCTGCTGTTCGTTCACTTAACAACGCAGGTTTCAAAATCACTAATATTAGTGATATTACCCCTATTCCACACAATGGCTGTCGTCCTCCAAAACGACGTCGTGTATAAAGTCGGAGATTAGTCGTGGCTCGTTATTTAGGTCCAAAATGTAAGCTAAGCCGTCGTGAAGGCGTTGATCTGGAACATAAATCAGGTATTCGCGCACTGGACAGTAAGTGTAAGCTTGAGCAGAAGCCTGGTCAGCATGGTGCAGCCCGAGGTCGTTTAACTGATTATGGTTTACAGCTTCGTGAAAAGCAGAAATTACGTCGTATCTACGGTGTACTAGAAAAGCAATTTGTAAACTACTACAAAAAAGCAGCAGCTAAGAAAGGTTCTACGGGTGAAAACCTGATGGAATGTCTGGAAACACGTTTAGATAATGTTGTTTATCGTAGTGGTTTTGGTTCAACTCGTAATGAAGCGCGTCAGCTCATCAGTCATAAAGCCATTATGGTTAATGATCAGTTAGTGAACATTCCTTCATATGTTGTTAAGGCTAATGACAAGATTTCTGTGCGCGAAAAAGCTAAAAAGCAATCTCGCATTCAGGATGCTATTCAGCTAGTTAAATCTCGTGGCGTTGCCGACTGGATCGAGCTGGATGAAAGCAAGATGGAAGCGGTATTCAAATCTGTTCCTGAGCGTAGCGATCTGTCAGCAGATATTAACGAACAACTGGTAGTTGAACTGTACTCCAAGTAAAGGAAAGCAAACCGAATGTCAGGCAAATCTGAAGAACTTCTTACTCCTCGCAATATTGATGTACATGCATACAGCGAAACACATGCGAAGATTGTACTGGAGCCCTTAGAGAGAGGCTTTGGTCATACACTAGGTAATGCACTGCGTCGTATTATGCTGTCATCTATCGAAGGTGCTGCGATTATTGAAGCTGAAATTGAAGGTGTCCTTCATGAATACAGCTCAATTGAAGGCGTGCAGGAAGATGTGCTGGAAATACTGCTGAACCTGAAGGGTGTAGCTATCAAAATGCATGAGCGTTCTGAAGCACTGCTAACGCTGAAAAAATCAGGTCCAGGTGTTGTTACGGCTGCAGATATTGCGACTGACCATGACGTTGAAATCGTCAACCCAGATCATGTTATTGCGAATATTACCGGTAATGTAGATCTGAACATGACGCTTAAAGTAGGCACTGGTCGTGGTTATCAGCCTGCGACTGTTCGCAAGGCAGAGTCATCAGAAACAGCAACGGTTGGTGCACTGGCTATTGATGCGTCATTCAGCCCGATTCTACGTGTTGCCTATACAGTTGAAAGTGCGCGTGTAGAACAGCGTACAAATCTGGATAAACTGATTCTCGACGTTGAAACAAACGGCACAGTAGATCCTGAAGAAACGATTCGTACAGCGGCAACTGTATTGCAGAAGCAGCTGGCTGCCTTTGTTAATTTACAGAGCATTGAAGAATCAGAAGCGCAGGTTGAAGAAGATGAGATTGATCCAATTCTTCTGCGTCCTGTAGATGACCTTGAACTGACTGTTCGTTCTGCGAACTGTCTGAAAGCAGAAAACATCTACTACATTGGTGATTTGATTCAGCGTACTGAAGTTGAACTGCTGAAAACACCAAATCTGGGCAAGAAGTCCCTAACTGAAATTAAAGACGTACTGGCATCACATGGTCTGTCATTAGGTGCACGCCTGGAAAACTGGCCACCTGCGTCTATTCGTGAAAAACAAGCGAGCTAAGGCTCACCTGCTAATAGCAGAATCTGTTTAAGGTAAAAGAACATGCGTCATCGTAAATCAGGTCGTCAACTAAATCGTAACAGCAGCCACCGTAAGGCTATGTTTCAGAATATGGCAAACTCTCTGTTCAAGCATGAGTTAATTAAAACAACTCTGCCTAAGGCAAAAGAATTACGTCGTGTTGCTGAGCCATTAATTACTTTAGCTAAAGAAGATAGCGTGGCTAGCCGTCGTCTTGCATTCAACAGAATGCGTGATAAAGAAATGGTCGGTAAACTATTTGCCGAACTAGCACCTCGTTACAAAGATCGTCCTGGTGGCTATCTGCGTATTATGAAGTGTGGCTTCCGCGCAGGTGATGCGGCACCCATGGCTTATGTAGAACTTGTGGATCGTCCAGAACTCTCAGACGATGCTGTAGAAGTCGAATAGTTACTACTCAACTCTAAGTGTAAAAAAGCCGGACATTGTCCGGCTTTTTTGTGTCTGCTACTTTTGATTATTACCAATAGATTATGCCGACTGGCTGTTCAACTCCAGTGAAAATATATCTCCCAGTGTTGCTCTAATTTCCTTGATGCTTAAATAACGTACATCTTCCGGGCTGCCCCATTGTACGCATTCCAGGGTGCGAATATCAGGCTCGTCCGTTGAGTGCAAATAATAGTAGCTGGCATGGCCAATAATTGTTGGCCCATCAGAATGGCTAAAAAAGTTAATGGAGGCGTACTGAATATATGACTGCGCATATTCTACGTCATCGACGACCCGGTAGATCTCAAATGCCGTCGGCTTAATTATACGGTCGTGATCGAGCAAGGTATTTGTTGTCAGGCTGCAGTGTGGATAGTAAATATTTATTTTATGCTCGGCAACGACATTTCCATTCTGTATAAATGTGCGTCCTAAACTGGCTTTAACTGGAATCTCCTGTTTTAAAATCAGTTTTGAACCAACGGGAACTGAATATAGAAATGAATTTTCATCAGTAGATGTTGGCAGACTGCAGGCACTCAGTAAGCCAGACAGAAGTACACTTAATATGCTTAATGATGACTTTTCCATAATAGCATCTCCTCAAATGTGAAGACTTCATCTGCAGGTTAATACTAACTTTTTTTGCTTAGCAAAGGCTTTAGATATTTACCTGTAAAGGATGCCTTATTTTTTGCCACATCTTCCGGTGTTCCCTGGGCGATGATTTCACCACCACCAGAACCACCCTCGGGCCCCAGATCAATAATCCAGTCGGCCGTTTTAATAATATCCAGATTATGCTCAATAATGATAATCGTATTGCCGTGGTCACGTAGTCGAATAAGCACCTGTAACAGCTGTTCCACATCATGAAAATGCAGGCCTGTTGTGGGCTCATCTAGAATATAAATCGTGTTTCCGGTGTCGCGCTTTGAAAGTTCACGGGCTAGTTTAATGCGTTGTGCTTCGCCACCAGACAGAGTCGTCGCCCGCTGCCCCAGGGTAATGTAGGATAAACCAACATCGACCAGCGTCTGTAGTTTGCGTTGAATCACGGGAACCGCCTGAAAAAATTCAAGTGCATCTTCAATCGTCATTTCCAGCACTTCGTGAATGCTCTTGCCCTTGTATTTGATATCGAGGGTTTCACGGTTATAGCGTTTGCCATTACAGACATCACAGGGAACATAAATATCTGGCAGGAAGTGCATTTCTACTTTAATAACGCCATCACCCTGACAGGCTTCACAGCGACCGCCCTTTACATTGAAACTAAATCGCCCCGGTTTGTAGCCGCGTGAACGAGCTTCCTGTGTGCCAGAAAATAATTCGCGTATTGGTGTGAATAATCCAGTGTAGGTTGCAGGGTTGGAGCGTGGTGTTCGACCAATCGGTGCCTGATCAATATCAACAACCTTGTCAAACTGATCCATGCCGTCACAGCTTTCATAGGCGGCCGGAATCACAGACGATCCATTTATTTCTCTGGCCAGTAATTTGTATACCGTGTCGTTGATTAAGGTCGATTTGCCAGAACCGGAAACACCAGTGACGCAGGTCATTAAGCCCAGAGGAATTTCGACGTTCACCTGCTTCAGGTTATTGCTGCTGGCACCACTGACTTTCAGAGTTTTACCGGAGTGAGGTATGCGCTTTTCCGGGATATGTATTTGTCTGGCTCCTGATAGATACTGGCCAGTGAGTGAGTCTTTATTGCTCATGACCTGTTTTGGTGTGCCAGAGGCAACGACATTGCCACCATGTACCCCTGCGCCCGGGCCGATATCGATAACATGGTCAGCGCTTAAAATAGCATCTTCATCATGCTCCACCACGATAACGGTATTGCCTAAGTCTCGCAGGTGGGTGAGCGTGGCCAGCAGTCGATCATTGTCGCGTTGATGCAGGCCAATTGACGGTTCGTCGAGTATATACATAACACCGACCAGGCCCGCGCCAATCTGGCTGGCCAGCCGAATACGCTGTGCTTCACCCCCGGAGAGGGTGTCTGAGCTGCGATCAAGAGAGAGATAATTAAGCCCAACATTCACCAGAAACTGCAGACGTGACGAAATTTCCTTAACGATTTTCTCAGCGATCTCACCCTTGTAACCTTCCAGCTCGATCGTGTTGAAAAAATCCAGACAGTCAAAGATCGACAGATGGGTTATTTCCGGCAGGCTACGATCGGCGATAAATACACTGCGCGCACCGAGGCCCAGCCGAGTACCATGGCAGCTGGGGCAGGCCTGGTCGGTAAAGTATTTGGTCATCTCCTCGCGTACTGCGGGTGATTCTGTTTCACGGAAGCGGCGTTGCATATTGGGGATAATGCCTTCAAACGGATGTACGCGAGTTTTCAGGCCACCCTTGGCGGCAGGAAACGTAAACTCTATTTCCTCATCACCACTGCCATAAAGAATAATTTGCTGGATATTCTCAGGCAGCTCAGCGAAAGGCGTGTCCAGTTCAAAGTCATAGTGTTCTTCGAGGTTTTCCAGCATGCCGTTATACCAGGCATTGCGTCGATCCCAGCCGCGTACCGCGCCACCGGGTAAGCTCAACGTTGGATTACTAACCACCAGCTTGGGATCAATATGCTGTATCTGCCCGAGGCCATCACAGTCGCTACAGGCACCGGCCGGGTTGTTAAATGAGAAGAGTCGGGGTTCCAGCTCGCTCAGGCTATAGCCGCATTCAGGGCAGGCAAAGCGCGAGGAAAAGACAATATCCGGTTGCTCGCCATCCATATAGGCAATACGTGCAATACCATCGGTGAGATTAATCGCGGTTTCAAATGATTCGGCCAGTCGAAGATTTAAATCTTCACGTACTTTAAAGCGGTCAACGACCACTTCAATCGTATGTTTAAAATTCTTTTCCAGCTCAGGCGCCTCATCCAGTTCCATCACCTTGCCGTCGATACGCGCACGAATAAAACCCTGGCGTTTCATATCTTCCAGTAGTTCTTTGTGTTCGCCCTTGCGATCCTGCACGATTGGTGCAAGCAACATCAGGCGGGTTTCTTCGGGGAGTTCCAGTACGTGATCAACCATCTGCGAAATGGTCTGTGCGGCCAGTGCAATATTGTGCTCTGGGCAGCGTGGCGTGCCTGCACGGGCAAATAGCAGGCGCAGGTAGTCGTATATTTCGGTGACAGTACCGACAGTAGAGCGCGGGTTGTGAGAGGTGGTTTTCTGCTCAATGGAGATGGCTGGCGACAGGCCCTCAATATGATCCATATCGGGCTTTTCCATCATCGATAAAAACTGACGAGCATAAGCAGACAGCGATTCAACATAGCGTCGTTGGCCTTCGGCGAAAATGGTATCAAACGCCAACGATGATTTACCTGAGCCGGAAAGTCCGGTAATTACCACTAGCTTATCTCTTGGAATATCAAGGTCGATATTTTTCAGATTATGCGTACGCGCGCCACGAATTTGAATCTCATGCAACATAAGCTTACAACCGTTTTTAAAGCAGAAACGAAACGGCCTAGCATACCATAAGCCTGCAGATAAATTGTGTTTCCTTGGTGAGTAAACTGAACTGTCAGGCTACTACTGGTGTCATTCATACGGCAGTTTTAGATGAAGTGTGTGCTGCCTTTAATGTATGATAAGCGGCTTTATGTAATTCTCCGGGGTGAAGGACTAGATGAGTGCTGAGGTGGATCAGCGAATTCAGCAGGCAGGGTGGAGTGCGTTTGAAAAACGTGCCGGTATGTCGCTGGCTGCAATTTACGCAGTTCGCATGATAGGTCTATTCATGATTCTCCCGGTGTTTTCCCTGTACGCCGATCAATTTGAAGGCTCAACGCCCGTTCTGGTCGGGCTGGCCCTGGGCATCTATGGGCTTACGCAGGGCGTGTTGCAGATTCCCTATGGCATGCTCTCGGATCGCATTGGCCGTAAGCCTATGATCGCCCTTGGTCTTGTTGTATTTGCGCTAGGCAGCCTGATTGCTGCTTATGCCGATAGTATTTATGGGGTGATTGCCGGGCGTGCTATTCAGGGGGCAGGCGCGGTGGCTGCGGTATTGATGGCGCTGGCAGCCGATCTGTCGAGAGAAGAGCATCGATTAAAAATGATGGGCTTTATCGGTGTGAGCATCGGCTTCGCCTTTGCTATTTCCATGGTGGCCGGGCCCATTCTGAATCAGCTGGTGGGATTATCCGGGCTGTTTCTGGTAACCGCCTTTCTGGCGATGTTTGCGCTGATTATCCTGTTTGTCTGGGTACCAAATCCGCAGCAAAGTATGTTTCACCGAGATACTCAGGCGGTGCCGACACAATTTAAAAGTGTGCTGGCTGATCGTCAGTTATTACGCCTCGATTTCGGCATTCTAACCTTGCACATGGTGCTCATGGCAACGTATGTGGCGTTTCCGCTGATGCTGCAGAATGAGGCGAATCTTGCATCTGAAAATCACTGGAAACTGTATCTTCCGGTATTTCTGCTCAGTGTGGCGCTGATGGTGCCGTTTATTATTATTGCGGAAACCAAACGCCGTATGAAGCAGATATTTGTGGGTGCCATTGGCGTGCTGGCAATCGCCGAGTTGAATCTGGTCTTTGGTGGCGCTTCTGTGTGGCACCTTGCGTTTACCATGGTGGTGTTTTTTACCGCATTTAACCTGCTTGAAGCCAGCCTGCCTTCGCTGGTGGCAAAAATGGCGCCGCCAGATCGCAAAGGCACGGCGATGGGGGTGTATTCTTCCAGTCAGTTCATTGGCGCGTTTATCGGCGGTGCACTGGGCGGCCTGGCCTATGAATATATGGGCGGGCATGGGGTTTATCTGATGTGCAGCTTTGCCTTACTGGTATGGTTGCTGTTAGCCTATAGCATGAAAAATCCAAGATATGTCAGCACATATCTGTTAAAAATCGGTAAGATAGACCCTGCACAGGTAAATCAGATGGTATCGAGCCTGGTATCGGTACAGGGTGTTGCAGAAGTAGTCATTGAACCTGAGGAAGGCATTGCCTATTTAAAGGTTGAACTGCATGCACTGGATAAAGAAGCATTGCTGAAATATTCTATTAATGAATAATCAACTAACCCAATATATTAAATCAAGCAAATTAAAGTAGGGCAGACACATGGCGCGAGGCGTAAATAAGGTAATTCTCGTGGGTACTTTAGGCAAAGACCCTGAGACACGATATATGCCATCAGGTGGAGCAGTAACCAGCTTCTCTGTTGCAACCAATGAATCCTGGAAAGACAAGCAGACAGGCGAAAAGCAGGAACGTACGGAATGGCATAATATTTCTATGTTCGGCAGGCTCGCCGAAATAGCGGGCGAGTATCTGAAGAAAGGCTCGCAGGTTTATCTGGAGGGAAGCTTGCGAACGGAGAAATGGCAGGATAAACAGGGGCAGGATCGTTACACCACAAAGATTATTGCCAATGAAATGCAGATGTTGGGCGGGCGACCGGGTGGTGGCGATTTTTCTTCAGCGCCTGCGCAACAGTCACAGCCGCGGCCGGCGAATCAGCCAGCACCGGTTGATGACAGTTTCGATGATGATATACCGTTCTAACGAATACCATAGGTTTTAATGTAAAGAAATTTAAAAGTGTAAAATATTTTAAGCCCTGTTTATGCAGGGCTTTTTATTTTTTGTGCGAGAAAGACTCCAGGTTATTGATAGGCTTAATTTTGCAGGCGGGCGCTTCGACTGTGTGCTGTGATTCTGCCTCAAAGCCGATGCTTTTGCTCCCACGAGTTCATCCAGTCTAATATGCCGTTGGCAGCCAGCGGTTTGCTAATCCAGTATCCCTGAGCCGTGTCACAACCTATTTTATTAAGTAGTCGGTAAATGGATTCAGTTTCAATACCTTCAGCGACAACCTTAAGCCCCAAGTCATGTGATAAATCAATGGTTGACTGAATGATAATACGATCACTTTTGCTGATATCTATTTCTTCGACAAATAGCTTATCAATTTTGAGTTGCTGAACAGGTAATTTTTTCAGATATGAGAGAGATGCGTAACCAGTACCAAAATCATCAATAGATAAACTAATACCGAGTTCACGTATCTTATTCA
>Ga0316207_10002435_pt1 | contig 19104 bp, 19 predicted proteins | sample 6weekpyrite_MG_FD_204943 | JGI IMG/M metagenome (GOLD analysis project Ga0316207, IMG submission 204943) | Microbial mat bacterial communities from mineral coupon in-situ incubated in ocean water Damariscotta River, Maine, United States -... | ecosystem: Environmental > Aquatic > Marine >...
TTTAGAAAGTAAACCGGAGCCGATATGGATTGGGTAGCTACGTTCACCCAGGTCAACAGTAAGGGTTTTCATGGTATTCGATAGTCATTATTACAGGAAGTTGGCTCTAGTATACTGGAAGTTGATTCTGATTTTAAATTATTAGTTATTGCAGCTTTTTCAGGCTATCCTGAATTTCTTTCACGGTTGTTTTAAGGTTGCCGTTACCGGTATCGATAATAATATCGGCTACTTCGCGGTAGAGCGGGTCACGTAATTCGATTAACTGTTCAATTTTTTCACGCGGGTTGTCTGTCTGTAAGAGCGGGCGGTTTTTATCGAGGCGGGTGCGTTCCCATAATTGTTTTACTGTGGCAGATAGATAGATAACGTGACCACGCTGTTGAAGCATAATCCGGTTAGCTTCGGCGAGCACAGCACCACCACCAGTTGCGATAACGACATTGTTCTTTCGGCTTAACTCGTCGATCATCGCGGTTTCACGTTTACGAAAACCCTGTTCTCCTTCTAATTCAAAAATTAACGGGATATTGGCACCGGTACGATTTTCGATTTCATGATCACTATCAAAAAATTCTCGATTCATCTGTCTGGCGAGTTGGCGGCCGATAGTCGTTTTACCAGAACCCATGGGACCGACAAGTATTATATTTTTTGAAAAGGTCATAGCAATGGGCATTTCAATATAATTAATATGATGCAGTAGCATATCAGTTTATCTAAAGGATAAGAATCCTTGCCAGGTTCAGCCAGACAATTTTTGGGGGATGCAAAAAAAGGAGGTCTTCCGACCTCCTGATTTAGTCATTCTAAGTTTTAAAGAGAAGTTAAAGTGTTAGGTTATCACTGATAATTTTTGGCGTTACAAAAATAAGCAGTTCGGTTTTGTCACTTGTTTCTGATCGGCTTCTAAATAAAGCGCCTACGATTGGTAAGTCACCAAAGAATGGCACTTTGGAAATATTATCGGTAGAGGTTGTTTCATAAACCCCGCCTAGTACCACTGTTTCGCCGTTTCGTACCCGAACCTGCGTTTTAATTTCACGTTTCTGAATAGGTGGGCCGGCCTGAGAGAAGTCAGGTTGATCTTTCTTAACCAGTAAGTCCATGATGATGTTGTCATCGGGTGTAATTTGCGGTGTTACATCGAGTTTTAATACTGCTTCTTTAAACTCAATATCAGTGGCGCCGGAAGAGGTTTGTGAGGCAAACGGAATTTCAAAACCTTGTTCGATATACGCTTTTTGCTGGTTTGCTGTAATTAAACGTGGAGCAGAGACCGTTTCCGAACGCCCTTCAGCCTGTGCAGCAGACAGTTCTAAATCAAGTAAGGTACCAAAAGGTAGTCGGGCTAACGCTAATGCAACTGTACCAAACGAGTTTGCTGATGGAAGGTTTACATTCAGGCGGTTGGCGGCAGCTGGTTGCGTTCCCTGACGAACTGCATCGGCATTGGTGACAGTATTGGATAGGCCGATACCGACTTCATTATCGTCACCAGTGTTACCCGTGGTACTACGGTTAAAGCCAAATCGTACGCCAAGCTCTTTACCGAAGTTGGTCCCGGCAATGACGATACGGGATTCAATCAGTACCTGGCGAACGGGGAGATCCAGTTCTTTAACCATAGCAACAATTTTGTCGACATTTTCCTGTATATCAAAAACCAGTAGTTTGTTGGTTCTGGGATCGAGAGTGACGTGGCCACGTGAAGACAAGTAACCGGAGCTTTTTTTGGAATTTTTGCCTTCGCCTTTAAATAATTTTACAAAGTGTGACGCATTGGCATAATTTACCTGGATCGTTTGGGAAATGATGGGCGCGAGTTCCTTAATACTTTTACGCGCTTCAAGCTCAACTTTTTCGCGAGATGCAATTTCTTCAGCCGGTGCGATTAGCATTACATTGCCATTTTGACGTTTACCGAGTCCTTTTGTTTTAAGTATTAAATCAAGCGCCTGATCCCAGGGCACATTCTTTAAGCGTAAAGTCAGTTCACCGCTTACTGTATCGCTGGTGACCATATTGATGCCGGTAAAATCTGCTATTAACTGCAATACCGCCCTGACTTCAATATTCTGGAAATTTAATGACAGGCGTTCACCCGTAAAGATATTATTTTTACGCTTTCTAAGCGTTTCTTCGTCTGAAAGTTTTACTTCCTGTTTTACATCAATGGTTAGCAAATCATTGGTTTGATACGCCAGGTGCTGGTATTTACCGGTTGAGGTAATAATAATTTTACTGTCACTACCCTGGTTGAAAGCATCCACTGTTTTTACCGGGGTGGCGAAATCGATTACGTCCAGGCGGCGTTCCAGGTTTGACGATAGTTTGCTGTTTTTAACAGTGACTAAAACCTTGGTGCCACGTTTTACGATATCGACCGGGGTATTGGGATCTTTTAATTTAATAAGAATGCGGCCTTCGCCTTTTTCACCACGGCGAAAATCAATATTATCGATATTTTCGATAATGCCACGTTTACTCAGAATTGGTTTATTGAAAGTCCCTGAACGATTTCTGCCTGAGCCACCTATGGTAATAAAAATATTTTTTCCATTTACGACAGTATTGTATTCTGCCAGTTTGGCCAGATTAATAACGACACGGGTACGACCGCCAGCTTCAATCGCAGTGATAGAGCGAGCGATACCAACATTGATTGGTGTTTTCTTTTTAGACAGACCAACACTGGTGTTAGGAAAATCAAGAGCGATACGGGCAGGTTGATCGATAGTAAAGGAATTAGGCAGCGCTGCTTCTTCTGTCATAGTAAGTTGTATTTCAACTCGTTCGCCCGGCAGAGGATTAAAAGCAATACTGCTTAGTGTATTGGCACTCGCCTGGGCTATTCCTATTCCAAGTAGTAACATGAACACTGATAGTAGTTTTATAGCTATATTATGCACCGATGTGTTAAGCGATATATTATAGTTGCACATCATTAATCTCCTGTTCGAGGCTTATTCGGATAAAGCCAGTGAAGCCTCACGGTCTAACCAACCATCCGCACCGTCTGGAATGATTTCACGTAATAAAATTTTAGTTTCTGTAATTTTGATGATTTCACCAAAGTTTTTACCCATATAGTTGCCTACCTGAACCTTATAAATAGATTTATCGGGAGCGGATACCAGTCCCCAACGTGTACCAAGTTTCTCCAGATGGCCAACAAAGGCCAGGGTATCCAGAGGAAAGCTTTCTAAAGGATCGGGTTTTCTGTCGGTCTTGGGGCGCAGCCCGTTGGTTTGTTTAGCCTGGATACCTGGAATGGCTTCCTCATCAAGCAGTGGCTGAAAAGGGTCGCGCACATCATAGGCTGAATAGTTAAAGGGCGCATAAGTTTTAACTTGTGGTAAATCCGGGATCTTACTTTTTTGGCGAGCTTTTACATCGTTGACGTAGCTCTCCAGATCGCTATGTTGTGCACCGCTGCATGCCACCAATAAAGTACCGCTTAATAGTGGTAACAGAAGTTGTAGTGGAAGCTTTTTATTTATTGCGCTCATAAATATTCTACCTGCTTAGCGCCTACGCTTTTTCTTGTCTTTACGACGTTGTTGCGCTACTTCATTGTCATCCAGGTAACGGTAGGTTTTGGCCGTTAAATTCATTGTTAATATTGAGTCGCCTTCTTTTTTACTGCTGGATATTTTAATATTGTGAAGTGTTACAATTCGTGGAAGGGCGGCAACGCCACTGACGAAGCTACCAAACTGATGGTAATTACCTGTCATAGTAATTTTAATGGGTAGTTCGGCATAAAATTCAGTAAAGTTTTCGCCTTCAGGTTTGAATAGTTTGAATTCAATACCGCTGGCCAACCCGGTTTGTGAAATATCAACCAGTAGATGCTCGACTTCGGTTTTACTGGGTAGTTGGCGTAACATGGCACCAAAGGATTCTTCCATCTCTTTCATTTGCAGGCGGTATGCATCTAAATTGGTCGCTTTAGACTGTTTACTTTCAAAATCCTGTTTGAGGGTAATTTCGTTTCTTTCGGCGCGTTCGAGCCTGTCCTGTTGATCTTTTACGTCCAGAAAATAACCCAGCGCTAACGTCGCTGCACATAAAATAATGATGATGATCGCTTTGACAGGTGCTGGCCAGGAGCCAATCGTACTCAGATCAAGGTCGTTAAGGTCGATATTACTCAGGTCTTTCATCGTTTATTCGCCTTTTTATCTTCAGTAATCTGAGAAAATTGGCTGGCCATGAGTTTAAAACGGCGATCCCTGGAGGTATCTTTCTGATCCTTTTTAATAATATCGAGTACGGGTTTAGCCATCCATTCCGATTTATCAACATTACGCATGAGTGCTGAAACTCGCGCATTGGACTGCGCCTTGCCTTCGATGATTAGACGTTTGCCCTGTTGGGTCAGGGTTGTGATATAGACTCCTTCCGGTAGGACCCGAACTATTTCATCAAATAGATGAACGATCTCTGGTCGATTACGCTGTAACAATTGAATTTTTTCGATCCGGTCGAGCAATCGCTGCTTTTCTTTTTCAAGGCGTGTTATTTCAGCGATTTGTTGTTCTACTTTAGTAATGTGCGTTTTTAAAAAATTATTGCGGGAGTTTTGCACGCTGAGCGCGCGTGAATATTGCAAATGAATGGCAACAATGATCAATACCATTAAAACAACGGATAGCCCCAGTATTGTCAGGAACTGCTGTTGCTGCTCTTTGCGCTGCTCTTCACGCCAGGGTAAGAGGTTTATGCGGGCCATTAGTCAAATGTCCTCATTGCAAGACCACAAGCGATAACTAATGAAGAGGCATCATTACTTAAGCTTTGGGCTTTGACCTTCGAAGCAATCGTCATATTGGTAAACGGATTGGCTACCGAAGTATGTACGCCTAGTTTATTGGCAATCATTTCATCGATGCCTGGCAGCATCGCGCTGCCACCGGCAAGAATGATATGATCAACACTGCCATATTGACTCGATGAAAAGAAAAACTGCAGCGAGCGACTCACCTGTTGAGTCATGGCTTCTTTAAATGGTTCCAATACTTCTGGTACATAGTTATCCGGTAAACCGCCCTGGCGTTTTGCCATCCCCGCTTCTTCGTAAGATAAACCATAGCGGCGTTGTATTTCTTCGGTCAGCTGTTTGCCACCAAAGACTTGTTCACGGGTATAAATTGTTTTGAGATCGTGCAACACATTAAGCGTGGTCATCGTCGCACCGACATCAATAATGGCGATGGTTTGATCAATACCTTGATCCGGCATGGTGGGTGCCAGCATCTGGAAGACATTTTCCATTGCATAGGCTTCAACATCTATAATACGTGGTTTTAATCCGGCTTCTTCGATAGCGGCGACACGCACATCAACATTTTCATTCCGCGATGCGGCCAGTAAGACTTCGACACGATCCGGGTCATTCTCTGATTGCCCCAGCACTTCAAAATCCAGATTAACTTCTTCTAGCGGATAGGGAATATACTGGTCAGCTTCATTTTGTATATCCTGCTCCATTTCTTCATCACTTAAATTAGATGGCATAGAAATGGTTTTGGTAATCACTGCTGAACCGGCAACGGCTGCGGCGACATGCTTGCTGCGAGTACCTGCGCGTTTGATAGCACGCTTGATTGCGTCTCCAACTGCATCGACGTCAGAGATATTTTTTTCAATGACAGAATTTGCAGGCAAAGGCTCAACCGCGTAACTTTCCACGCGTATCTTATCGCCACTTTTGCCTAATTCGAGTAACTTGACTGCCGTAGAGCTGATGTCGAGTCCGATGACAGGGGGCGCTTTTGGTTTAAATAAATCGCTAAAGCCCATATATTGTATTTTTAGTCAGTATAATTTCTTGTTAATTCGGTAGTTACGTAAACTATATGTATAACTACATTAACTCTCAGAGTCAACTATAGGTCAAATAATACTTAATTACAAATCCTACGATAGTGTTATCTGCATCAAAGCGATATACTTTAGGATTACTGCATACTTCTATGCCAATTTGATTAATTTGTGAAAATAATTTCCCGTTAGTGTGAATCCAGTCATAAAAAAAATAATAAGCTACGCTCTGGCAAGCCTTTTTAGTCTACTTCTCCTTGGCAGTATCAGTTTTATCGCGGTTTATGCGTATATCACACCCAAGTTGCCAGATATCGAAACCTTACGTGATGTAAAGCTGAAAGTCCCTCTACGGGTTTACACTAAAGACGGTTTATTGCTTGCAGAATTTGGTGAAATGAAGCGTACCCCACTGCGCTACGAGGAATTTCCCGATGTATTAATCAAAGCTCTGATCGCAGCTGAGGATGACCGTTTTTTTGAGCACCCAGGCGTTGACTATAAGGGTATCCTACGGGCAGCTATCCATCTACTGCGGACGGGTGAGCGAGCCCAGGGCGGCAGTACCATTACTATGCAGGTTGCACGCAACTTCTTCCTGTCGCGTAAAAAGACCTTTTTACGTAAGTTTAATGAGATTTTTCTGGCCTTTAAAATTGAAGAGGAATTAACCAAGCAGGAAATCCTCGAACTTTATCTCAATAAAATTTATTTTGGTAAACGGGCCTATGGAGTGGCCGCCGCCGCGCAGGTTTATTATGGAAAGAATATTGAAGAGCTTAGTCTTTCCGAAATTTCGATGATAGTCGGTTTGCCCAAGGCGCCCTCACGCTATAACCCGATAGTGAATCCTTCGCGCGCGCTGTTAAGGCGTAATTATGTGTTGGGTCGAATGCTGGAGCTTAATTTTATTACCCAGTTTGAGTATGAAGCAGCTCTGGCCGTCATTGACAAGGCCACTGTGCATGGGCAAAACCTGGAAGTAGAGGCACCTTATATTGCTGAGATGGTACGTAGTGAAATAGTAAAACGCTATGGAAATCAAAGCTATACAGAGGGCTACCAGGTTTACACCACAGTCGATTCAAAACTACAGGTGGCCGCTAATAAGGCGCTTAGATCGGCTCTGCACGGTTATGATCGCCGGCATGGATATCGCGGTATTATTGGGCATGTTGAGTTATTTAATTTCGAGTTTGAGAGTGATGAAGACTATTGGGACAGTATTCTAGCGGAGCAGGCCACCCAGGGGGATTTGATCCCGGCGATTGTTTTTCAAGTCGATGAGCAGTCAGCTTATGCCTATACTGCTGATGGAAATGTCGTGTTTATGGATTGGCCTCAACTGAAATGGGCGCGGCGTTATATTGACGAATTTAATATGGGTCCCAAGCTTCAGAAGGCCAGCCAGATATTAGCCTCGGGCGATGTTATCTATGTAATTCCAGCGAAAAAAGGCTGTTCTAATTTAGCTCAGGTGCCGATTGTTACGGGTGCACTGGTGTCGCTGAACCCGACTGATGGCGCAGTGCAGTCGCTGGTTGGAGGTTTTGATTTTTATCAGAGCAAGTTTAACCGGGTTATACAGGCAAAACGACAACCGGGCTCCAGCTTTAAGCCCTTTATATATAGTGCGGCACTGGATAAAGGTTTTACAGCCTCGAGTATTATCAATGATGCGCCAGTTGTATTTGATGCACCAGGTCTCGAAGACACCTGGCGGCCAGAGAATTATACCGGCAAGTGGTACGGCGAAACACGCCTGCGTACGGCATTAATCAAGTCGCGGAATCTGGTGTCGATTCGTTTGTTACGCGATATTGGGATAGGCTATGCAGTGCGTTATGCCACCAAGTTTGGTTTTAAACGCTCTAGCCTGCCGCGTGATTTATCACTGGCATTAGGCAGCGGTGCGATTACCCCGCTTGAACTGGCCAATGGCTTTTCGGTTTTTGCTAATGGTGGTTTTAAAGTACAGCCCTATTTTATCGACCATATACTCAATGCTAAAAAAGAAGTGATTGCTATCGAGCAACGCACCGAAGTGTGTGTAAAGTGTGTTGAGGAAATTGAAGCGAAACTTAAACTGGAACAAGAGCGCCAGCAGGCGCTTGAAATAGCCAGGCTGGCTGAGCAAACAGCGAAACAGGCATTAGCCGAAGGAGCGCAGTCTGGCATAGTGTCTGAGATGAAGATTGACGAGTCGGCTGAGAATACTCCGGTAGCAGACAGTAACATAGCGACGGCTAGCGGACAGCCTGGGCAAGTAGGGCAGGCTACCCAAACATCCATTGATAAGGCGGAGATGGATCAAAAAGATACTAATGATAGTAACAAAGGGCAGCAAGCCAATGTGCTGGCGTCACCAGATGAGATTATTAAGCAAACCGGCCCGCAACCTATTCATTTTGCGCCCAGGGTATTAAGTCCTCAAACTACGTTCTTAATGGATACCATGATGCGTGATGTTATTCGATATGGTACTGGACGGCGTGCACTCGTTTTACGGCGAAAAGATTTAGCAGGTAAAACCGGTACGACTAACGATCAACGTGATGCCTGGTTCTCCGGTTTTAATAAAAACGTGGTGACGATTTCCTGGGTAGGTTTTGATAATCCTCGCCCGCTTGGTAGTCGGGAAACCGGCGCGATAGCGGCATTACCCATGTGGATAGAATATATGCGCAGTGCGCTAAAAGGTCTGCCGGAAGCCGGACTGGAACAACCGGATGGTATCGTGTCGGTACGAATTGATAAAGCCACCGGGCTGGCAGCTACACCGGAAAGTACCGATACAATGTTCGAATACTTTTTAGAAGACCAGGTTCCAAACGACAGTAATATTGGCCGGACACCTGCCGGTAATTCTGATAATGCAGGTGATATTCTGGAACAAATTTTTTAAAGTTGTGTAAACTTTAAATAGCGTCTTTAGCGACTCACTTAGGTTAAGTTTAAAGTAGGAGTGGAGCATGCCGCAGCATAAGAGTAAAGGTTGGCAAATTAGAGAACGGTTAGCACAACTTGCGGCAGAGTATATGGCTGAAACAGGTAGTCAGGATTTCCAGCTTGCTAAGAATAAGGCACTTAATCAGTTTGGCGCAATCGATTCTTACGATTTACCATCTAACAAAGAAATACAACAGGCGCTTATTTCATATCAGCAGATTTTTCGTGCCGATACTCAACCTGCTCAGCTAAAAAAACTCAGGCAGGCGGCTCTGGATGCCATGCGGTTCTTTAATAAGTTTAATCCTCGGCTGGTTGGTAATGTTTTAAATGGAACGGCAGATAAAAATTCGGCTATCTACTTACATTTATTCGCCGCCACATCCGAAGAAGTCGCGGTTTTTTTAATGGATAATAATATTCCTTATGATGAAGAGTTAAAGCGTTTCCATATCAAAGGAGATAAATACGAATATTATCCTGCGTTTACATTTCTGGCTGATGATTTTCCGATTCATATTATTGTTTTTTCTGAACGTGGCCTGCATCATGCACCATTGGATAAGGTTGATGGCAAGCCCATGCAACGTGCTGATATTAAGGCTGTCACCAGGCTATTGGAATTCTGAATAGTTATTTCATGCTAATAATTTTTACGTCTATTTTTTGTTTCTTAAGTTTTATTGCGCTTAACAAGGCATCTGCCCGGGTTCTTGGAATGTTTTGTATGAGGTAGGACTTATCGCCTTTGGAGATAACCGCTAACTGTTTTAAGCCAGACTTTTGATTAAGTTTGTTTTTTTTAACGGTTAGTTTATCGGTGTTTCTGGATTTCCCAAAAAGTAAGTAGTAACTTTTATCCAGGTTTTTGGTTTTAAATTGAGTGTTCGTTTGCCACTTGGAATCTTTATTTAGCAGCGGTTTTTCTGCGTACGCATTATTAATGCCAAATAGCACCGGTACTAAAGAGTTTAAAACGTTATCACCAAAATCGGCACCATTATTTTCCGACTCAATATCAATACCAAATGCATCCTGCAACTGATTTTCTAAAGCCGTATTTTGTTGATTAAGGAGTTTGATTTGCTGCTCAGCGTCTTTCGACACATTCGACATACTGATGCTACCGCTTAATACGGCAGGTAAAGCCAGTGCAGACATAAACAGGTTTTTGGTTGATTCGATAGAATCCATGTACAACCAGACCATAGCGATGCCAATGATTAATGAAAATACCACCGTTGCAGTAATAAAGTGAGTGGTGAACATGTTAAAGACGACAGTGTCCTGGGTAGTTGATAAGAAGCCGGATAGCTTAGGCAGGCAAGCGGCGATAAAGCCGGCAGATAATCCAATTAAAAAGCGAACGGGAGCAGAAACTTTTTTACCGATGTTAACATTCATAACAACCCTCCATAGTTGCCCTAAACCACATAGGCATGACGTTAAACAGTATTAAAACGATGCTGTTGCTTGCTATAAATTTACCTTAAAAGCTATAAGCAAACAACAGTTCGGTTGTGTATATCTGCGTGGCTGGATTTATAACATTAACATATTTATAAGAATGCTAAGTGATGGTTAATGGGTTACCCCGGGTTTAAAGCTTAAAGTACAGGCAATAAAATTTATTTAAAGATATTCATGAAACGCTTAAATAAAGATTTAGATTCTTTAAATCGCTGCTGTTCAACTTTGGGTTCGGCGCTATCGGGATAATGTGAGGGATAAGGCTTGCGTGCAACGCCACTATCGACGGCGGCACGAGCAACCGCAGAGGAGATATAACTTTTCAGGCGTGGATCAAATGGTTTAGGGATAATATAGTCCATGCCAAAATCAAGATGCTGGGTATTGTAGGCAAGCAAGACTTCCGCAGGTGCGGGTGTTTGCGCAAGTTTTGCGAGTGCATGAACAGCCGCAATTTCCATTTCTGTATTTATAGTGGTGGCATGCACATCAAGAGCACCACGGAATATAAAAGGAAAACCCAGTACGTTATTTATCTGGTTAGGGAAGTCACTTCTGCCGGTTGCCATAATTAAGTCATTACGGGCAGCCTTTGCTATCTCGGGTAAAATCTCAGGCTCGGGATTGGATAGTGCAAATACAACAGGTTTTGCCGCCATTTTTTGAACCTGATCGGCGCTTAGCAATTTGGGGCCAGAGACCCCGACAAAGACATCCGCATGGCCGATAGCATCATCAAGGTTACGAGCGTCGGTTTTAATTGCGAACTGTTGTTTGTATTCATTAAGGTCATCACGTTCACTATGGATAACCCCATTGCGGTCGAGCATAAAAATTGAATCGGCATTGGCACCCAGTTGCAACAACAGGTTCATCGAGGCTATGGCTGCCGAGCCCGCTCCAAGACAGACTATTTTTGAATCTTGTAACGTTTTACCCTGGATCTCAAGTGCATTGAGCAACCCTGCCGCAATAATAATCGCGGTGCCGTGTTGATCATCATGAAAAACTGGAATATCCAGTCGCTTCTTCAGGGCTTTTTCAATTTCAAAACAGGCCGGTGCGGCTATATCTTCGAGGTTGATACCACCAAAGGTATCGGCAATATTGGCAACGGTATCAATAAAGGCTTCGTTGGATGGCGCATTGACTTCGATATCAAAGACGTCAATACCAGCAAACTTTTTAAACAACACCCCTTTGCCTTCCATAACCGGCTTGCCCGCGAGCGCGCCGACATTGCCCAGACCTAAAACGGCCGTGCCATCGGTAATGACGGCCACCAGGTTACCCTTGCCAGTATAGGTATAGGCTGCACTGGCATCGTTGGCAATGGCACGAACGGGTTCAGCTACGCCAGGGGTATATGCCATGGATAAGTCTTCCTGGCTGGCACAGGGCTTGGTTATCGCAGTAGCAATTTTTCCTGCAACCGGGGAGGAGTGATAGTCGAGAGATTTCTGCAGGAAATCTTTTTTAGTGGGTGTATCGTTGTTTGACATAACATTCTGACAGTAAGTATATAAAAGGATGAATCAAAGACTAGCCTGCTTTAAGCCAAACTGCAAAACAAATAAAAATTGAGTTTTTAGAGTGTCTTTCGCTAATTATTTGTAATCGGCGTAGGATTTTTCTTCGATTAAATCGGAGCCAAGCTTTATATTAATTTCTTTTTTTATTCGGGCTCGCTCATCGTTTTCAAAATAGACACTGCGCGCCAGCTCGATAAATCTCTGATCAAAATTCTGCTGTCGTTCTTTGTCACGAATGTCATCTTCAATCACCCAAAGTTTTTCGTTAATAGCTTTTAGTGCTGCCAGCTCAGGTTTGATATCTATTTGTGATGCAGGGCAGTCTTGCCAGATTTGCCTAAGGATAGTTAATTCGTTTTGAATATTTTTTAATTTCTCGCTATCGTTTATGCGTTCATTTTTTATTTCTAAAATAGTGAGTTTGTCGAGGAATTCGCCATACGACAGGCTGGTTTGAATGGTCATGTAGGTTGCTATCTCGTTTGTTAATAGTCTTGCTTGCGCTATAGTATAACGTAGGATGTTGGACATTGTATAAATTAGGTTTGTTGTTTTGATTAAACGTATTATTGTGTTTTTGCTGTTATTTGTGACGGGGAGTATGGCGAATGCCGCCGATGGTTCCAGTTATCCTGATTGGTTTAAAATCAGTGTGCTTGATTTCAGGGATGATTTATCGGATGTTAAAACGGCCAATAAAAAATTTTTAATATTATTTATTGCTCAAAAAGACTGCGGGTTTTGCGATATCCATATGCGGAAAAACTGGAGTGATTCTCAAGTGGTAGCCTATACGCGCAAACACTTTGAGGTATTAGCGCTGGATGCGCGGGGCAGTCGTAAAATTGTCGATTTTTACGGTAAGTCGGTGAGTGAAAAACAATATGCACATTCACATGGGCTTCAATTTACCCCGACCTTGGTATTTGTAGATGTGGCAGGTCACGAAGTTTTTCGCTTGCCTGGTTTGCGATCAAAGAAACAATTTTATGCCGCGTTGGAGTATGTTGCTGATGAACATTATAAAAAGTATTCATTCCGTCGATTCTTAGCGATCCAGCCTCATCTTTAAAATTATTTACTATGCTGTCTGGGTCGGCGCTGATTTTTTTTACCGTGATGGGGCGGGCGTTTTTTTCTTGCAGGAAAGACAGGTGCCTTCGGTTTAACTAACAGGTCTTCACTAATTGATTCGACCGGAATTTTGCTATCAATATATTCTTCGATGGTTGGTAGTGAAAAAACCGAATCTTCACAGGCAAAGCTGATGGCTTCTCCCGAGGCACCGGCTCTGGCTGTGCGGCCAATCCGGTGAACATAATCCTCTGCATCCGAAGGTAAGTCATAGTTAATAACATGGCTTACCTCGGGAATATGTAATCCTCGCGCCGCAACGTCGGTTGCCACCATGATATCGATCTCACCTTCGGTAAAACGTTTTAATAAACTCAGGCGCTTCTTTTGTGGTACGTCGCCGGATAACAGCGCAACCTGATAACCGTTACCAGCAAAAAAAGCCGCGACTTTTTCCGTATTTCGCTTGGTATTGCAAAAAACGACCGCGCGATGGATATCATGTTTTTGGAAAAGCCCCAGTAATAGTGGGATTTTTTCATCATTGGCCGGGTAATAAACGCGTTGTTTAATTTGATCGGCCGTCACCTGATCCGGTTCAATTTCCACTCGGCTGGGATCATTCATATGTTCATAGGCCAGCTCGGAAACCCGGTGTGACAGGGTTGCCGAAAACAACATGCTAAGACGCTGCTCGGGTTTGGGCATACGGCGGAACAGGTAACGAATGTCATCAATAAAGCCCAGGTCAAACATCCGATCTGCTTCATCGAGAATCATGACATTGATGGATTTCAGGTTGTAGATACGCTGTTTAAAGTAATCGATTAATCGACCAACGGTACCGATCAGAATATCAACACCATCTTCAAGTGTCTTACGCTGACTGTCATAGCCGGTACCCCCGTATACGACCGCAAGGCGCAGGCCGGTAAATTTCCCCAGGGTTTGTGCATCGTTATAAATTTGTTGTGCAAGCTCGCGAGTGGGGGCAAGAATGATGGCTTTTGGGTTTGGGTTATTCGCCAGGTCCTGCTCTGAGTTCAGCAAATGATTGAACATCGGAACCAGAAAGGCTGCGCTTTTACCGGTGCCGGTTTGAGCCTGGCCAGCAACATCTTTGCCGCTTAGCGCGATAGGAATGGTTTCAGCCTGGATAGGTGTACAGTGAATAAAACCAGCATTTTGAATCCCTTTGAGCAATTCTGGTGCAAGATTCAGGCTGGCGAAGGGAGTATCCGTCAAGTGTTTGGTTGTCATAGGCTGGCAGCATAGCAAACATTGCCTGTAAAATCCTGTTTGGGCTTGCAATGCTTTGTGTGTTGCGCTCAAATATGGTTGGTCAAATTAACAAATTGCCTGACGTAATAAAAACTGGCTTTAAAAACTGTTCAAGCCCAGCAAGCTCTGTTAAATTTGAAACTATTAACTTTGCTATTTATATGAGAACGGATATTTTAATACCCAGTTCTTACACTAAGGAGAATTAATCTTGAGCGATAAGATAAGCTATGTCACCGATGATACCTTCGAAGCAGAGGTGGTGAATACGGATGGCCCGGTACTGGTAGATTATTGGGCTGATTGGTGTGGGCCCTGTAAAATGATTGCCCCTATTCTGGATGAAATAGCCGAAGAATATGACGGCAAGTTAAAAATTGCCAAGCTGAATATTGATGAAAATCCAAATACACCGCCTAAATTCGGTATTCGCGGGATTCCAACACTGATGATATTCAAAGGTGGAAATGTCGAAGCGACTAAAGTGGGTGCGGTTTCCAAATCACAATTAACTGCTTTTATCGACAGCAACCTTTAACCACAACTATCAATAAACTTTATTCCAGTTCCACTATGAAAATATATTATTTAGTGGAACTGGACGAATTACCAATTTAGTGTTACTTTTATAACTTCATGAATGCAGTATCTGAATTCATTGCCTTTTGTCTTGGTACTACCTAAAATACAAATAAGCATAGCCTTCAGAATGCTGAATATCTAAAACAATTTTTTCCCACAACTAGCGTTTTTAGCAAATCCAAACATTAATCAGTTATTAAAATAAGTAAAATACACTATAAAGCAGATCTTGCTTTATCAAAAAGAACCCATTATAAAACATTAAAATCAAAGACTTACATTTATGAATTTAACAGAATTGAAAAAAACCCCTGTCCATGAATTAGTAAAAATTGCGTCGGATAGTGGTGTCGAAGGCACCTCGCGCTCACGTAAACAGGACATTATTTTCTCGATACTCAAGGCGCACGCTAAAAAAGGCGAAGATATTCATGGTGATGGTGTCCTCGAAATACTTCAGGATGGTTTTGGGTTTCTTCGTTCTGCAGAAAGCTCATACCTGGCCGGGCCAGATGATATTTATGTGTCGCCCAGTCAGATCCGACGCTTTGGTTTACGAACGGGTGACACGGTAGCCGGGAAAATAAGACCACCTAAAGATGGTGAACGCTACTTTGCATTATTAAAAGTCAGTGAAATAAATTTTGATTTACCGGAAAACAGTAAAAAGAAAATTCTATTTGAAAACTTAACCCCGTTACACCCTAATGAGCGGCTGTTAATGGAAACCGGCAACGGTAGTACCGAAGACATCACTGCGCGGGTTATCGATTTAGCCTCGCCGATTGGCAAGGGGCAGCGTGGGCTGATTGTCTCCCCACCAAAAGCCGGTAAAACCATGATGTTGCATGATATTGCACACTCTATTACGCAAAACCACCCTGAATGTCATTTGATAGTTTTGTTAATTGATGAGCGTCCCGAAGAGGTGACCGAGATGGCGCGTTCGGTTAAAGGTGAAGTGGTTTCAAGTACTTTTGACGAACCTGCTAGCCGCCATGTACAGGTCGCTGAAATGGTTATTGAAAAAGCCAAGCGGTTGGTCGAACACAAAAAAGATGTTGTTATCCTACTCGACTCGATTACTCGCCTGGCGCGAGCCTATAATACGGTTATTCCATCATCAGGTAAGGTGTTAACCGGTGGTGTGGATGCTAACGCATTGCAACGTCCGAAACGCTTCTTTGGTGCGGCTCGAAATATCGAAGAAGGCGGTTCCCTCACAATCCTGGCAACCGCGCTAGTTGAAACTGGCTCACGAATGGATGATGTCATCTACGAAGAGTTTAAAGGAACGGGCAATATGGAAGTCCACCTGGATCGCAAGATCGCAGAGAAACGTATCTTCCCGGCAATTAATATTAATCGCTCTGGTACTCGTCGCGAAGAGTTGCTGACTAAAGCTGACGAATTACAAATGATGTGGATCTTGCGTAAAGTTGTCCACGAGATGGATGAAATCGCAGCGATGGAATTTGTCTTCGATAAATTAAAGGCCAGTAAAACCAATGCTGAATTCTTCGACTCGATGAAGCGCAAGAAGTAAGCCATTCGATTTTTCAAATTAAACCGCGCGGATTTTTTGTAAAAATCCCAAAACTTTAAGCTTTTGAAAATACAAGCAAAAAATTATTTTTTTTGTTTGTATTTAAAACTGTTGCCATCTCAACAACATAGCGTAGCCTTTAAAAGTACTGTATTAAAAACGTGCGGTAAGCTTTTTGACAAAATTTGGGGGAGCCCGCAGAATTCTCTATATAGCTGGCGAATTATTGCGTCTTTGGAGGTTGTAGTTCGTTAAAGACATTATTTAAGGTGTAAAAGCAGGTACCTAAAAATGATTGAGAATCAAACTAAATCTAACGAACTCAACTTTGAAACGTGGATGGAACTTTGGCAGGATAGTGAAGAGACGTTTGAGCATTTACGTAAAAAACGTATCGATGCTTATATTGAAAGTGTTCCGCAAGTTCACCGTGAAAGACTGCGTTGTTTGCAATGGAAAATAGATCGGGTTCGTGAGCGCGCAGCAAACCCTCTGGCAGCGACCATTGCGATTTCTGAAATGATGTGGGATTCCTTCAATGAATTGGGGGCTAAATACAAAGAGCTTGCAACGATACTCGATGGCGGTAAGCCAGCCGGGACACCGCGCAGAAGTGCAACCGTTCTGCCATTTAATCGTGCGGCCTTTGCCCGTAGTTAGCGCTAACCCGGCAAATTGATTAATAAATTAACGAAAGGCTTGCTGTTACGCGGGCTTTTCCGTATTATTGCCGACTGATTTTAGTATGGTGCAGAATAACAAGTGGTTTGTTGTTGTAACGTAAAGTTATAAAAGACGTTTTGTTAGTTCGGTGGCGATACGATTATATAAAGAGGCGCATTATGAAACCAGATACTCATCCAAAATATGCTGACGTTGCAGTCACCTGTAGCTGCGGTAATACTTTTAACACTCGTTCCACTGTTGGTAAAGAAGAGCTGAGTATTGAAGTATGTTCAAGCTGTCACCCGTTTTATACCGGTAAACAAAAAATTGTTGATACCGCCGGGCGTGTTGATAAATTCCGTCAAAAATACGGAATGTCTTCCAAGTAGGGCAATGCTTAACGAAAGATTTAAAAAGGCGCTCATATTGAGCGCCTTTTTTGTTGCCTCACTTTTACCGGTAACCATTAGTTTGCTTAATGCTTGTGAGTTAAGCCGTTATGATCAAGTTGTCGTTGTAAAACGGGTTACTGATGGTGATACCTTAATATTAAAGGATGGCAGAAAAGTACGCCTTATTGGTATTAATACGCCGGAGCTGGCAACAAAAAGGCGTATCGCCGAACCTTATGCGTTGCAGGCTAAACGTTTTGTAGAGACGGCGTTAAAATCGAATAAAGAAATTTTTATTCAGTATGGTGAGCAAGCCGAAGATCGCTATGGTCGAGTACTGGCTCATGTGGCCCTGAAGGATAAGCAAAACCTGAATACACTGATTTTAAAGCAGGGGCTGGCCAGTGCGATTGTGGTTCCACCGAATGCTCAATTAGCAGATTGTTATTTTAAACATGAACAGCTTGCGCGTTCTCGGGGTTTGAATTTATGGAGACATCCCGATAATCAGTATATTGCGGCTGACAGCTTAACGGAAACATTGACGGGTTTTCGTTTTGTCTATGGGACAGTCAGGCGGGTTGGACGTAGTCGTGGGTCGATTTTTTTGCAGCTGGCGAATAAGTTTACTTTAAGAATAAAACGCAAGGACTTTAAGTATTTTCCGAACCTGGATCTTGAACACCTGTCACTTGATAACATTAGAAATAAAACTGTTTATGCCCGTGGCTGGGTATACCTGTGGAAAAAATCGCTTTACCTTCAACTGCGGCATGAAAAAATGATACAAATTCAGTAAGTTTTATTTTTTGCATAGATCGACATAAAACGAAATATTTTATTACTACGTTTAACAAAGCGAGTGGTGCGAGTCTGAGGGTTATGTTTTTTAGGTGAAGGCAACGATGCGGCAAGCTCGGCCATTTGTTTTTTATTCAACGCGACTGCGGAACGGCCATAGTAATATTGTGCTGCCGCTTCGACTCCAAAAATACCAGTACCAAATTCGGCTACATTTAAGTAAATTTCTAAAATACGTTGTTTGTTTAACTTTATTTCCATACCAATAGTAAGTATGAGCTCATGCCATTTACGTAGTGGCGTACGGTTTGAAGTGAGGAACATATTCTTGATAGTTTGTTGTGATATGGTACTGCCGCCGTATTTAAAATGAAGGTGTTCAATATTATACTGCATGGCCTTTGCCAGCGCGTCCAGGTCAAAGCCGGTGTGTTGATAAAAACGTGAATCTTCGGCTACAATGACCGCATGCCGCATATCAACTGGAATGTAGTTCATCGCAACAGGTTTCCAGTATAGTGGTGGCAGTCCGGGATTGAGTTTTAAACGTTGTTCATAGTCTTTTATAAATTGTGTTTTTTTAACGCTGCCGCGCCCAAATTCAGACCAGTCTGGCCAAATCGTGCTGATGTAGAAAATATCAATAACCAACAGAAGCATTGTAATACGTAACAGGTTAACGCTATAACGAAAAAATCTGGATCGTTGTCGTTTTCGATGACGCCGACGTTTATTTGACCATAATCGCATTGAACCAGTATTTCCTGTTATAAATATCGATGTATGTCTATTTCTTATACGGTAAAGAAATAATTATTTAAAACATGCAGAACTAATCACGTATTTAACAAGTTTTCTCATACAGTATAGGTATAAAATAGTGGTACTTGTTCGAAAAAAATATATGTTCAAAAAAAGACAACAAAGATTTTTTATTTACCTTATGGCTATTTTTAACAGTGTCAGCTATGCGGCTGAAAAA
>Ga0316207_10002436_pt1 | contig 19103 bp, 11 predicted proteins | sample 6weekpyrite_MG_FD_204943 | JGI IMG/M metagenome (GOLD analysis project Ga0316207, IMG submission 204943) | Microbial mat bacterial communities from mineral coupon in-situ incubated in ocean water Damariscotta River, Maine, United States -... | ecosystem: Environmental > Aquatic > Marine >...
TATCTAATTTTTTCATATATAAAACCTCAGCCTTAATTTAATATTGTTTACAATGTGCTAAAGCATTCACAGCAGCAGACGTGCCAACTACATATTTATTTTAAAAATCAATGAGATACAATTAACACTAATATTCCAGGTTTAATTTTTCGGAGTCCTTAGCGCACTTAAATATTGCAATTTTTTCATGTTTGCACTTTTTTGGTGCTTATTTTGCACAAAGCAGGTGCACAGCTTTTGATGTACACTTCATTACAAATATTTTTCAGAGCCAAACTATGATTGACACCCAAAACCTGAATGATCTTGCTGATAAATTATCATCAGTCATGCCCGAAAGTTTAAAAACACTAAAATCAGATGTGAAAAGCAATATAAGAACTATTCTTGAAACCAGCTTAAAACAGATGAATCTGGTAAGCAGGGAAGAATTTGATGTACAAACTGCATTGCTTGCGCGTACATTAGACAAACTTGAAAAATTAGAGCAACAAGTAGAAGAGTTAGAAAAAAATAACTAAAACTTATAACCGTTTTACATAAATCATCTCGGAATAAATCTTTAGTTTTTTTCTCTAGCAAATCGGATTTAAACTAACAACGGTTGGGCCTTTTGCGGCCTAAAAAAATATGAGGAAGGGAATCCATGTCATACGCCTCCATTAATACCCAGGCTCTCAATGGAGTTACAGCACTTCCGGTTAGTGTTGAAGTACATATTTCCAGTGGCTTACCTTCCCTGTCTATTGTTGGCCTGCCTGAGGCAGCTGTACGTGAAAGCAAAGATCGTGTTCGAGCAGCAATTATCAATTCGGGGTTTGATTTCCCGATGCAAAGAATCACCATCAATCTTGCACCTGCAGATTTACCTAAAGACGGTGGCCGTTATGACCTGCCAATTGCCATTGGCATTCTTGCCGCATCAAATCAAATACCAGATACAAACTTACACCTGTTTGAATTTCATGGGGAACTCGCCCTGAGTGGTGAGCTACGTCCGGTCAGTGGTGCTTTGCCCGTTGCACTTGGTGCTAAAAAACTTCAGCATACTTTGATCTTGCCACAGTCATCAGCCGCACTAGCTGCACTAATTAAGAAAGCTGATGTTTTTCAGGCAAACTATTTACTAGAAATATGCCGCTACCTGCATCAACAGGAAGATTTACAACGTCCAGAAGTAAGGCCTTCCATACAACGTAAACATACTTTGGATATTAGCGATGTTAAGGGGCAACACAGGGCAAAACGTGCTTTAGAAATTTCTGCTGCTGGCAGGCACAATATGTTAATGGTGGGACCACCAGGAACAGGTAAAACCATGCTTGCTTCTCGCCTGCCCGGTTTACTTCCCGCTTTAACAGAACAACAGGCAATAGACAGTGCGGCAGTACGCTCAATAAGCCATCAGGGGTTTGATATTAATGAATGGGGACAACGGCCCTTTCGAGCACCACACCATACTGCATCAGGTGTTGCGTTAGTGGGTGGCGGCTCCAACCCTAAACCCGGTGAAATTTCCCTGGCCCATAACGGTGTACTTTTTTTAGATGAGCTCACTGAATTTGATCGCCATACTTTAGATGTTTTACGCGAACCCCTGGAAACCGGCATGATCACCATATCCAGAGCTGCACGCCAGGCAGAATTCCCAGCCAGTTTTCAGTTAATTGCCGCAATGAATCCATGTCCACAGGGTTATAACTGTGATGGCAAATCATTATGCCAATGCACAACCGAGCAACAACTTAAGCACCGCTCAAGAATTTCTGCACCTCTACTAGATAGAATTGATATTCATATTGAAGTTCCAGCTATTGATCGCAAGGCTTTATCTGAAAACAATACAAACACTGAAACAAGTGAAATTATAAAATTGCGTGTGAATAGCGCGTTTGAAAAACAACTGGCGCGTTGCGGCAAAACCAATGCTGAACTAAACAGCCGAGAAACAGAAAAATTTTGTTCATTGAAATCAGCAGAAATAAAGTTACTCGATCAGGCCATGGAAAAATTAAAATTATCAGCCCGTGCTTACCATAGAATTTTACGTATGAGCAGAACCATTGCCGACCTGGATAACACTGAAAATATAGATGCAAAACATTTAAGTGAAGCGATTTCTTACCGATCACTTGATCGGTTTATAACCTAGTTATTTAAATCATAAATACTTCTTACTAGACTTTAAATTACCCTGTTATGGTGCATCTCCATCGGGGAAAGAGCGCCGCTTTTTGGCACTCTTTCCCCGATGGAGATGCACCATAACAGGGTAATCCTGTTCAGGACATCAGCAACAAAATGACTATATGCTATCAATCACAGCATTCAAAGTCGCACTCGGTCGCATTACATTTGATATTTTTACTTTATCAGAGCGGTAATAACCGCCTATATCGGCAGACTTACCCTGCACCGCATTCAGTTCTTCAACAATTTTGTTTTCATTCTCGGTTAACTGTTTTGCGACTGGAATAAATTTTTCCTGTAATTCCTTATTTTCTGTCTGTTCTGCTAATGCCTGCGCCCAGTACATGCCCAGATAAAAATGGCTACCACGTGTATCCAACTCACCAACCTTACGTGATGGTGATTTGTTGTTTGTTAAAAACTGGCTATTCGCTTTATTCAGTGCTTCGGCTAAAACTTTTGCAGCCGGGTTCGCTGTTTTTTGTGCAAGGTCTTCCAGTGAAACGGCTATGGCCAAAAACTCACCCAGCGAATCCCAGCGTAAATGATTCTCTTCTAGCACCTGTTGCACATGCTTAGGTGCAGAACCACCCGCACCGGTTTCAAATAATCCACCACCGGCTAACAGGGGAACAATGGATAACATTTTGGCACTGGTGCCTAATTCCAGGATAGGAAATAAATCGGTCAGGTAATCACGCAACACATTCCCGGTTACAGAAATGGTATCTTCCCCCGCTTTCACTCGCTCCAGTGTATAACGAGTGGCCTCCACTGGTGACATGATTTTAATTTCCAGGCCGGATGTATCATGATCTTTCAAACAGGTTTCAGCTTTAGCAATTATATTTGCATCATGGGGGCGGTTTTTATCTAACCAGAAAATGGCGGGGTGGCCAGTCGCTCTAGCACGATTTACCGCCAGCTTAACCCAGTCCTGAATGGGTAAGTCTTTGGTTTGACACATACGCCAGATGTCACCCTTTTCAACTTTATGCTCTAACAGGGTATTACCAGAAGTATCCGTTACTTTAACCATGCCATTACCTGGAATCTGAAAAGTTTTATCATGCGAACCATACTCTTCCGCTTTCTGTGCCATCAAACCTACATTGCTCACGTTGCCCATGGTCGTAACATCAAAAGCACCGTGTTTTTTACAGAAAACAAATACTTCCTGGTAAATTCCCGCATAACAACGATCTGGAATCATTGCTTTCGTATCATGTAACTTATTATCCGTTCCCCACATCTGACCAGATGAACGTAAAGCAGCGGGCATAGATGCATCTATAATCACATCACTGGGCACATGCAAATTGGTAATGCCCTTATCTGAATTTACCATCGCAAGTTCAGGGCGGGTTTTATAAACCGCCTGAATATCATCTTCGATTTCTTTGCGCTGCACATCGGGCAGGCTGGCAATTTTTGCATACACATCACCTAAGCCATTACGAGTATCTACGCCAATTTTTTCAAATATTGCCCCGTGTTTTTCAAATACATCTTTAAAATATACACTCACCGCATGACCAAATATAATTGGATCCGATACTTTCATCATGGTGGCTTTCATATGTAATGACAGTAGAACACCCTGCGCTTTAGCATCCTGCATCTGTTCTTCAAAAAATGCGCGCAATGCCTTACAGCTCATTAATGAAGCATCAATCACTTCACCTGCTAATACGGGTGTTTTTTCTTTTAATATTGTCGTTGTGCCATCATCGTCCAGCAACTCAATTTTCACATCACCCGCGGTATCAATCACGACAGACTGCTCACTGCCATAGAAGTCGCCTGCAGACATAGAAGCCACATGTGATTTTGAATCCACACTCCAGGCTCCCATTGAATGGGGATTTTTCTGGGCATACTCTTTAACAGGGCCAGCCACCCGACGGTCAGAATTGCCTTCACGCAATACCGGGTTTACTGCACTGCCCAGTACTTTTGCATAACGCGCTTTAATGGCCTGTTCCACGTCGTCCTGGGGATCTTCAGGAAAATCGGGGACATCATAACCAAGAGACTGTAATTCTTTGATGGCCTCGTTTAACTGTGGAATAGAGGCGCTGATATTAGGTAATTTGATAATATTGGCTTCTGGGGTTTTCGCCAGTCCACCCAGCTCTGCCAGTGCATCACTTTGTTTCTGCTCATCTGTTAAATTATCAGGAAAATTAGCAAGGATTCGACCCGACAGTGAAATATCCCGGGTTTCAACCTCAACTCCCGCTACACGGCTATAAGCCTGAACAATCGGTAGCAGTGAATAGGTTGCTAGAGCGGGTGCTTCATCAGTTTCAGTATAGATAATCTTTGAGCTTGGCATGAATGATCCCTGATTTAGGTCTTTTATAAAGGCGCACATTATATTTCAGATTGACGATGGATTCACGTCTATCTCATCTTCAGATGATCAGAGTCACTACACATTTTTGTCGAAGGTATTTATTCTGATATACTGCGTCGCCTACGCGCCCATAGCTCAGCTGGATAGAGTGCCACCCTCCGGAGGTGGAAGTCAGAGGTTCGAATCCTCTTGGGCGCGCCATATAAACAGATTGCCCCGGGATGTTAATGCTTTTCTATTTCAGTAAACCCCCTGGGTGCATCCAGCAAGCTGTGTTTCTCTTAACTAATCAGCAAAGCTGTACTAGATGAACACCATGGCCATCTGAAGTAAAAAACGATCCTTAATAAAATCGACTCCTGGGCACCTCATAAAGCTTAAGCTTGCTATTTTCACCTTTTACTTTTATACCCCTTAATACAGGAGCGTTTCCATGACAAAAGGCTTCCATCACCTTATCCTCAATTAGAATTGATTTTCCTTTATAAACACTCACCTTAACAGACAGGCGATCACCACATTTCCCAAAAAAATTGGTATTAAATATTTTGGGTTTTATAACAAACCTGTATTCAGCTTCACCTAACTGACAACTGAGGTTTAGCTGTGCTTTTTCTGAAATCAACCTTCTTTTGCCACGATCTTCAAAGGCGACCAGCGCCCATGGGTCATAAGTGCCTTGCTTAACGTTAAACTTAAAATTCCTCCCTGCCTCACCCCATTTAACTTCATTTTTTAATTTCACCTCATTTTTTGTTTTATCACAGGTAAATGTGATAATAGGCCAAGCGCGATCTGAACCCGCATACGTCAAAGATGAAAAAAACAGCCCCAAAAGCAAAAGTATCTCTGGTAATTTCTTTATAAACTGTATAATCGCCTGTTTCATACGACTGCTTTATCACCCAAATAAAATGAGCCAGTAAACTGACATTAATCTTCAATTACGCATAGTCCAGGCCAATAGTAGCTATTAATAAACACACATCTAGCCTGTTTGTATGCTTAAATTTGCAAATTCACCCTTAGTATTTGTCTCTCTTAAATTTAAACTACATTTATTTTATTTATACAATATTCAGCATTTATATAATATGAGTCATCCACACACAAAAAAGATTGAACTGCTAAAAAAAGCTATTCGGCATATTATGCTGAAAGATCAATTTACAGCCCGACGTAAAATCCAGACTATCCAGTCACGTATAAAGACTAGTAAACCCTTCGACCAGATACTTGTCAATCTAGAAACGCTTATTGATGCTTCCGCTAATCAGTATAGTTCACGAATCCAGAATAAACCGGCCACCAGCTATCCTGATGAGCTCCCTGTTAGTCAGAAACGTGATGAGATTATTCAGGCGATTCAACAGAATCAGGTCATTATAATTTGCGGTGAAACCGGTTCAGGCAAGACAACCCAGCTACCTAAAATGTGTCTTGATGCGGGGCTGGGCATTCGGGGTATGATTGGTCATACCCAGCCCAGGCGCCTGGCCGCTCGTTCAGTCGCTAATCGAATCGCTGAAGAACTGAAAACTGAATGCGGGCAGGTAGTAGGCTACAAGGTACGTTTTAGTGATACTTTAGGCGAAAATAGCCTGATCAAGCTTATGACTGATGGCATCCTGTTATCTGAAATTCACCATGACCCTTTTCTAAACCAGTATGACTGTATCATCGTTGATGAGGCACACGAACGTAGCTTAAATATAGATTTTTTACTGGGTTACCTCAAGCGGTTAATCCTTAAACGACGTGACTTAAAAATCATTATCACCTCCGCAACTATCGACCCACAGCGCTTTTCAACACATTTCAATGATGCACCTATAATCGAAGTTTCCGGACGCACTTACCCTGTAGATGTTGAATACCGAAATTCAGAGCCTGAAGATGGGGAAACAAAAGATTTGCAGGTTTCAATAGCAGACTGCGTAGATGAAATTAGCTATCATGATCGAGGTGACATACTCGTTTTTTTAAGTGGAGAGCGAGATATTCGAGAAACCGCGGATTATTTATCAAAACAAAATTTACAAAATACTGAAATACTGCCTTTACTCGCACGTTTATCTGCCGCTGAACAAAATAAAATTTTTAAGGGCTCCAGTAAACGTCGCATTATTTTATCAACAAATGTGGCTGAAACCTCGCTGACAGTTCCCGGAATAAAGTTTGTTATCGATACCGGGCTTGCGCGCATTTCACGCTACTCATGGCGCAGCAAAATCCAGCGCCTACCCATTGAAAAAATATCCCAGGCTTCGGCAAACCAACGCAAGGGCAGGTGTGGCCGTATCAGTGAGGGTGTTTGCTATCGACTTTTTTCTGAAGATGATTTTAACCTGCGCAAGGAATTTACCGAACCTGAAATTCAACGCACAAACCTGGCTGCGGTTATTTTGCAGATGGAAAATATGCAGCTGGGCCATGTTGAAGACTTTCCATTTGTCGAGCCCCCGGATAGTCGGTTAGTTACTGATGGTTATAAGTTATTACATGAACTCGGCGCCATTAATGACAGGCATAAAATCACCGAAATTGGTAAACAGTTAGCGCGCTTACCTATCGACCCTAAGCTTGGCCGAATTTTAATTGAATCGGTAAAAGAAAATTGCCTGAATGAAACCTTAATTATAGTTTCCGCACTTGCTGTTCAGGACCCTCGTGAAAGACCACTTAACAAGCAACAGGCGGCAGATGAAGCACATAAATCATTTACCGATAAATCATCCGATTTTATCAGCTGGTTAAATATCTGGCATAAGTATCATGTAGCGAAAAATGAATTATCGGCCAACAAGCTACGTAAGTGGTGCAAGGACCATTTTATTTCATGGTTGCGCATGCGCGAATGGATTGATACCCACCGCCAGATTAAAAAAATGTTAAATGAACTGAACTTGAAATTTAATTCTAATGAGGCGGACTACAACCAGATTCACCGTGCATTAATCACAGGCTTCCTGAGCCAGATAGGCTTTAAAGATGAAGGGCATGAATATCAGGGGTGTCGTCAGCGTAAATTTCATATTTTTCCAGGATCAGGTTTATTTAACCGTGGCCCTAAATGGGTGGTTGCATCAGACATTGTTGAAACACAAAAAGTTTATGCGCGTCATCTTGCAAAAATTGAACCCCAGTGGGTTGCGGATAAAGCAGGTCACCTGATCAAACACAACTACTCAGAAGCACACTGGGAGAAAAAGGCTGCACAGGTTGCCGCGACCCGTAAATCCACATTATTTGGGCTACTTATAAACCCGGGCAATAAGGTTAATTACGGCCCTGTAAATCCAAAAGAATCCCGTGAAATCTTTATTCGTAGTGCACTGGTTCAGGGTGATTTTAACTGCAACCACCATTTCTTTAAAGAAAACCGCAGGCTGATAAACGAAATTGAAAATCTCGAAGCCAAATCAAGACGACAGGACATTCTTGTTGATGATAATGAGGTGTATAACTTTTATGATCAACGATTACCAGCTGATATTTATAGCGCCCCCCAACTTAATAAATGGGTAAAGCAAAATAATACGGATGATTTATTATTATCAATTGATGATCTCATGAGTAAAAATGCTGATCATGTATCTGATAACCTATTTCCAGACTCGATACTAATCAACGATATAACATTTCCACTTGAATATAACTTTGACCCCAGCCACCATTGTGACGGCATCACTCTAATTACACCTGTCGCTGGTCTGGCTTCATTAAACTCAGTTATATGTGACTGGCTAGTACCCGGCATGCTACTTGAAAAAATGACCGAGCTAATTAGATCACTACCCAAACAGCTAAGAAAACACTTCGTACCTGCGCCTAATTTTGCAGAAGCCTGCCTGGAAACATTATCGCCAGGTGATTCGAATCTTACCACTTCCATGTCTAGCCACCTGAAGAAGATAACTGGAACTGAAATACCCTATGACGCGTGGCAGGAGAATAAATTAGCAGATTATCTGTTTTTTAATTACCGAGTGATATCAGCCGATGGAAAAACACTCGAACAAAACAGGGATCTCACACTACTACAACAAAAATACTCTAACTTTACTGATAATAGCCAGCCACAGATGAAGAGCAATAGCCTGGAACAGGATAATGTAGACAGTAGTGTGCTGGATAATTTACCTGCAGATATTGAAATAAATAATAATGGAATAATTATTAAGGCCTACCCATCACTAATTGCATCTGGCAAACAGGTTAATATTCGCATTGTAAATTCAAAAAATGAAGCAGGGCGTAAACATTTCGAAGGCTTGCGTCAATTATTTATTAATGCCCTTTCACATCCCATAAAAAACCTGAAAACCAGTCTTTCCAAACAACAGAACCTGTGTGCTAAATATTTATCCATTGGAACATGTGAACAACTAAAATTACAGATCATCTATCGCATAGTTGATGAACTATTTACACAACACCTGCCTGATTCAGATATTGAATTTAACAGGATACTCGACAACAGAAAGCACATTGATACTCAGTACAATGATCTTACCGCACAACTGGGCAATATTTTAGACACTTATCACCAGCTAAAAAAGAAACTTAAAAATCCACCCCTGAACTGGCTAGATGCAATGACCGACATTCAGGGTCAGCTAAACAACTTGCTACATAAAAACTTTGTCCTGGAAACACACCAGGAAAATTTAATTAATTTTTCACGCTACCTTAAAGGCATTGAAAAACGACTGGAGAAAATTCAGGCAAACCCGGATCGTGACCGTAAGGCCAGGGTTGAAATTACTGCTTTATGGGATGAATACCAGAACCGTGCAAATGCACTGATCAGGAATAACCAGCATTCAGAACAACTGGAACAATATCGCTGGATGCTGGAAGAATACCGCATCTCTCTTTTCGCACAGGAAATTGGTACACTAGTACCTGTGTCATCTAAAAGGCTTAAAAAAGCCTGGAATGATATTTCTGATGCTTGATCTATATTAACAAACTCTAATACTTACGTGATATGCTAGTACCCCTATGATTACTAACAAACCCCTTATAAAATCGATATTACAGTTATCAACATTGTTGGTCTCTATCTCCCTTAGCCTTCTGCAACCGAGCTTTGCTGAAAGTCGGGGCGAAAACCTCTACCTTGAAAACTGCTCTATTTGTCACGGTAACGATGGTCAGGGAGGAATGGGAATCCCCCTCGCATTAGGTGACTTCCTTAAATCCGCTTCTAATGACTATATCAAGCAGACCATACGCCTCGGAAGACCGGATAGAATTATGCCTTCTTTCTACTGGATGTCCGAGTCAGATATAGATGAAATCATTCGCTACATAGATAGCTGGCGTAAATCTCCCGCTCCGAAATGGAATACAGAGACTATAAGAGCAGATAAAGTGGCTGGTAAAGCCCTGTACGAGAGTAAATGTGCATCCTGCCATGGCAAAGATGCTATGGGTGGAAAAGGCTCTGGCTTACATTTTTCAAGATCCGTTGGCATTGCAATTACTCCCCCTGCCTTAAATAATCAGGGCCTGCTAAATTCAGCGACCGATTCAATGCTTCGCTATATTATTGAGCATGGGCGTACTGACACACCAATGCCCTCAGCTAAAAGCCTGGGGCTAAACAACAAGGATATTGATGATCTGGTAAGTTATATTCGCAGCTTTCAGCTAAATAACATTACACATAAATCTCTCTACCATGAAGAACCCCCAAGCCTGATTGTGGACTCTCCCTATTCATTTGATGAAACGGTGGCCAATGTAAAGCGTGCTATCACCGGGTCTAACTTTGTACATATTCGCGACCAGGCACTCACCCACGGTTTTGATGTTGTAGAGTCTAAAAACCCCAGACAAACCATCATTTATTTCTGTAGTTTCAGTTTTTTATATGAAGCACTTAAAATTGACCCCCGTGTTGGAATGTTCTTACCCTGCCGTATTACTGTTATAGAAAAAGACAACCAGGTCCAAATGATGAGTATTAACCCTAAACACCTCAGCCAACTATTTAATAATAATGAACTGGATGAATCATGTGACCAGATGCATGATGTATATACCAGCATACTGGAGGATGCCAGCCTGTGAATATATTACGTACATCAGTATTTTCAGCGTTGTTAGCATGCCTGCTAGTATCAACAAATGCGCTGGCCGTGGTAACCGGTAAAATGATTATGGTACGCTCATCTGAAGCTTTTCCAGAAACCATGGCGCTACTACAGGAAGCAATTAAAAAACAGGGGTATGAATTAAGTCGCGTACAACGTGTTGATGTAGGTTTGAGCAAAAAGGGTTATAAAACGGATAAATACCGTGTCGTATTTTTTGGAAAAGGCAAAGAAATACAGGAAATTTCAGCCAAATACCCTCAGTTAATCCCTTATTTACCGCTTAAAATAGCCATTTTCGCTGAAGGTGATAACACCATTCTGACAATAGCCAATCCGACAATCTATAACGATCTTTTCAAGCTACCCGAATTGAAACCAACTTTTGAAATATGGTTTAAAGATATCACGGAAATACTTAAATCTGTGCAAATCCAGAATTGACAGCTATTATTGTATTTAGACTTAAAAAACAAATATCATAATTATGTCAGCTGAAAACAGAAAGCACTTACGTATTGGGTTAATTGTAGATATAGAGCTTACACTCCCCGGACAGGACATGGTAAATGTTCGGACACGTAATATCAGCGATGGGGGGCTTTATCTCATCCTTGATGACATCGACCTGCCTGCCGTTGACACAGAAGTAAAGGTTCGCCTTAAAAACCAGTTAGGTGACGGAGAAGAACCACCTGTCAACCGTGCTAAAGTAGTACGCCATGAACCCGATGGTATAGGACTGGTCTTTCTTGAATAAGCCTGCTTCCTAGACCGTTCCCTCGGTGTCACGTACTAACAGAAACAACAGCAACACCCGGTTTATTTATATTTATCTGCTTGCCTCCCCGCTTAAGCCCCACCTGCACTACGACTGATATCTGTATCAACACCACAAACCCATAATCACTGTTAATTTAACTTGCAAGCAACGACTAAAAGCGCTATTACATAATAAAGGATATCTGTAAAGGTGGCCTCTTATGCCTGTTCAACACCAAACACCTGATCCATTTCAACAGCAAATAGAAAACTGTGGAAAGCGCCTTGTTAATGCTGTTTCCAGCTGTATTTCCGATCGCACGCATATACATAACTGGCTTGATTTACTAATAGGCCACACTATATCCGAAGCAGATTTTCGTATTCAGGCTCTACGTTTTATAGATGTATTACCCAGCCTCACTGATGACCAGTCACTTGCTGAGCACTTACAGGAATATTTCTCCGACCTGCCATTACCTGGCTTTGCCAAATGGGGACTGAATCACAGTGACACACCCTGGGCAACAGGTATTGCGGCACCCACCGTTCGCTACACCCTGAGAGGCCTGGCACGAAGATTTATGGGTGGTTACAAATTACACCACGCAATGAACAGTATTAGTCGTTTACGCCACCAGAATATGAATTTCACCCTCGACTTATTAGGTGAGGCAACCATTTCTGAAACTGAAAGCGAAGCCTATCAACAACAGTACCTGCAGCTGTTAGACAGTCTTTCTGAACCGGTAAGCAACTGGAGCCATAATCCTTTACTAGATACCTGTCATAACGAAGAATTACCGAGGCTCAATCTCTCACTAAAGCTTTCCTCGCTATACTCTCAAATACGCTGTGTTGCCCCACAAGCCAGTATCCAGGCTATTTGTAAGCGCCTAAGGCCCATACTCAGATCTGCAATGAAAAATAATGCCTTCATTACCATCGACATGGAACAATATGAGTTTAAAAATATTGTACTTGGCTGCTTTCAACAAATAATTATGGAAGAAGAATTTAAATCATGGCCGCATATCGGCCTGGCATTACAGGCTTATTTGAAAGATACATACAAAGATATTGATCACTTAATTAATTTGCTAAAAGAACGTGGCACACCTGTCACTATTCGCCTGGTTCGTGGTGCATACTGGGATTATGAAACAGTCATCTCAAAACAAAATAACTGGCCATGCCCAGTCTGGCAAAATAAATGTGATACGGATTATAACTTTGAAAAATGCCTGTATTTATTATTAAATTCTCAGCAGACTATTCATACTGCGGTTGCCAGCCACAACCCCCGTAGTATTGCAGTTACAATGGCCTTAGTAGAAAAACTGAAATTGAAAAATGATCAATTTGAATTTCAAATGCTCTATGGAATGGCCGATGACCTTAAACCCGCATTAGTAACAATGGGTTATCGTTTACGTATTTATGTACCCTTTGGTGAAACACTTCCTGGCATGGCTTACCTTGTACGCCGCTTACTTGAAAATGCCAGTGGACAAAGCATGATAGACTCAGGTTTTGGGGTGCAAAAAAATCTGTTCAATAGCCAAAGCTTTGATGCCCCAATACAAACCCTGAAATCCCTACAATTAAAATCCGTCAAGGAATCAACTTTTAAAAACTCTTCCCTGCTGCGTTTTATAACTCAACAACAATGCGATGAATTTAGTGTCAATATCAAAAATGTTAAAGATCAGCTAGGTAAGCATTTTCCACTGATTATTAATGGAAAAAAACATTATACGGACCATACTATAAAATCGTTTAACCCGGCCAGTCCATCACAAATCATTGGCAAAGTTTCCAGTGCCAGCCATAAAAATGCAGATGATGCATTAAAGGCTGCTGTACAATCATTTAATGCATGGAAAAATACTCCGGTTCAAAAACGTGCAGATTATTTACGGAGAGTTGCTGCACTGTTAACAAAAAAACGCATGGAATTTGCCGCATGGCAAATATTTGAAGCCGGAAAACACTGGCAGGAAGCTGATGGCGATGTATGTGAAGCGATTGATTTCCTAAACTACTATGCCCAACAGGCTGAAATTATTTCTAGAGGAAAATCTGTCGGAATAAACGGTGAATACAACCATTTAAATTTTAAACCCAGGGGAGTCTGTCTCGTAATATCTCCTTGGAATTTTCCTTTAGCCATCTTATGCGGTATGTTAAGTGCATCTGTTGTTACCGGTAACACCTGCATTGTAAAGCCCTCAAGCCTGACACCGATTATTGCATCAAAATTCATGGAGCTCTGGCAGGAAGTAGGTATACCGGATGGGATTATAAATTTTCTACCTGGCCCTGGAAAAGTCATAGGTGAGTACCTTGCACGAAAACCTGAAATTAATATTATTGCTTTTACGGGCTCATTACAGACTGGATTGAAACTCCTAAGCATTGGCAGCCATATTCAACCGGGACAGTATCACATTAAAAAAGTAATAGCCGAAATGGGGGGTAAAAACGCTATTATTATAGATGAGGACGCTGATCTGGATGAAGCCGTTCTAGGCGTCGTCCACTCTGCTTTTGGGTTTCAGGGACAGAAATGCAGTGCAGCATCACGTGTAATTGTAGTTAGCAATATTTACAATAAATTTTTAAAACGTCTTTTAGAGTCAACCCAGAGCCTTATTATCGGACCTCCCGAAATACCTCATAACTTTATTGGCCCAGTTATCGATCAGCTATCATATGATAAAATTCAACAGACAATTCGCCATGCCCAACAAACAGCAAGCATACATAATTACGAACCTATTTCCGATATTAACAACGGCTATTTTATTAAACCCTGTATATTCACTGAAGTAGATCCATTATCTCCTCTAGCACAGGAAGAAATCTTTGGCCCCGTTCTCTCAGTTATAAAAGCAGACAATTTTCACCAGGCCATCGAAATTGCAAATAATACACGTTATGCCTTAACTGGTGGTGTATATTCACGCCAACCATCACACCTGGAATATGCACAAGATAATTATAATGTTGGCAACTTATATCTCAATCGAAAAACTACCGGCGCCCTTGTCAACAGGCAACCTTTTGGTGGACATAAAATGAGTGGGGTCGGCACTAAAGCGGGCGGAGCTGATTACTTGCTACAATTTATGGATGCCTACTGTGTAACCGAAAACACATTACGTCGTGGCTTTGCACCTGAACCTGAACCTGATGATTAATCATAAAATTGGCATCCAATATGCTCTTATCATTTATTAATTTTCCTTATGAGGAATCACGCAGAATTTATTTAAATAATTGATTGCATAAACTAAATATTAATTTTCATTAATTTCAAAACAGGCTCATTAAGATCCGGGTCGTCACTAAATCCAGACACTAATAAAACCCTGTTACCTGTACTTGCTAATTCACATGTTTTGGCTACCTGATTACAAAGCCCTTGCCAGTCGTGGGTTATTTTTTCCTTAATACAAATGGGCACCACACCCCAGCTCAATGACAAGCGCCTGCAAACAGCGTCATCACTACTTACTCCAATCAATGGTGCTCCTGGTCTATCTGCTGACAACACCTTAGCCGTTGAACCACTTCGAGTTGGCACAATTATCCCCTGCAACCTTAGTTCATGTGCCAGTGACTTAACCGCCCTTGAAATAGCTCTCCTGTCTGGCTCTATCATTTCAGCACACTTCTCATAATCAGCTTCCCCAAATTTTCCATTTTCCCATTGATACGCCTCCATTTCTCGTAAAATATCATTCATCATATTAACTGCTAGTACAGGAAAACTTCCACTTGCAGTTTCTGCTGACAACATAACCGCATCTGCACTGGAAAGTGCCGCAGTCGCAACATCACCAACTTCGGCTCTTGTAGGTTTTGAACTAACTATCATTGATTCCAGCATCTGGGTTGCAACTATAACCGGCTTTCCATATAACCTTGCCTTATTTATTAATTCCTTCTGAATTAGGGGAACTTGTTGGGCAAGCATTTCTATACCCAGATCCCCACGAGCAACCATTATTCCATCTGCTTCATTAATAATATTATCTATGCACTCAATTGCTTCCGGTTTTTCAATTTTCGCTATGACAGGTATGTCACCACCTGCATTTTTTACGTAGCGCTTCAATGTTTTTATACACCTTTCATCACGCACAAAACTGAGCGCAAGAAAATCAGCTGCTAATTCAATTGCTAATTCCGTGTCTTTTTTATCTTTAGCAGTAAAACTACTGGTTGATATATTAGAATCCGGAAGATTTAAACCCTTTTTATTTGTTAGCACGCCACCATATACAACTAAACACGTCACCTCTTTATCCTTAATGGACTCAACTTTTAATTCAATCTTTCCATCATCAAGTAAAATTCTTTCATTATTTTTAACATCTTTATATAAGCTTTTATATTGTGAAGGTATCACACCCTGCTTACCAACTGTGAGCGAACAACTCACTACAACTTGTTCACCTGGCTTTAATTCTATTTTTCCTTCTTCGAATTCCCCAACTCTAATCTTGGGCCCACATAAATCAACAAGTATGGCTATATACGCCTTTTTTCGTTTTGAAATTTTCCTAATTCGTTCCGCCAGTTGTCTATGTTCCTCATGAGTACCATGGGACATATTTAATCTAAATATGTTGACACCCGCTTCAATTAATTCAGTAATTTTTTTATCGCTTTTACTAGCAGGCCCCAGGGTCGCTATTATTTTTGTCCTGCGCCAATGTAAATATACATTTTCAGCTTTACCAGATAAAGGCATAGTATTTCTCATTTTCTTAGATAACTATAATGAGTGTAGCTCAATTGCCACTAAACATGGGGGAGGATGTATAACAAATAGTGAGAAACAGGTTCGCACAGAACCAACCTTATTTTGAAAGGAGATCTTATAATAAGTAGATTAAGCTGATAAGAGTGGCCACATTTAACCACTTCAACAATTTACCTTACTCCCGCGGCAAAGCTTGCTCACAGTCCTGACAAAGACGAACCTCAGGCATCGATAGCCATAGACTATTTACCAATAACAAGACAGCCACTGTAATTATTACCAAAATACTGTATTTTGCACTCATATTAGTCCTTTAATTTTGATAAATAAAACCTGCATTTCTAGTATTAATAGTAATGAGCAGAGATATTTTTTTCTAAAACCTTCTTCACATTTCAGCTTCATTTAACTGAATAATGACCTATAATTATAGAACTTTACCCTGAATCACCAGAATAATTTAATTATCTCATATCATTTTACTAACAACTTATTACGATAATCCATTATTATGAAATTAACTTACCACGTATCATTAAACTCCAGACTTGCAAATTAGGAATACCTGCCTGAAACCGCCCTGTCGAGGATACGAGTATCAGGCACAGAAAAAGTTTTATTCCACGCCTATGCTGGTATATAAAACTCTGTCTGTACAGGATGAATAATAAGTTATTCCTGGATTATTACGCATTTAACAAAAACCCATCTCCATTAACAGGACAACAGTTATATTAGTTATTTTTTGCAAGTAGAAAGGAATTTTGCCGAGGGACTATTGCATGGGTTTGCAGAAAAACTCTTTCTTACCTTAGCTTTACTATTTTCCTTAATTTTTGCTTTTGGTTCTTTTACATCAATTTCTGCTACAACGTTCTGTTTTGCCTCTAGACGTTTATTTAAGATTTCTGTCTCAATAGTTAACGCCTCCAGTCGCATTTGTTTCTCTCGACGCTGTATTAAGCGCTGCTTCTCAAACTCGGCTTCTCTTTGCTGTGCTTTCTGCTGTAATTTTCTTTCTCTTTCTATCGCTCTTGATTCAGCAAGCTCGGCTTCCTTGGTTCTTTCTCTTAGTTGTTGCAATTTTTTTTCAGCCAGTTGTTGTTGTGAAGCAATAAGCTCTGCTGCACGTAATTCAGCTGCACGTATTTCTTCCTGAACCTTTGCTGCATTTAATGCTGCATCACGCTCTTTTTCCAAAGCCCGTGTAACTGCTATAGCAGCATCACGTTCTTTTTGCATAACTTTTAATTCACGATTCTCTACATCTCGTTGTATTTGTTGATTCAAGTTCTGTTGAGCTAATTGCTGGTTATTATTATCATTTGCCCCATAAATTAACCATGCACCTGCCATCATCATGACTGAAGTGATAAACATCCCTGCGACTAACCCCAGTAAAATCATATTGAAATTTTTCCTGGGATTTTCTTCAACGTGCACTAATGGATAATCAGCCTCATTTTCCCTTAGCCTTCCCGCTATATCCATCGAGTCTTCAGGATTCGAGCTTACTTCCGCCTCATTAACAATATTATTTTTTTTATTCACTTTTATATCTTTTTTAAAACCCTTATTAACTTCGGTTTTTTTTGTTTTTATTGATGTTACATTAGTTTCATCTTTTATCTCTTTGGATTTTTCATCAAAATTCCCAGTAACAACACTTTTTAAACTAACCTTGTCTCTGTCTGGCTGTATATTATTTTGTTGTAACAGTGATAGCTGCTCTGCACTATTTATAGAATTCGTTGCAGCGCCCTGTTGAATAACTTGCTGTGTAAACTTAGCCGGCTCTTTATCATTTTCATTTTCTGACTGTTTTACAACATGTTCATCCAGTCGCACCGGAGGTTGATTTTTTTTCTCAGTATTATCATGCTTATTTTTTTGTTCTGTTATATTATTTGACCCATCAATGTCATGTCCAACGTCTGTCGAATCAACTTTCAATTTATATTCTGCTTCTGGCTGAATAGAATTAAAGGTAGGTATAATGCTATTAGTATGTTGCTCACGCACTACATCATTTACCAGATTTGCGCTTATCAATTCACTTTGTTCTGCAAAACCATACACAAGTGAGGTATCACAAAGTAAATTAATTAATCGGGGTGTGCCACCACTAAACCTGTAAACAACCTTACAGGCATCTTCAGTAAAGATTAATTTTTTAGCTCCCGCCACACCTAGACGATGATGAATATATTCACAGGTTTCTTCTTCACTCAGTGATTCAAGGTAATAATCTACTGCAATGCGCTGAGCAAACTGCATTAATTCTGGCTCTCGTAATGTTTCACGTAAAGCAGGTTGTCCAGCAAGAATAACCTGTAATAACTGGTCTTTATCAGCATTTATATTAGATAACATACGCAGCTCTTCCAGAGTATCTGCACTCATATTCTGAGCTTCATCAACAATTAAAACCGTATGTTTATTTTGCGCATATTGCTCAATCAGAAATTCAATAAATACCTGATGCATCTGCGCCTTGCTTTTACCATCACTATCAAGCCCAAAGGCCATGAGCACCCAGTTCAATAACTCACCGAATGAATGATGTGTATTGGTTATTAAACCAACTTTTATTTCATCCCCAAGCTCAGTAAGTAGACGACGAATCAACGTCGTCTTACCCGCTCCTGTATCACCACAAATCACACTGAAACCAGCATGATTCATCATGCCATATTCTAAAAGCGTCAACGCCCGTTGATGCTTAGGACTCAAATATAAATAGTCCGGATCAGGTAAGAGTGTAAATGGCTTTTCCCTAAGCTCGTAAAAGGATTCATACATGAGGCCGTAAGCTCCCAAATCGTATTCATTCATTTTTATAACAGCTAATAATGTCTGTCATTGGCTTAAAAAACAAACAGTTAATCCTAATATTCTAATTTAATCCTGCCAG